>Ga0209016_1002855_pt1 | contig 10930 bp, 11 predicted proteins | sample EPASupsiteSAE305_FD_187265 | JGI IMG/M metagenome (GOLD analysis project Ga0209016, IMG submission 187265) | Bioremediated contaminated groundwater microbial communities from EPA Superfund site, New Mexico - SAE3-05 (SPAdes) (version 2) | ecosystem: Environmental > Aquatic > Deep subsurface >...
CGCTTACATTCTGGATGAAAAGTGATACCTTATTCAAGGCAAAAATTAAATTTACCGAAAACCGGAAACTGAATGATACCGCTTCGTTTTCGTATGTATCGAATATTGTTAAAAATAATAAGAACAAAGCCTTACGGCCATTAGAGGTTAGTTCTAACCTTAGTTCATCATTCCCCTATTATTTGAAACCTGTAATCAGGTTTAGTCGTCCGGTACACACGCTTGACACTTTGTGTGTATTACTCCTTGGTGAAAAAGATACCGTGAAAAGCTCACTTGTGTTTTTTGATTCACTAAAACTCAGGGCTGCTTTGGATTATCCGCTGTCCGAAAACAGTACCTATACTATAAAAATTGCAGATTCAGTTGCAACAGATATTTATGGATATAAAAATGATTCAGTTTATTTTCAGTTCCGCACAACCAAAAGTGAAGATTATGGAGCCCTCAGAATGGATATTGTTTCCGATAGTCTTAACTTTCCTTTTTTGATTGAGTTGCAAACAGACAAGGGAACGTCTGTTGAAACAGTTTATGTTGATAAACCACAAAAAATCAGTTTTAAATATTTGTTACCGGGAGAGTATTTGTTAAAATGTATTTTTGATAAAAACAGAAACAAGCGTTGGGATTCGGGAGTATTAAGCAAGAAAATACAACCAGAAAGGACGATAATCTATTCTGGTAAGCTGACAATCAGGGCAAATTGGGATTTGGATGAACGTTGGTATATTGAGTAGGGTGAAAAGCAAAAAACCTCTGAGTTCAGCAGGAATTTTAACAGTTTTTAAATATGTAACCCTTTGATATTTGATAAGATATTTTATCAAATTGATTTTGGGGTTACAAAATATTAAGCTACTTTTGTGAACCGATTCACATTGTTCCATAAAAAACAACTAAATATATAATAATATGAAACCCACACACATAGAACATATTGGGATTGCAGTTAAAAATCTCGATGAAGCAATTGCATGGTATGAAAAGGTACTGGGACTGGAATGCTATGCTGTAGAAGAAGTAAAAGACCAAAAAGTGAAAACTGCATTTTTTATGGTTGGGCAAACGAAGATTGAACTTTTAGAATCAACAGACCCGGAAGGACCTATTGGAAAGTTTATCGAAAAGAAAGGTCCCGGAATTCACCACATGGCGTTTGCGATGGACGATGTTGAACGGGCATTGAATGATGCATCAGAAAATGGAGTTGAGTTAATAGACAAAGCTCCTCGTAAAGGTGCTGAAGGATTGAAAATAGGCTTTTTGCATCCAAAATCGACATTTAGCGTGTTAACTGAATTTTGCGGAAAAGAATAAAAAGAACCCACATAATATCCAATTTTATGGCCATTGAAGATAAAATCAAGGAACTGTTAGCCAAACGTGAACAGGCAAAGCTTGGCGGCGGTCAGAAACGCATCGATTCACAGCATGCAAAAGGGAAATTAACTGCACGTGAAAGAATTGATCTTTTATTAGACGAAGGCAGCTTCGAAGAATTTGATATGTTTGTTACTCACCGTTGTACCGACTTCGGTTTAGAAAATGAGCAATATATGTCCGATGGTGTTGTTACAGGGTACGGTACGATTGATGGGCGCTTAGTTTATGTTTTTTCTCAAGATTTTACTGTATTTGGAGGTTCATTATCCGAAAGTTTTGCAAAGAAAATCTGTAAGGTGATGGATATGGCAATGAAAGCAGGCGCACCTGTTATTGGGTTGAATGATTCGGGTGGAGCTCGTATTCAGGAAGGTGTTCAAAGTCTGGCTGGCTATGCTGAAATTTTTGAACGTAATATTCTCGCTTCAGGAGTCATTCCGCAGCTTTCTGCAATTTTTGGCCCATGTGCTGGTGGTGCAGTATATTCACCTGCACTAACGGACTTTATCATGATGTCCAAGGAAAACAGCTATATGTTTGTAACTGGTCCAAAAGTTGTTAAAACAGTTACGGGTGAAGTTGTAACAGATGAGGAACTTGGGGGCGCAATGGTTCACGCAACCAAATCAGGGGTTACTCATTTCGTGGCTGATACAGAGGAAGAAGGGATCATGTTGCTTCGTAAATTACTGAGCTATTTACCTCAAAATAATCTGGAAGAAGCTCCATTAATGCCCTGTGATGATCCGATTGACCGTTTGGATGATAACTTAAATTATATTATTCCTGATAATCCAAATAAACCTTATGATATAAAAGATGTAATTCACTCATTGGCTGATGATAGTGAATTTTTAGAAGTACATCGTCATTACGCTCCAAATCTGGTAGTAGGTTTTGCTCGTTTCAATGGAACATCTGTAGGGATTGTTGCAAATCAGCCAAACTATCTTGCAGGAGTACTCGATATTAATGCTTCACGCAAAGGAGCTCGTTTTGTTCGTTTTTGCGATGCGTTTAATATCCCTATTGTAACATTGGTTGATGTTCCGGGGTTCTTACCCGGTACCTCCCAGGAATACGGTGGAATTATTATTCATGGGGCGAAATTCTTATTTGCATACGGTGAAGCTACTGTTCCGAAAGTTACGATTACTTTACGTAAATCATACGGTGGAGCTCATGATGTGATGAGCTGTAAACAATTACGCGGTGATATTAATTATGCATGGCCATCAGCTGAAATTGCAGTAATGGGTGCAAGTGGTGCTACCGAAGTTTTGTATGGTCGTCAGTTAAAAGATATAGCCGATCTGGAAGAAAAGAAAAAGTTTATTGCAGAAAAAGAAAGCGAATACCGTGAGAAATTTGCAAATCCATATAATGCAGCTAAATACGGATTTATTGATGATGTAATTGAACCTCGGAATACCCGTTTTCGCATTATTCGTGCACTTCAGGCTCTCGCAACAAAAAAGGATACCAATCCTCCCAAAAAGCACACAAATATTCCGCTTTAATATGAATTGAGACTATGAGAATTCGTAAGACAAGAAATTCAAAGAATGCAACTCCTGTATCTGAAGATACTCTATTGGGGAGTACTGTTCCTGAAGAAAATAATGATGCAGATTTTGCTGCAATTGCTTTAGCTTTAAGTATGTACGTACAGGATATTCATGACTATGAACGAGCAGTACTTACAATCCAAAAAGTAATGAGACCTTATTCTCCATGGAGTTCAAAAATATATGGATTAAGGCAAACCCCGTTGCGTATACCTGGATTAAGAACCATAGTGAAAAAATAAAAACATTCGGAACTATGAAAAATTTTAAGTTCAATATAGATTCAAAGCAATATGAGGTTGAGGTAGGTTCTATCGATGATAATGTTGCAAAAGTATATGTTAATGGAAAATTATATACAGTTGAAGTTGATCGTCAGCTAAAAATGACAAAAACTCCAACATTGGTCAGAACACCTGCCATTCCATCTACAGATTCAACTCCATCAACGGCAAAAACAGCAAATCCTAATTTGCCTAAAGGAGCAGGAGTAATAAAAACACCTTTACCGGGAACAATTACCGATATCTTGGTAAGAATTGGGGATAAAGTTTCTACAGGACAGGATATTATTATTTTGGAAGCAATGAAAATGGAAAATTCGATCAAGTCAAGCTTTGAAGGAGTTATTTCCGCCATTCATGTCCAGAAAGGTTCTTCTGTACTCGAAGGAGATATACTTATAGAGATTAAGTAGGAAATTTTAAATAATGTTTAATCAGAACTTGCGATGTTAAATAATCTTCGTCTAAATATAGTAAAATGAGGAAACGGATTTATATTATATGCATTGCTCCTATTTTTCTATGGATTCTATTTTCAACAGGAGTTTTCGCTCAGGGAATAAAAGATACCAGTGTTGCTTCTGTAAAAAATTTGCAGTTTATTCGCAATTATCAGAATGGAATTGTTCCACAATCCATTGTTTATGATGAGAAGAATGAGCTTTTTGCGTTGATTAATCAATCCGAAAATGCAATTGACATTGTGAGTTATACTCAAAATGATTCACTGGTATTTCAAAAACGATTGATAATAGACAATCTTTACAAACGTCACGATATTTCAAAAATTTATCGACCGAAAAGTTTGGCAATTTATGAAGATCATATTCTCTATTTATCTTCAAATTCTGACAGTAGCCGCATCGTGGTAGTTGATTTTTTGGGAGACCTTAAAACGGAAATCGCGATCAGTCAAAAAGCTGAAGGAATTGCGATTAACCCGATTACCAAAGAAGCCTATATCAGCAGTTCAAGTGTGAATGGCTATTCTATCTCTGTGATTGATCTTTCGAAAGGTTTGTTAAGCTTGAAAGCAGCTTCTGTTAAGCATATCAAATATTCAAAACCCAAAGCTGCTGAGGAATTCATAAAATATGATCCCTGGGGGATTGGCATGGCGGTAACTGCAATGTCAATTGTATTTTTTGCATTGCTATTGTTATACCTGATTTTTAAAAATATAGGCAGATTATATATTCGTAAAGCACGTAAACAGGCATTAATTAAAGAAGGAAAACCAGAAGAAGCCAGTGCCTTGGATCAGGAAATTTCGGGCGAGGTTTTTGCGGCAATATCGGCTGCAATTCATGTTTATTCCAGAGATATTCACGATAAAGAGAATACTGTTCTTACGATTAAGCGAGTTTCAAAAACATATTCTCCATGGAGCTCTAAAATATATGGCCTTAATAGTATAAAACGTTAAGTTGTATTATCATGAAGAAGTTTAAATTAACCATTAGGGGGAATCAATACGATGTTGAAATCCTCAATGTAGAAGATAATATCATCCAGCTTGAAGTGAATGGGACACCGTATAATGTAGAGGTTGATAAACAGCTTGAAAAAATCAAAACTCCAAAACTGGTTCGTTCGGTTGCGGTACCGTCAAATGAAAGTACTACTGCAGCTCCCCGTACCAGTAGCCCGACTGCTCCTAAAGGAACAGGTGCCATTAAATCACCGCTGCCTGGAACTATTATTGATATTCATGTGAGAGTAGGAGATAGAGTAAAAGTGGGGCAAAAGCTTATTACTCTTGAAGCTATGAAAATGGAAAATAGTATTGATGCTGACAAAGATGGTGAGATAGCGGAAATTAGAGTTGGGAAGAACGATGCAGTAATGGAAGGCGACATCTTAATGATAATAGGAGAATAATGAGATGGTTGCACTAGTAGAACAGTCCGGAAGCTTTCTTCGTTTTCTTATTGATCATCTCCAGCTTTTTATGGGTTATACAGCCTTTGGTAATTTTACTATCGGTCACATAATTATGATTCTGGTAGGTCTGTTTTTTATTTATCTGGCGATTGCCAAAGATTATGAACCTCTTTTACTGGTTCCTATAGGGTTTGGAATTTTAGTTGGAAATGTACCGTTTTTTCCGGGCTTACAAGTTGGAATTTATGAGGAAGGGAGTGTGATGAGTTATCTCTATTATGGAGTAATTAAAGGTATTTACCCTCCACTGATATTTCTCGGAATTGGTGCTATGACCGATTTTTCGGCACTGATTTCAAACCCAAAATTGATTTTGATTGGTGCTGCTGCTCAATTAGGTATTTTTGGAGCCTATGCCATTGCTTTACTTTTGGGATACTCCCCTATGGAGGCAGGTGCGATCGGAATTATCGGTGGTGCAGATGGTCCTACAGCAATTTTTCTTTCTTCAAAACTGGCTCCTGATCTCATGGGTGCGATTGCAATATCTGCCTATTCGTACATGGCGCTAGTCCCTGTTATTCAACCTCCGATTATGCGTTTGCTAACTACCAGCAAGGAGCGTGTAATCCGTATGAAACCTCCACGTCAGGTATCCCGTTTCGAAAAAATTCTATTTCCAATTGTAGGATTGATGCTCACTACTTTTATTGTTCCCAGTGGCATGCCACTGCTTGGGATGCTTTTTTTTGGTAATTTACTCAAGGAAAGCGGTGTTACTCGTCGTTTGGCAGATACTGCTAAAGGGCCTCTGATTGATATTGTAACGATATTGATTGGATTAACCGTTGGTGCCTCAACTCAGGCTACTACTTTTCTTACCTCCAAGTCAATTGGTATTTTTGCTCTTGGTGCAGTGTCATTTATGATTGCTACTTTCGGAGGGGTTATATTTGTTAAATTTCTCAATCTTTTCCTTAAAGGTGAGAACAAAATTAATCCGTTAATTGGGAATGCCGGTGTTTCTGCCGTTCCCGATAGTGCTCGCGTTTCTCAGGTTGTGGGACTTGAATATGATAAAACCAATCATCTTTTAATGCATGCAATGGGCCCAAATGTTGCAGGTGTTATCGGTAGTGCAGTAGCTGCCGGGGTTCTTCTGAGTTTTCTCTATTAATTTAAATTAGGTTAATAAATGTAAAAAAACCGTCTTAGAAATAAGACGGTTTTTTTGAATCAGGATTGTGTAATTTTACCCAAAAGAAGAAAGAAGATTGAAAAAGCTACTCCTTCTATATTTTGTATGTTTGATCTCGGTGCAGTTGTATTCGCAAAACTGTAATTGTAAGTTACTTATACAACCGTATCATCATTATGTGTTGGCTGATACTTGTGGAAATATTCAGCCGGGAGATACAATTTGCTTAAATGCCGGATTGAGAACAAACTTGCGATTGATCAACTTTCAGGGAGATTCTCTAAATCCAATTGTGATAATCAATTGCGGGGGACAATCTGTTTTTCACAGCGATTCTTCGTATGGGTTAAAACTTACAAATTGTAAGTATGTAAAAATTACCGGAAGAGGAGATGCCAGTTATTTGTATGGGATTAAAGTTGATAAGACTGCTTCTGGAATGAACGGGATTTCTGTCGATGATTTAAGTTCCAATTGTGAAATTGAATTCTGTGAAATTTCCAATACCGGCTTTGCAGGGATAATGTCGAAGACGGATCCCCGTTGCGATTTATTATCTAACTATGGACACTTTGTTCAGCGTGACGTCAAAATTCATGATAACTATATTCACGATACAGGAGGAGAAGGGATTTATGCGGGACATTCGTTTTATACCGGATATGCAACTACTTGTAACGGACAGCCTGATACGCTTTATCCTCACGAAGTACATGGTTTGAAGATTTACAACAATATATTGGAACAAACCCATTGGGATGCAATTCAGGTGGGTTGCGCTACAAAAGATTGCGAAATCTATAATAACTCAATTTATAACTTCGGAGTTGACGGAACATATGCGCAATGTAATGGAATTCAAATAGGAGGGGGAACAGGCGGAAAATGCTATAATAACCTCGTCAAGAAAGGGTCGGGAAATGGAATTATTATCTTGGGTTTAGGTGGAAATCTTGTTTTTAATAACGTAATCATTGAGCCTGGGATTACGTATCCTCCAAATACGGCAGTTATCAGGAGTCATGGCATTTTTTGTGACGATCGCTCCACTATACCCGGAGAACCTTTTCATATCTGTAATAATACTATTATTCGTCCAAGAGGTTGTGGTATAAAGTTTTATAGTAGTTTGAGTGACTCAAGTTATATTGCAAATAATATTATTATTGCACCCGGAGCATATTGGGGATTAAAAAATAAGGCAGATCTTAAGGCCTTTATTGATGCTGATACCACTCTGTTAAGTGTATTTGTGAAAAATAATGTAAAGAAACTAAGTCTGGACTCTCTTTATTTTATAGATACGGTTTATGATAATTATCAACTTACCTCTTTATCTCCAGCCTTAAATGCCGGATTGGATTTGAATTTTCTTGGAATCAATCGTGATTTTGAAAATAATCCACGTCCATGTGGAAACGGTTTTGATGCAGGTGCTTATGAAAGTTGTTTGAATGGAAATGAAGATATTTTTTCATTGTTAACTCCGTATAGAATATATCCTAATCCAAATAATGGGCAGTTTTACGTACAATTACCTTTTGTTTCACTCGAAACAGAAGTTTGCTATTCCCTTATGGATATAGCGGGAAAAGAGCTTAGGCGAGGGAAAATGAATGCTCAGAGGCTATTTACATTGGAAGGATTGAATGATGGGGTTTATTTCTTACTTTTACAAAGCGAAAAGCAAAGATTTGTTTCTAAATTCATTCTTAAATTGAATTGAAAATCATTAAGATATGTTAATTATAGGGATAGCCGGAGGCTCTGGTTCTGGTAAAACTACGGTTGTAAAAAAGGTAATAAAGAGTCTTCCGAAAGATTCAGTTGCAGTAATTTCACAAGATGCGTATTATAAAGATAACGGACATCTTTCACAGGAAGAAAAATCCAAAATAAACTTTGACCATCCTTCCTCTATTGAATTTAGTCTTCTGGTGAAGCATCTGGATATGTTGAAAGAAGGAAAGGCTATTGATATGCCTATTTATTCTTATCTTACCTGTGCAAGAGCAAAAGAAACCATTCCGATTGCTCCAAAAGATGTTGTGATTGTAGAAGGAATTTTAATTCTGTCCAATCCGCGTATGCGTGATCGTATGGATATCAAGGTATTTGTAGATGCAGATGGTGATGATCGTTTAATGCGTATTATCTGGCGCGATATTGAGGAACGTGGCCGTAATTTTCAACAAGTTTTGGATCATTACGAACATTACGTAAAGCCTATGCATCAGCAGTTTATTGAGCCTAGTAAGCGATATGCTGATATTATTGTCCCGATGGGTGGAAAAAATCAGATAGCGATTGACATTTTAAGTTCCCGTATCAGGATGCAAAATCATAAATAGGAGAGAGAATGTCGCTGTATATGCTGAGTAAAAAACGGCTTGAATTTCCTTCACCCAATCTGGCTGATGAAGATGGATTGCTTGCCTTTGGCGGAGATTTGAGTGTTCAACGTCTGGTTTTAGCCTATTCATCCGGTATTTTCCCTTGGTTTTCGGATGGAAGCCCGATTATGTGGTGGTCGCCTGATCCGCGGCTGGTGCTAATTCCGGAAGAATTTAAGCTTTCCGAAAGTTTATTACGTGTCATAAAATCGGGAGAATTTGAAATAACAACGGATACAGCTTTTGCTGAGGTAATAGATGCATGTTCTTCTGTTCCCAGGAAGGATCAGGATGGAACGTGGATTACCGATTCGATGAAAAATGCATACATTCAACTACATAACGAAGGGTATGCACATTCTTTCGAAGTGTGGAAAGATGGGGTTTTATCCGGAGGTTTGTATGGCATTTCGCTCGGAAAAGCTTTTTTTGGAGAATCAATGTTTCACAAAGTAAGCAATGCATCCAAAGTTGCAACCTGGGCATTGGTGCGGTTTTGCCAACGCTATGATTTTAAATTTATTGATGCTCAGGTAACCACAGAACATCTATTGTCGCTGGGAGCAAAAGAAATAAGCCGGGAAGAATACCTCCGGCTCTTATCGGATGCGTTAAATGGAGAAACAATGAAAGGTACCTGGCTCTCTAGTTCCCGAAAGGGATAAGCATGGCTTTGCGGATAGAATCTTTTTGCACTTCACTCATTTTGTAATTGTAGTTGAAAAGTGCATTTTCCCAATCACCATACATTGCGTTGGGTAAAACAATATAACGGTTGCCAAACTCTTTTTTGTACTGTTCAGTTAACTTGTCCCTGTTTTCCAGAGTAGCTTTATCATAAGTTCCAATGAAATCAGTAAGATTATCACCTGCGAGCATAATGATGTTGTACTCTTTCATCAGCATCTGTCGGCGTGGCTCCTTACTGCTCGTTTTTTCCTTCAAAATCAAGTGTTTTTTATCAACCATCGGAAAATTTTTGTCTTTCAGATTTTTGAGGGTAGCCGTTTCGTTTACTTTGTCGCGATTCGAAATATAAAATACTTCAACCCCTTTTGAGGCTGCATAACTTAGAAATTCCTGTGCTCCCGGAAGTGCTTCTGCCTGGGCTTTTTCTGTCCATACGCTCCATGATGTTGAATCCCATTGCTTTTCGCTGAGAATCAGCATTGCTTCATAAGGACTGTTGTCAAGCACGGTTTCATCAATATCTACCACAACTGCTTTTGGTTTGCCATTTTCAATAGCTGGATTTTGAAGCATTTGATCAAGTTGGAAGGCCGCTGTATTATAAGCCTGAATATACAAAGCTTTTAATTCGGCAGCACGTTGCTGATATAAAACAGCCATCAGTAAATGATCGCTGTTTCTTTTTTGTTTCACGGCACATGAGCTCATAATGAGAGCTGTCAGAATTGTGATAGGGATAAATTTATAGATTTTCATTTTGTTAAATTTTAGTAATCGCCTCCACCTGTATGACTATAATTTTCTGATTCGCGTGGAAAATCGAGAGAATAATGCAATCCACGACTTTCATTTCGGGCCATCGCACCTTTTATGATAAGATAACCGTTATTGATCAGATTACGAAGTTCACAAATTTTAACGGTTAAAACCGATTTGTCATAGAGATCTTCTGTTTCTCTGTAGAGTATTTCTAATCGGTCTAAAGCACGTTTTAAACGTAGATTTGAACGAACAATCCCTACATAGCTCGACATGATTTGCTGAAGTTCTTTCAGACTTTGAGTAATCAAAACCATTTCTTCGTTCAGTACCATTCCTTCATCGTTCCATTCGGGAATATCGTTGCAAAAGTCAACTTGTTTCAGTTTTGCAAGTGCATCAACACTTGCTCGGTGTGAAAAGACCAATGCTTCAAGCAATGAATTGGAAGCCAGCCTGTTTGCACCATGAAGTCCTGTGCAGGCACATTCGCCGGCAGCATAAAGATTTTGTACAGAACTTCTGCCAAATTCGTCGGTTTTGATACCTCCACAGTTGTAATGTGCTGCTGGAACTACAGGAATCATATCTTTGGTAATGTCAATCCCAATCGAAAGGCATTTTGCATAGATGGTAGGAAAGTGTTTCAGAAGTTCGTTTTTTTCCAGATGACGGCAATCCAGGTAAACATGGTCATCCCCGGAAATCTTCATTTCGCTGTCGATAGCTCGTGCTACAACATCACGGGGAGCCAGCTCGAGACGCTTG
>Ga0209016_1002858_pt1 | contig 10921 bp, 10 predicted proteins | sample EPASupsiteSAE305_FD_187265 | JGI IMG/M metagenome (GOLD analysis project Ga0209016, IMG submission 187265) | Bioremediated contaminated groundwater microbial communities from EPA Superfund site, New Mexico - SAE3-05 (SPAdes) (version 2) | ecosystem: Environmental > Aquatic > Deep subsurface >...
CAACCGGCGGGGAAAGAGCGCGGATTACTACCTGTGCGATCGCGCGTTTCGCCCTTTCTGGACGAGCATGGAGCAAATCGACCGTCCGGACGAGTTCGCGCCGCCAACACCGCCTCGATTTGCGGAGATGATCGAACTGTCCGAACGTCTTGTCGAAGGTTTTTTGAACGTGCGTGTCGATCTATACAACACGCCGGACGGCATACGCTTTGGCGAGATGACGCTATACGATCAGAGCGGGTTTATTCCGGAATATTGGGAAGCGTTTGATCGTATGCTCGGCGAACTGGTTGATCTAACGTGGGACCCTGTGAAAAGCGTACAACAGAAGGAAGAAATCCTAAACGAACTAAGAAATGCTTTTATCAATAAGCCGTAGATGGATGCGCACGTCAGCAGGAATATCCTTTGATGCGCGCATTTGAGCTTAAAGTAAGATGGAGGAAGCTGTTTGGGACAGCCGGTGTCTAAAAAACTGGGGTCTCTGTGGGAGAATCCATATAAACTATTCTTAATCCTGTCCCGGCGCGGCGTATTTTCCCGCATGAACGACGAGCGATATCTTCGCTTGCTGTATCAAGGTGTCATGGGGAGGCCGTTGCATCTCGATCCACCCGTACTGTACAGCGAAAAGATTCAGTGGCTGAAGCTGCACGATAAGAACCCGATCTATCCGGTATTGAGCGACAAAGTTGCTGTGCGGGAGTTTGTTTGTGAACGTGCCGGAGATGCGTATTTAACCAACTTACTCGGCGTTTGGGATAATCCCGATCAGATTGATTTTTCTGTCTTACCGGATCAATTTGTTCTCAAATGCAGCCATGACTCGGGCAGCTATATTCTATGCAAAGACAAGTCAAAGTTCGACACGCAGGCTGCGATACAGACGCTGAAAAAATCATTGAAGAAAGACTATGCCACACCCGGGCGTGAGTGGCCATACCGCTACGTTCCGCGTCGTGTGCTGGCGGAAGAGTATCTCTACGGTGACAACGAATCTCGTGTAATGGACTTCAAGTTCTTTTGCTTCCATGGGAAAGCGCAATTTGTACTTGTGCGCAAATTCTATAACGATAGAGAATATGATAACTACACGTTCCTGCCTGATTTTTCGGAGTATCAGATCTATCGGTACAAGAAACCAGAGGCAGAGCACCCGCAAATACCGAAGCCACCGCGTTACGAAGAAATGCGAACGATTGCGGAACGTCTATCTGCGGGATTTACCCATGTACGCGTCGACCTGTACGATACATCGGAGGGCGTCAAGTTTGGAGAAATCACGCTGTATAACGCAAGCGGGTTGAGCAAGTTCTTAACGCTGGAAGGCGACCGGTGGCTCGGCGAGCACTTGCGGTTGGAAAACGTAAATAGTCTCTAGTATTTTAAAACGCTGATCACAGGATAAACATTCGAAGAAGATAGCTGATCAGACTTGGTTGCAATCAAACGGTCGCAAGACAATCGAATGGGGAGAAAACGTTGAAGCTGATACCGGCTACCGGAATACAATCCGTGCTGACCAACGGATATAAAATCTTTTTGGGATTGACGCACCACGGCTTTTTTAAGAAGATGGAGGATGAGCGATACCTCAAGCTTCTGTACCGCGGCGTATTGGGCAGGCGTTTGCATCTCGACCCGCCGGTGCTGTACAGCGAAAAGATACAGTGGCTGAAGTTGCACGATAAAAACCCGATGTACCCGATGCTGTGCGACAAGCTCGCTGTGCGGGATTTTGTGCGCGAACAGGTCGGAGAAGCGTACCTGATTGATCTATTTGGCGCTTGGGCTGATCCGGAGCAGATTGATTTTTCTGTCTTACCGGATCAATTTGTGTTAAAATGCACGCATGATTCCGGCAGCGCGATTATCTGCAAAGACAAAAAGACGTTCGATTTTGCCGAGGCAAGGATTGCGTTGAAAAAGCGTCTTGCAAATGATTATTCCATCCCCGGGCGTGAATGGCCATATCGTGATGTGCCGCGGCGCGTTCTCGCAGAGCGATACCTGATCAACGAGGATGGTTCGCAAGCGATGGACTACAAGTTCTTCTGCTTTGACGGGAAGGCGCATTTGGTGCTCGTGTGTACGAATAAAACTGACCCCGGTTCCGGAAACTACACGTTTCTGCCGGATTTCACGCCTTTTCGGATCTATCAGTCTCGCGTACCCGAATCGGAAGAGCCACGGCTTGTGAAACCGGATTGCTTTGATGCGATGATTGAGGTTGCAGAGCGCCTGAGCGCTGGACTTGTGCATGCGCGCGTCGATCTATATGATACTCCTGCGGGCATCAAGTTCGGCGAGATGACATTGCACAGTTCAAGCGGACTCAGCCAGACGATGACCGAACGCGGCGAGCGATTCCTGGGAGAACTGCTCCATTTGGAAAACGTGAAATAGCCGCGATGTCTGCGCCGGGATTGGCGCAATAATAAGGAGAGCCACACATGCTTTTTAGCATACTCGTCCCAGTTTACAATTCGGAACAATATCTAAAGGAGTGCTTTGAGTCCGCCCTGCAGCAAAGCGGGGAGGACTTTGAACTCGTACTCGTAGACGACGGTTCTACGGACAACGGCGGAGCGATTTGCGATCAATATCAGGCACGGTATCCGGATCGCGTTCGCGTGATCCATCAAAAAAACAGCGGACTGATCCTTGCCCGGCGCGCCGGTATCCGCGCGGCAAATGGCGACTATTGCATGTTTCTCGACGCGGACGACGCCTATGAACCAAATTGTCTTGCGACCGTTCGCGAAACCATCAAGAAGACGGGCGCGGACGTCGTGATCTTTAACAACTACAGCTACTTTGAAGAGGACGGCTCAATCGAGCCGAACAAAGCGGCTTTTGCGGACGGCAGTGTGTTTGAGGATAGATCAAAGCAGCTGATCTATCAAAAGCTGATCGCCACAGAAGAGCTAAACAACATCTGGTTCAAAGCAATCCGCACCGAGCTGTTGCAGGCTGACGATACGGATTACGCTTTGTATGCCGATAATCCGTTTGGTGAAGACCTGTTGCAGTCGCTCTATCCGCTCACGCATGCGAAGAAGATCGTGTATCGCGATCAGCGGCTCTACCGCTATCGCAGACACAGAAGCAGCATGATGAGAAAGCTGGACGTGAAACGACTTGAGAAAATGTTTGACGATAAGAAGGGACGGGAGCTGCACCGCTATATGGCGATGTGGGGTCTGGATACGCCGCAGATGCTTGGTAAGCTGCAGGCTAGGAAAACCCGAAACACGTTAAACTTGTTTTGGCAGCATTATCGCTCGGCGCAGACCAAGGAGCAAAAGAGAGAAATATTGCAGTTTTCCTGGGACAAGAAATTCAGCGCACAAGGCGCGACACTGCACAATAAGAGCATTCCGTATCTTCGCCGGGTGCAAATTCAAGCAATAATGAGAAAGCAAATGTTTTTACTCGACTGCATCAGCATGCTGGGTAACATCAAAAAGAGGGCCTCACATGGAGCATAAAGAACCGCTGGTCTCCATCGTATGCGATACCTATAATCACGCGCCTTATATCAAACGTGCGTTGGATAGCTTCGTTTCGCAAATCACGGGCTTTCCGTTTGAGATTATCGTGCACGACGATGCATCGACGGACGAAACAGCCGATATCATCCGCGCGTATGAAGCCGAGCGGCCGGATTTGTTTCGGTGCGTGTATCGCACGGAAAACATCTATTCCAAAGATCCGAAGATTCTGGAGCATTACGTTTTCCCGCTTGCGCGCGGCAAATACATCGCCATCTGCGAAGGGGACGATTATTGGACAAGCCCACACAAACTCCAGAAGCAGATTTCGTATATGGAGGCGCATCCGGACTGTACGCTTTGTGTTTGCGCGGCGGATTTGGTCGATCCTGACGAAAACTGGATTGGATCGGTTGCGCCATATGCAACGGATACGGATGTTGAAACGGAAGATGTGATCCGTGGCGGCGGCGGTTTTGTTGCGACCGCTTCTATCGTTGCGCCGACACACCTCGCGAAAAATCGCGCACCGTTTTGCGATCTATCGGATGTAGATGACGCGGTGCTGCAGATTTGGTTTGCCTCGCAGGGAACCACGCATTATTTTGCGGAATCGATGTGCGCCTACCGTCAGGCAGTGCCCGGGTCCTGGACGTTGACCTATAACGCGGCTAAGCGCGAAACGCAGGTGCAGCATCACCGTAGCCTTGCGCAGGCGCTGCGCGCATTTGACGCGTCTTCCGATTATCGCTGGCACGAAGCGGTAGATTTCAACGCAACTTATCAGGAGTATGAAGTGCTGCGCATGACAAACGACCTTCCCGCGCTGAGAAAACCGCCATATCGCACGCGATTCTTACAGCTGCCACTCAAACGGCGCATCCGCATGCAACTGGTGCGCTGGGGAATATTGAAGCAGTAAACGGAGGGATGATAATGCAACAACAGATAGACCCGATTGTGACCGTGATACTACCCACGCATAACCACGCGCCGTTCATTGCGCAGGCGATTGAGAGCGTTCTGATGCAGCAGACGGAATATCCCTTTGATATTCTGCTGCATGATGACGCCTCCACAGACGGCACGGCGGATATCTGCCGGGAGTACGCGGCAAAGTACCCGGACAAGATCACGCTGATTGCGCAGACGGTGAATCAATACACGATTGATCGCCGCATCCAGTCGCACATTTTAATCCCGAAAGTAAAGGCGAAATACACCGCGATTCTGGACGGAGATGATTATTGGGTCGATCCGTTGAAGCTGCAAAAACAGATCAGCTATATGGAATCGCATCCGGATTGCACGCTTTGCATCGGCGGTGCGCACCTTGTCGATGTCAACAATCAGGTCGTGGGTCAGGTAACGCCCTATCAAGAGGATTGTATCGTGAACCCGGAAGATATGATTCGCGGAGGCGGCGGGTTTAATGCGACAAATACAATCGTGATGCCGACACAGCTGTTAAAAGACCTGCCAAAGTTTGCAGATTATGTGGAGGCGGAGGATATTCCGTTTCAGCTGCTCGGCGCGCTTTCGGGATATGCCTGGTATATTGCCGATATCCTAATGGCATATCGTCTTGCGGTTCCCGGCTCGTGGTCGACGCGACAGTATGCGTCCGCAATGGAGACGCGTATCAAGACAAGCCGTGATCTCATCGCACTCAACGAAGGGTACGATGCGTTCTCCGGCGGGAAATATCATGATGCATTTTTACAGGCGATTCGCTATCAGGAGTTTTTGATTCTGACCTATCAGCATAAGCTGAAGGAAGCAAAGCAACCCCCATATCGGTTTTTTTATGATAGACTATCGTGGAAAAGGAAACTGCGGCTTTTCGGCGAGAAATATTTTAACGGAATCACAATGCGCTATCTGGCGTGGGCTCGAAACCGCAAGAAGTAAGCCGGAGAGCATAGAAAGAAAGGATTTCCCGGGAAGGATGCGAATGTATCCGACTGCGGGAATAGTGAATATCGATGGATTCAACTATCCGGAATAAAACCATTTCGGGCGTGATTTGGAAGGCGATGGAAAGCGGCGGCAACCAGTTCGTCAAAATCGTTATCTCGGTCGTACTGGCCCGTATGCTTGATCCGCAAAACTATAAAACGCTGGCAGCGATCATCATTATCGTTGATCTTGCGGATACAATCGTAAAGCGCGGATTCGTTACGTCTCTGATCCAGCGCAAAGATGCGGATAATGTAGATTTCTCGAGTGTGCTCTGGATTATGCTCGCTATGGCCGGCATTTTCTATGTGGGATTCTACTTCGCCGCGCCTTCGCTGGCAAAGGTATACCCGGACCCCGCGTTTGTTCCTGCGATGCGGGTCATTGCGCTGTCGCTGTTCATGGGCGCGTTTAACTCCGTTCAGGGCGCAATCATCCAGCGCAAGTTGGAGTTTCGGAAGTTCTGCATGGCGGCTCTGGGAGCAAGCCTGATTTCCGGCGCAGTCGGTATCTACATGGCGTATACTGGCTACGGCTTATGGGCGCTGGTTGCACAGCAGATCATTGGCAAATTGTCGAACGTGATAATCCTCTGGCTGTTGGATCGATGGAAGCCTTCGCTGGTAATCTCGCCGGTAAAAATCAAGGCGCACTTCGGATACGGATGGAAAATCCTGCTCTCCAGCCTGCTGGAGAAGGGGTACAGCAGCCTTTCCGGGCTGCTAATCGGTGCGCGCTATGTGGACGATTCTCTTGCGTTCTATAGCCGCGGCAAGCAGTATCCGAGCATGATCTCGGAAAGCCTCAACAGCGTGGCGCTTTCAGTGCTGTTTCCTGCATACGCGCGACATCAGGATGATCTGGACCGGTTACGCAATATGGTCCGGAAGACGAACCGATCCACTTCATTGATGATTTTTCCAATGATGGCGGGGCTTGCTGCAATTGCATCGCCGTTTGTTGAGGTGCTGCTGACGGAGAAGTGGCTGCCGACCGTGCCGTATCTGCAGATGATGTGTATCGCATACGCGTTCTATCCGATGGAAGCAACCGATTTACAGGGATTGCTCGCATTGGGCAGAAGCGACACCTATCTGATCACAGAGATCATCAAGAAAATATTCGGTATCGGGGCAATTGCCGTTGCGGTCTTTGCGTTTACCACACCGTTTGCGATCTCATGGAGCTATGTTCTCACATGCGTCTTTTCCATGATCGTGACTATGGTTGCGACCAAAAAGCACCTGGCCTACCGTTGGCGGGATCAGATTTGGGACATGACGCCTCCGTTTCTGCTCTCTGCCGTCATGTGGGCCGTGGTTTACGGGGCTTCGCTGATACCGATCCCGCAGCTCTATAGTTTGATTCTTCAGGTCGTTTGCGGGATTGCGGTTTACCTTGGATTAGCAGTATTATTAAAGTTGGAAAGTTTCACGTACCTTTGGAATGCGATGAAGTCGTATTTTACCAAGAAGCGTAAAAATCAGGAACAGCCCAAGGATCCGGACGACGTTTGCGAACCGGGCGACGTGATTTGATTCGATTGTTTACCTTTGCGGATGAAACTCATCAGGAAGGAATAGATTCATGAAATTAGCGGTTGCCGGAACAGGATATGTCGGCTTGGTCGCCGGCGTATGCTTCGCGGAAAAAGGGCATTACGTCACCTGCGTGGATGTGGACGAAGAAAAAGTTGCGCGCATGCGTGAAGGAATCTCACCCATCTATGAGACGGGGCTCGAGGAACTGTTAAAGAAAAACCTCGCTGCGGGCCGGTTGTTCTTTACAACCGATTATGAGAGCGCGTATTCGGACGCTGACGCGATCTTCATCGGCGTCGGTACGCCGGAACTGCCGGACGGCAGCGCAAACCTGACCTATATTGCCGCGGTCTGCCGCCAGATTGCGCAGAGCGTCACGCGGGATTGCCTCGTCGTTGTGAAATCGACCGTACCGGTCGGCACCAACGATAAGGTTGAGCAGTTCATTCGGGACAATATGGAGCGAAACGTGACCGTTCGCGTTGCGAGCAATCCGGAGTTTCTTGCGCAGGGTAACGCGGTATACGACACGCTCAATGCCACGCGCATCATCATCGGAACGGAAGACGATGTGGCAAAGAAGATGCTGCTGGATATCTACGCGCCGTTTGATCTGCCGATCGTTTCGGTATCTCGCCGTTCTGCAGAGATGATCAAATACGCCTGTAACAACTTTCTTGCGCTCAAGATTTCCTATATGAACGATATTGCAAACCTCTGCGAGCTCGTCGGCGCAAACATCGACGACGTAGCCGAAGGCATGCGTTATGACCCGCGCATCGGCGCAAAGTTTCTCAAAGCGGGCGTGGGCTACGGCGGCAGCTGCTTCCCGAAGGACACAAAAGCGTTGACATTCCTTGCCCGTCAGCATGGCACGCAGCTGAAAACCGTCGATGCCGCGGTGAAGATCAACGCAACGCAGAAGACGCGCCTCTTTGAAAAGGCGAAAAAACGGCTCATGACGTTTGAAAGCGTCAAGGTTGCGGTGCTGGGGCTTGCCTTCAAGCCGGGCACGGACGACCTCAGAGAAGCGCCTGCGCTGGATAACGTGCGCCTGTTGCTGGATCACGGCGCGGACGTCGTTTGCTACGACCCCATCGCTGCCGCGAATTTCCACAAGCTCTATCCCCAGGTTAAGATGGCAAACAGCGTGGAAGATACGCTGGAAGGCGCGTTCTGCTGCTTCATCTTCACGGAGTGGGAGGAGTTTATCCGCCTGACGCCGGAGACATTCCGCAGAAAGATGCGCGTGCCGCTGGTCTATGACGGAAGAAACATTTTCGATCCGGAGCATATGAAACGCGGCGGCGTGGAATATTACTCCATCGGCCGATAAAGCAAGGAGACACAAACCGTGCCCGATCACAACGAAAAGAGAATACTCGTCACGGGAGCAGCCGGATTTATCGGCTATCACCTGTGCCTGCGTTTGTTAAAAAACGGCATGCGTGTCTTTGGCGCGGATAACGTCAATAGCTACTACGATGTTTCGCTGAAGCGCGCGCGTCTCAATGAACTCGCACCGTTTGAGAACTTTACGTTCTTGGAAGGCGATCTTGCGGAAGAAGGATTCGTGCAGCACCTGTTTGTCGAAACCAAGCCGGACGTCGTGGTGCACCTCGCGGCGCAGGCGGGCGTCCGCTACAGCATCGAAAACCCGCGTGCGTATATCGAGAGCAACGTGATCGGCTTTTTCAACGTGCTGGAACAGGTGCGCTATCATCCTGTGACGCATTTTCTGTATGCATCCAGCTCGTCCGTCTACGGAAACCGCGACAAGACGCCGTTTTCGGTGGAGGATCGCGTGGATAAGCCTGTTTCGTTCTACGCCGCAACGAAGAAGAGCAACGAGCTGTTTGCCTATACTTATTCGCATCTGTACGGCGTGCCCGCGACCGGGCTGCGCTTTTTTACCGTCTATGGGCCGTTTGGGCGTCCGGACATGGCGTATTTCAAGTTCACCAAAGCGATTCTGGAAGACAAGCCCATCGATGTTTACAACGGCGGCGACATGCTCCGTGACTTCACGTTTGTCGACGACGTTACCGCGTGCTTGGAACAAATGCTGTTCTGTCCGCCGAAGCCGGATGAGACAGGCGCTCCCAATGCGATCTACAATATCGGCAATCACAACCCCGTCAAGCTGATCGACTTCATCAACGCGATTGAGAGTGCGATCGGGAAACGCGCGCAGCTGCATTTCCTTCCGATGCAGGCGGGCGATGTGGAAAAGACATATGCAGATATCGAGTCTACGCGACGCGATTTCGGCTTTGAACCCAAGACGCAGATTCAAGAAGGTCTACAGCTGTTCGTCAACTGGTATCTCTCGTATTACTGCCAAAAATAAATAAACAGCGCGTATCTGTTTATTTCGCATGCCTAAAATTCGATGGAAACGGAATGGATCGGGATGGTTGGGTTCTATAATTACACGGTGATTTTGACGTATGTTGGCGTCGTGAGCGCGATGCTTGGCATCGGTCTCGCGATGTATGGGCATACGTCTATGGCGGTTGTCTGCCTGATGGTGTCGGGCTTTTGCGATCTCTTTGACGGCACGATTGCCCGCACAAAAAAACGTACCGTGAGCGAGATGAAGTTTGGCATCCAGATTGATTCGCTTGCGGATCTCATCTGCTTCGGCGTACTGCCCGCGGCGATCGGATTTTCCATCGGGTTGACGCACTGGTATGAAACCGCTGCGCTGATCGTCTATGTACTCGCCGCGTTGATTCGGCTTGCCTACTACAACGTGACAGAGGACGAGCTAGAGTTTAACGAGAACGCCAAGCGCGTGTATTACGACGGGCTTCCGGTGACGACGGTCGCGATCTTGATTCCGTTGATCTATACGCTGCGGCCCGTGATGAAGAACGGGTTTCTGCTACTGTATGCGCTGTGCCTCGTAATAACGGCTTTTGCGTTCCTGCTGAAAGTCAAGGTGCGAAAGCTCGGCATGAAGGGCATGATCGCCGCGGCATTCTGTGGACTTGCGGTGCTTGCGCTGTTGATCGTTGGCTGGAACTGCGTCGCGGTATAAATTCTAAGTCGAACAGACAAATATACGCCCGGCATTTGCCGGGCGTTTTGTGTTTCTTTACGTTTTCTCGATCAACCGAAGACGGTCACAAAGAAATCTTTGATCGCTGCAATCCAGCTGTCTAGGAACTGTATCTTTAGTTCGGCGTAATAGTCGAGCACACTCTGCGGGATGGCATACCGCGCGCTGTCGAGAATCGCGCGGGCGGCGCCGTGGCGGTCTCCCTCTGCCGACGCAGTGTAATCGAGCACGATAAACGTGATCAACAGAATGGCGGTTAATAATGCCAGCGAAAGTAAAAAGCGAAGGAATCCGCTTAGTAGTCCGCCGTGACTGCGAAGCGCAACCGGTGTGCCTTTCTCTGCGCCGCAGTACGGGCAATAATCGCCTGCAAAACGCGTTTTGCAGCGGCGGCAGACGATATACACTTTACGAACGTTTTGCGGCATTTCGCAATAACTCCAGCGCTTCTTTTTTGCGGATGATGTGGCAGGATGGGTGTTGGAACTCGTTTTCCGGGCAATAACCGAGAGAGATGCAGCTCGCGCCCGCGTCTTCAAACAGCGCGGGAGCCGCCTCCTTGCATAGGCGCAACATCTTGTTGGCAAGATCGCGAATCTCCGCCTGCGCGTTTTTGCAGCAACGGATTTTGAACCAATCCAGCAATGCGTGCGCGTTCATGCCGATCAGCGCCTTGAACTCCGTCGCCTGCGGCTTGAGATAGCGCAGATCCTCTTCCTTAAACCCTGCGTCCACACCCTCGTTATACCATTCTTCGAGCATGTTCAACAGATCGACGGCGCCCAGAGACACGGTAGTGCCGTCCGGCAGGGTACAGTCGGCTTTGTGCGGCAGGATCGAATCCGGCAGCACGACGTCATAGG
>Ga0209016_1002859_pt1 | contig 10920 bp, 8 predicted proteins | sample EPASupsiteSAE305_FD_187265 | JGI IMG/M metagenome (GOLD analysis project Ga0209016, IMG submission 187265) | Bioremediated contaminated groundwater microbial communities from EPA Superfund site, New Mexico - SAE3-05 (SPAdes) (version 2) | ecosystem: Environmental > Aquatic > Deep subsurface >...
TTTACTCGATCGGGTCAGATCCGGCGTCCAGTCGATAACCCCCAGGCACCTTTCCCTGCTGGCGGAATCCTGCCGATTCATGGAGCAGGGTTTACCCCTTGTGCTCGCCGAAAAAAGCGATGAACGTCTGGCCTCCTCAGCCGGTACGCTGACCACGGCCATTTTTCACTCCATGCGGGAGATTGGAGGCGCTTTGGGAAGCGAAGGGATCGATCCCTCGCTCCCCCAAGAGATGCGCGATACCTTCTTAGAAGAAACTGAGAATCTTCTTGTCACAGCGGAACAGGAGTTCGTGCTCTGGGACTTTATCGCCCTCGAGCACCAGCGGGTGGCCGAATTGCGTCGGTTGCTGTCCCGGTTGAAACAGAATTTTGCGCTCTTTGAACTCAAGGATATGGAGCGGTTGTGTCTGGCCCTTGAATCGACCCTCAGCCGTTATCTTCAGGGCGAATTTTTTCAAACCGAGTATCCGGAAAGGGTTTTTTTGCGAAGCATTGATGCGATGCGCAGTGCCCTGACCCGTTTCACCAATCTTGAAGATGCCGCCGTCATCGGGCTGGAGCATCATCTGGCCGCCCTGCAGGGATTGATAAGGCAGCCGATCGGGAAGCTGCTGATCGAGGCCGGTCTGGTGGATCCCTTGATTCTCGAAAATGCACTGGAGGTGCAGAGAACCTCGCAGCAGGTAAAACCTCGGCGTCTGGGCGAGATCCTGGTCGATATGGGAGAAGTGACCCGGGACCAGGTGCAGGATATTCTGCAGACGCAGCATGCGCAACGAACACGGGGGGAGCAGGCGGAAAGCGTACTGGGGGCTGTCCGTCCGACCCCGGCTCGTTTGCCCCCGGCAACCGCACCTTGTAAGGAAGTGTCCATTGATGGCAGGATACTTGCACGAATGATTGCATTGATCAATCAACTGACAACGGAACACAAACCGGTCGAAGGCGCTGCACCACTGCTTGCCGAATTGCAGGCCTTGGCCCGGTCCTGTGATCAGGCGGCGCGTTCCGCTTTTTCCGCCCAGTTGAAGAGAATGGTTCATGATTGGGCCGTGCAAGGCAATAAACGTGTGTATTTCGTCATCGAGGGACTGGAAGACCTCCTGGACCAGCGGGATATATCGCTTCTTGCCGACCCCTTGCTCCAACTTCTTCACAATGGAGTGGAACATGGATTGGAAACCGTCGAAGAAAGGGTGCGGGCGGGGAAGAGAAAAAGCGGGCGGCTGACCTTGCTGGTCATGCAGCAGGGAAATGAGCTCTGGATAAGCGTCGAAGATGATGGCCGGGGCATCGACATAAGGAAAATAGCCGCCCTGATGGTGGAACATCGCCTGGTCACGGCGGAAGAAGCGGGCCGGCTCAGCGGGCGGGAACTCACCCAGCTGCTTTTTCAGCCGCGAACCGACACTGTCGGGGATGCTCAGGGCGCGCCGGACCGGGAGGCCGGTCTGCCCTTTGTCAGGAACAGTCTGCAGCGCATCCAAGGAAAGATCGAAATCCTGTCGCGCCCGCACAAAGGAACCAGGGTAACTTTAAGGGTGCCGCGACAGCACTGAGCCGGTAAGGGATAAAAAGCCCGCATTTATGGAAGAAAACTTGCTTTTCCCGTTTTTGTCTTGATAGAATGACCAGTATAAAAAACGTCCGATTCTTTTCCCTGCTGAGTGGACCGGAATGGTTTGCATTCAGCAAATACAATATCCTTAACGAACAAAGAGGAGATGATAATGGCAAAAAACGTACTGCTCGTTGATGATTCCAGCACGATGCGCAAGATAATCAGTCGTTCGCTGCGCCAGGCAGGGCTCGATTTCGGTGAAATTTATGAGGCCGGTGACGGTCAGGAAGCCCTGGTAATGCTCGAAAAAGAAGCCATCGACATCGTCTTGAGCGATATCAACATGCCCAATATGAACGGAATTGAATTCCTTCGGGAAAAGAACAATCGTCCGGGTATCAAAGATATTCCGGTTTTTATGATCTCTACGGAAACCGGTGATGATATTATCGGCGAAGCGAAGAGTCTTGGCGCCATTGGCGCCTTGAAGAAGCCTTTCACCCCCGATAAAGTCAACGAGGTCCTTGGGCCTTTAATGTAGGGAAGGTGGTGGGCTGTTCAGGTGGCACGATAACTTTTTTTCCCGGTTAACCGCCCTTGTTATCCGGAAAAATTCCCTGGAGGGAACGATGTGAGCAGTTTTACCGAAATAAATAATAAAATCATCGAGTCGACCATAGAAATATTTACCGGGATGGTGATGATGGAGGTCTCGGTGGCTGGAGAACCGCTGCTGGAAATGGCGGCATTGAAACAATCCATCACCGGCATGGTTGGCCTTGCGGGCATCCATAGGGGGGTCCTGGCCGTCCATTTTCCCAAGCAGGTGGCGTTGGATGTCACCGGCAGCTTTCTTGGTATGGAGGTCGAGGAAATCAATGCCGATGTTCAGGATGCCATCGGCGAGATCGCCAACATGCTCGGCGGCAATCTGAAAACGATCCTTTCCGATCGGGGCAAGGATATTCAACTCTCCCTGCCGTCAACGATCTCCGGTGACGAATATTCCTTTACCTCGCATGCGGATGTGGACCAGGTTATTCTTCCTTTCCAGGCTCCGGCAGGTGTGTTTTATGTGGAGGTGGAGCTTGAACGTTGAGCTCCGTCGATTACAGGCAATGACAACCTCTACTGCGGGAGTTCGCTCTTGGAGCTGGAAAAATCTTTAATCAATGCAACCATGGAGGTCTTTACCTCCATGATTTTTATTGAGATTGTGCCGGAAATACAGGCGGAGGGCGAAACTGCGGCAATTGACTCCAATCTGTCCAGTCTCATCGGCCTGGCCGGCGATCTGAAGGGCATTCTCGCCATCCAGTGCCCTTCGGAAGTGGCGATGGGCATTACCGGGGCCATGCTCGGTATGGAGGTAACGGAACTCGGCGTTGACGTCAAGGATGCCATCGGCGAAATCGCCAACATGATAGCCGGCGGCCTCAAGGAAGCGCTGACCGCCTCCTGCGGGAAAATTGAATTGGCCATTCCCACCACGGTCATCGGTAAATCAATCAGGATCAGCGGACTTTCCGGGGCCACTCGGGTTATGGTTCCGTTTTCCAGCCCATTAGGCCGCTTCGGCGTTGAACTCAGATTTATCCTTTCTTAAGGAAAACGGGTAAACTCTTTTTTTACTTGTACCGAAAAAGATAAAGACCTGTCTGCGCACGCTGCCAGATGCCTTGAATCCATTGTTTCGCCGGCGTGGACCGACAGGCAGACCGGGTATAAACCTCTCAACCGCTGATCTGTCTCCTCGGGGCAGGTCGAGCTTCTTTTCCACCTGACACTATGAGCGATGAAAGCCAGAGAACGCTTTGATAAAATACTGCTTGCCTGCCATGATCGGATTCAGGGAGAGGTAGCCTCCCTGATCGGCAAGCCGTTCAAGTTAGGCGCTCCGCAATTCCGTCAAATCAGCAAGGAAGAACTCTTCGCCGAGCCCGGCGGCAAGCGCGTTCTCGTCCATGTTCGACTCGAAGGTGAGCTTCAGGGGGGTGGCTGCCTGCTGGTCGGTATCAAGGATGCCATTCAAATCGGCGGCGCCCTCATTATGTTGCCGGAATCGGAGCTGGCAAGTCTTACCGTGGGCGAGCAGTATTCCGAGGAACTGCAGGATTCTTTCGGCGAGGTCGCCAATATCGTTTGCGGCGCCGTTACTCTCTCCTTTGAGGAGCAGTATCCCAAGAATGTACGTTTCATCAGGACAAAACAAGAGGTCATCGCCCCGCTTAAGGTAATAGTCGAATCCGAACAGCCGATTCCCGATGGTCCGTATTATGTGATGACCGCGGCCATGCAATTGGATAATCGTGACCTCGGAAGCCTTGATGTGGTCCTGCCCGCTGTTCCCTTTGGTCTGGCGGTGGAAGAGGTGAAGGAAATACAGCCTCCGGAAAATGCTTCGGTACAGTCTTCGACGGTTCCCGAGCCGAAGATAAAGCAGGAACAAGTGGGGACGATTGCAAAGGAAGCGGGCCCGGAGAGGCCTGTGGAAGAGGTCAACGTTCTGGAAAGGCCAAAGGCTCAAGAGGCAGCCCATCAACCTGTTCAGCCGGTTCAACCCAGGCGCGATATCGAGAAGCAGAAAAAAAATATTGATGCCTTGCTGAAAAACAGCATGGCAAAGATGTGCGAGGAGGTGAGCGCGCTGCTCGGCGGCTCCCTGCAGGTCGAGCCGGCGGAACATGCCGCTTTTACGAAAGAACGTTTTCTCGAACAGGCCGGCGGCAAGCAGATCATGACCCGCATGGATATCCGTGGAGGCGCCCGCGGAGAGGCCTATCTGTTCGTTGATACCAAGACCGCCGTATATCTGGGCGGCGCCTTGATCATGCTGCCGGATGGCGAGTTGGAGGAAACGGTTCGCAACGAAGAATTTGGCGATGACGCCCGCGACGCCTACGGTGAGATCACCAATATTATTGCCGGCATCTATACCTCTATCTTCGAGGAACAGTGCCGCGTCAAGCTCGGATTTGTAAAGACCTCGATAGAGCAGGTTGTTCCGGCCAAGGTGGACCCCGAGACCGAAGAACTCATTCCCAATCAGGCCTATTATCTTTCGGCCGGTACGATCCGGTATAATGGGAAGGATTTGGGGCGACTGCAGATGGTCATTCCGGCCAAGGTGCTCGAATTGGAAGATCTGCTCAGGCCCGAAGAGGAGTCTGTCGCAGTTGACCAAGCGGAAACGATCGAACCGCGGAAGCCGGAACCCGCCAACGAAACGGTTTCATTGGATTTGGCACGACAGAAGGAGGAATCAGCCGAGCCCACCGATATTCTTATCTTTACCGATGATGACAACGAGGGCGGCCGTATTGCCGCGGCATTGCAACAGATGGGATATGTTCCCCGTGTCCTTCATTTCAAGGATTCGGTGAACAATGTGTTAACCGCTCGTATTCAGATGATTTTTCTGGTTATGCAGGAGGTCAGCGAACAGGGGTTCGGGGTGGCCATCAAAATCAGCAGTGCCGGCCTGCCGGTTCCCCTTGTCGCCGCCGGTTCGGCCTGGACGAGAACATTGGTGCTCAAGGCGGTGAAATACGGTGCCTGTGATATCCTCATTACCCCGTCTTCCCCCGCCGATATTCGTGAAAAAATAGAAAATAATTTAGTCCAGAGAGCCGCCTGACCTGTCTTGCTCCGCTTCTTCCTCCGACCAGTTCTCGAACAATTCCTTTTTCTTGATTTTCTCCAGCAGGGTGGTCCGTTTCAGATTAAGCAGACGTGCCGCTTCCTTCTTGTTGCCTTGAGTCATCTTGAGTGCTTGGATGATCAATTGAGTTTCGAAATCGTTAACCAGGGCGTTGAAGTCAATGCCGCTCTCCGGCCAGATCTCTTCCACGCGCGTGGTTGCCGATGAGAAGATCGTCAGTTGTTCCGGCCGGGTGGCATCATCGAGTTCCTGTTGCGAAGGATCGGCAACCGGCTGGATGGGGGGCGCGCCCATACGGAATTTTTCGGGAAGATCGTTGTAACCGACCCAGGAACCGCCATGGAGTATGGTCATGTGCTGGACAAGATTTTCCAGTTCCCTGACATTGCCCCGCCAGGGAAAGCCGGCAAGGGTCTGGATGGCGGCCTGATCAAACCCCAAAAGGGGATTTTTTTTATTCTTGCCAAAGGTCTTGATGAAGTAATCGATGAGGAGCGGGATATCTTCCGTCCGTTCGCGCAGGGGAGGGATGGAGACCGGGACGACGCTGAGCCGGTAATAGAGGTCTTCCCGGAACTTGCCGTCAATCACCATCTGCTCCAGATTGCAGTGGGTGGCGGCGATTACCCTGACATCCACAGGGATCGGTTTCAGGCCGCCCACCGGTTCAAATTCTCTTTCCTGCAGCACCCGCAGCAGTTTTGCCTGGAGCACGGGCTTCATGTCGCCGATTTCGTCGAGAAAAAGAGAGCCGCCATGGGCATATTCTATCCGGCCTATCTTTGACCCGGTTGCTCCGGTGAAGGCCCCTTTGATATAGCCGAACAGTTCGCTTTCCAAGAGATCGTCGGGGATCGCCGCACAGTTTACCGGAACGAAGTGATGCGCGCTCCTGGGGCTGTGGGCATGAATCGCTTTGGCGACCAATTCCTTGCCGGTCCCTGATTCTCCGTGGATGAGCACTGTGCCGAGATCATCGTCAGCGAGTTTGCTGATCAGGCTGAACAGCCGCTGCATGGATTTGCTCCGGCCGATTATTCCGTAAAAAGAATCAGAAGGCATTGTTCAATCAGGGAGCTTGTCCGCAAGTTTACTGGTGGTGAGGCGCATGTTGAGGCTGAGGAGCCGCATGATTTTCTTCAAAAGGGTCACGCCCACGGCAGGATAGTATTCGGTGAGGATATCGAACTCCCGTTTAGTCAAGATTATGACAACCGATGGATGTCGGGCAATCACCGTGGCGGACCGGGGGGATTGATCGATAATCGACATCTCGCCGATGGTGTTGCCCTTGCCAAGTCGGGCGATGACACGGTAATCGCCCATGGTCGCGGTTTTAAGAACATCAAGAAGACCACGCACCACAAAGCACATGAAATCCCCCTTGTCTCCCTCAACGAAGAGGTGTTCCCCGCGCAGTATCTCCGCGAAACTCATGTGACGGGCAAGGATTTCGAGCTCATCGGTTTTGAAGGCGTCGAACAGAGGCAAGGTAAGGATGAGATCCCTGGTTTTTTCTTCGTTTTCCGTAAGTTCCTGATCGGGCACAACGATTTCTTTCATACCGGATAGCGTCCAGGCAGTTGTTGACAAAGTCAGAAAAGGTTACGTGCTTTTTGGTGTCCTCTGGTGCAGTTATGGTAATAAGACTACCACAGGTGCTCCTCAAAAAACAAGGGACATTCGGCAGGAGTGTCATTTTCTTGACAACGGGAAATGCGGAGTCGGGAGCATAAAAGGGTGAATATATTTATCTCGTTGTAATTTCGATAAAAAATTTAATGATTGCCCTTGTTGTGCTCGCTTTGACTTGTTCGTCCGCCTCTGCCTGGGAGGGGTATGTCACCGCGACGCCGGACGGGGATTCTTTGAAGGTGAAAAGAGGGGATCGTATCTACGAAATACGACTCTACGGCATCGACTGCCCGGAATACGGTCAATCGTATTGGCGGGATGCCGGTGGCTTTACCAGGTCGCTGGTCCTGGGAGAAAGGGTCAGTATCGAAGCCCTGGACACGGACCGGTACGGCAGGATTGTCGCCCTGGTGCGGAAACAGGGAAAGCTGCTCAACGGTGAACTGGTGGGCAATGGCCTGGCTTGGGTCTATCCCCGATATTGCCATGCCCAACCCCTCTGCAACGACCTGGAATTGCTGGAGCGGGACGCCCGCCGCCAGCGATTGGGCCTATGGCGGGAGAGGGCGCCCCAACCTCCTTGGTCATGGAGAAGAGGGCGGCAATGAAAACTTATTGCAACTGTTCAGGTTGATTGGACTGTAGTCTGTCGGGCTGTAGGTAACAACCCGTTCATTCGTGTCATTTCGATCATGGGGAGAAATCTTGAAATCCCTCAAGTTTGTTTTGACACGAGCCAGGAGTGTGGTCGTGTGCAGGAACGTCAATTCCGGCCGCAGGTTGCGGTGAAGCGCTAAAAGACTAAACACCTACAGGCTATCCACCTGAATAGTCACAACTTATTTTGCCGATCCCGAAGGCGAGGGTTCCTGTCCGGCTGGTGCGGGATTCTGCACGGGCGGCGGCTGTTGCCGCCCCTTGGTCAATTCCGGATCTTGATCAAGCCAGGGATCTTGAGGAAATCCCAGCTCCCGCCATGGCAGCCGGCCTTGCTTGCCGTGGCAGTCCAGGCAGTCCAGGGCCAGAGCGGCCGGGACAACGCCATGACTGAGCCGGCGAAAGGTCACCGTTGCGGTAAACCCGAACGAACCGCTGTAGGGCAGTCGCAGGCTGTTCATCCCCTCGCTCGCAATCCGGTCCCAGTCGGCGGAGGTAAACCAGGTGGGAGCATCCTTGGCCAGGACCGGAGAGAGCAGATACCGGAATTTGGTGTCATAGAGTTGGGTGCCGTAGAGGGCGGTAAAGGGTTTGAGCTGTGAGGTCGCCTCGCGTGGGGCGGGCTGGAGCAGAACCGTGGTCTTGGTTGGATCGATTTTATCTCCCCGTTCGTAGATTTCCTCGCCCCCGTGGTCCCAAAAATAGACCGGCCGCACGTTGGTGGCCAGGGTCATGCCGTTTTTGGTCAGCAGGGGAATCGGCGAGGTCTGCTGCTGAAAGAGTTCCTGCTCGGGCCGGGTCAGCCAGTTCCAGCTGATCAGCGCCGGAGTGCCCGGGCCGTAAACCGGGATGTGGCAGGTCTGGCAGGCGACGGTCCCGGCATGGCGGTTGAGCTGATTCCTCGCATGGGGGGTGGCGGAGTGGCAGCCGCTGCAGCCCGTCGCCTTTGGGTTGTCGTTGGTTGCGGTGCGCTGCCGGGGAAAGAGGTGTTTGTCTTCCGAGGGGTGGCACTGCTGACAGGCCAGGTCAACGCCGTCTCTTTTCAGGTGAATATCATCGCTCAATCCGTCGTGACCGCTCAAGCCGGTGAGGCCGCAGGCTCTGCCGTGGCAGGTGAGGCAGTTGCGGGGCTCGGGTTTCCCCACCTTCCCGGCGATCCGGACAAGATCGAGATTGTTGGCCGGAGCACCGAAGCTGCGTCGATACGTGCCGGTGGTGTCATGGCAGACGAGGCAGTCGATGTGGGCGGATGACGCCGGGTCATGGCTGCCGCTGAGCCGGTTGCCGCTGATGTGGCAGGTCAGGCAACGGCTGGGGTTGGACTCGACGCCCAGGGCAAAGGTGGTCAGGCCGTCTTTTTTGGCAAAGGATCGGGTTGCGGTGCCGACCCGGCGGGTGCGCCGCCAGGTCCAGTGGCTTGATTGGAGGATGTCGCTACCCTGCTGCGCGTGACACTGCAGGCATTGCAGGGTCACCGACTGGATGTCGGTGAAAGGTCCGGTGATCTGTTCATGTCCGCCTGCGGCCGCGGCAAGGGGGAGGGCCAGGGAGAGGACCAGGCTCAGGACCGGCATGTGGCGTAAGGACGACACAGGCATGGGGCTACCGGTCGCCGCTGGTGGCGACGATGGCCTGGATGTCGGCGTGGGAGAGCGTTTCCCGTTCCAGCAAGGCCGCGGTAATGGCGTCAAGGAGGATCCTATTGTCGGTCAGGATCGCCCGTGCGGTCTCATAGGCCGATTGCACCAGTTTTTTCACCTCAGCGTCAATGAGCATCATGGTCTGCTCGCTGATGATCGACCCCTGCTGACCGCTTAACGAATTGGCGCCTCTGAAAACCAGGGGGCCGATCGCCTCGCTCATCCCCCATTCACAGACCATCCGCCGGGCAATATCCGAAACCCGCTCGATATCGTTTCCCGCGCCGGTGGTCATCTGGTTGAAGACGATTTCCTCGGCGATCCGCCCTCCCAGCAGGGTGCAGAGGCTGTTGAACAGGAAGGTGCGGTCGTGGGAATTGCGCTCCTCGTCCGGCAACTGCATGGTGAGTCCCAGGGCCCGGCCGCGCGGGATAATAGTGACCTTGTGGACCGGATCAGCTCCGGGCAGCATCCAGGCCACCAGGGCGTGCCCGGTTTCGTGGTAGGCGGTGATCCGTTTCTCCCGGTCGGTGATGATCAGGCTCCTGCGCTCCGCCCCCATCAGCACCTTGTCTTTGGCCGCTTCCAGGATATCCATGGTGATTGCCCGCACGTTTTTGCGGGTCATCAATAGGGCGGCCTCGTTGACCAGGCTTGCCAATTGGGCTCCCGAAAACCCTGGCGTTCCCCTGGCGATCGTCTGCCAGTTGACGTCTTCGCCGATCTTGGTGTTGCGGGCGTGCACCTTGAGGATCTTTTCCCGACCACCGATATCGGGCAGGGGAACCATTACCTGGCGATCAAAGCGGCCCGGTCGAAGCAGGGCAGGGTCGAGAATATCCTGACGATTGGTGGCGGCGATGACGATCACATGGTCATTGGCTTCAAATCCATCCATTTCCACCAGCAGCTGGTTGAGAGTCTGCTCCCGCTCGTCGTTGCCGCCGGAACCGGTGCCGGAGCTGCGATGCCGGCCGACCGCGTCAATCTCGTCGATGAAGATGATGCAGGGCGCCTTTTTTTTACCTTCATTGAACAGGTCGCGCACCCTGGATGCCCCGATGCCGACATACATCTCCACGAAGTTGGAGCCGCTGATCGAAAAAAATGGGACTCCGGCCTCGCCGGCAATGGCCTTGGCAAGCAGGGTCTTGCCGGTTCCGGGTTCACCGTAGAGGAGGACGCCGGTCGGAATCCTGGCCCCGGCTTCCACGAATTTCTCCGGTCTTTTGAGGAAATCGATCAGTTCGGCCACTTCCTCCTTGGCCTCGTCGATCCCGGCGACATCGTCCAGCTTGATTTTTGACTCCTCCGGGTTGATCAGCCGCGCCCTGCTTTTGCCGAAGGCCATGACCTTGCCGCCCCCGCCTCCTCCTGAACCCTGGCTGCCTCCCCGCTGAGAATAAAAGAACCAGGCCAGGGCAATGAGGAGCAGGGGCAGCCAGGTGAGGAGGGTCTGCAGCCACCAGGGGGGCTGGGGCGGTTCTTCGGCGCGGACCGTGATGTTTTTTGCGAGGAGGTGCCGGAGGGCGTCGCCGGCAGGGGGAACAACGGTTTTAAATTGGCTGCCGTCGGCGGTGGTCCAGAAGATGGTGTTGTTGACCATGGTGACGCTGGAAAGGAATCCGCTGTCCGCCTTTTTAAGAAACTCCGTATAGGAAACAGCATGGTGCCGATCGGGTGATTGCTTGCAGTAGTGGAACAGGAGCAGGGCGGCAAGGGCGATAATCAGCCAGAGGGACAGGTTTTTGTAAAATTTCTGCA
>Ga0209016_1002861_pt1 | contig 10912 bp, 10 predicted proteins | sample EPASupsiteSAE305_FD_187265 | JGI IMG/M metagenome (GOLD analysis project Ga0209016, IMG submission 187265) | Bioremediated contaminated groundwater microbial communities from EPA Superfund site, New Mexico - SAE3-05 (SPAdes) (version 2) | ecosystem: Environmental > Aquatic > Deep subsurface >...
TTGGCCCCGTGCCGTATACGTTGAGAATCGGTATTACGATGGTGTCTTTGTGTGAAGCCTTTTCAATGAGTTCGGTGATGGAATCAATAGAATAGCCTTTTACACAAACAAAAATCACGTCAGCTTTATCGTTATACTCCTCAGTGAGGCATGCGTTAACATGAACGGTATGATCACCTTTCAGTCCGGATTTCAGCTTCAGGCCTTTTTCCTGCATAGCTTTTAAGTGAGCTCCACGGGCAATACAAGTCACATCGTGGCCTGCAAGGGCAAGGAATCCGGCAATACTTCCTCCTACGCCGCCCGTTCCAATAATCAGATACTTTGTCGCCATTTTATTTTTTATGAATAAAAGAAGGGGATGAAAATGCTGCTTATGCAATTTTAATCCCCAATACTTTTGTTTTAGTCTATTTTTTGAGGAATATCTATTTTGTCTGTAACAGATTTACCTCTTAGTTTACTGTGCTTTTTATACGTTAAAGCGGAAGTGCATGATGTCACCGTCTTCCACCACATATTCTTTTCCTTCAACACCTAGTTTACCGGCTTCTTTGATGGCTGCTTCCGAGCCATATTCAATGAAGTCATGGTATTTGATAACTTCTGCACGGATAAATCCTTTTTCGAAATCGGTATGGATTACACCTGCACATTGAGGAGCTTTGCTGCCTTTCAGATAAGTCCATGCGCGAACTTCCTGAACACCTACTGTGAAATAAGTTTCCAGATTCAACAGTTTATAGGCAGTTTTAATAAGTCTGGCAACACCCGATTCTGTTAATCCGATCTCTCCAAGGAACATTTCGCGTTCTTCGAAAGTTTCGAACTCAGCAATTTCCGATTCAATCTTGGCAGCTACAACAAGTAACTGAGCATCTTCGTCTTTAATTGCCTCACGAACCATTTCCACATACTTATTTCCGTTTACAGCACTGCCCTCGTCTACGTTACAAACGTAAAGAACCGGCTTACTTGTAAGCAGGAATAGTTCTTTTGATATCTTTATTTCATCTTTTGTTTCGAATGTAACTGTACGGGCCGACTTGCCTTGTTCCAAAGCCTCTTTGTACTTATGAAGCACTTCATAAGTCATCTTTGCAACTTTATCGCCACCTGTTTGAGCCTGTTTCTGTACTTTCTGAATGCGGCTGTCAATAGTATCAAGGTCTTTCAGCTGAAGTTCGTAATCAATGATTTCTTTGTCACGAATAGGGTTTACATTTCCGTCAACATGCACCACGTTATCGTCGTCGAAACAGCGAAGAACGTGAATGATAGCATCGGTTTCGCGGATATTTGCAAGGAATTTATTTCCTAATCCTTCACCTTTACTGGCACCTTTTACCAATCCGGCAATATCCACAATTTCTACTGTGGTAGGTACTACTCGGTTAGGGTGAACCAACTCGGCAAGTTTATTTAAACGTTCATCGGGAACAGTGATTACACCTACATTAGGTTCAATCGTACAAAAAGGGAAATTAGCAGACTGTGCCTTTGCATTAGACAAGCAATTGAAAAGAGTCGATTTTCCTACGTTAGGAAGGCCGACGATACCACATTGTAAAGCCATTCTTTATATCGTTAATTTGTTTTCTTATTCAAACTTTTTTCAGCTTGCAAAAGTACAAATTATTCGGTGGAATACAAAGGATTAGCAACTTACCTTGAATATTAATAATATATATAAAGAAAGATTTACCATTTTCCGGTTATATCTTTTTTGTTTGATGTATATCAAACGTATGCTTAGATGTACATCAAAAGGGTGCTTTGATATACATCATAATTATTGTTTGATATAGGTCAAAGAAAAAATATTCTTAATAACTTTGAACGTTTTCCCGGCATGCGTGTATACTATTCCGGAACCGTTCCTTATGATTAGTATGCACTTAAAATGAAATGAAAAAATGAATATTAGAAAATTGAAGTATATTTCTGCGATTGTTGCCTGTATGGCATTCCAATCTTCCTTTGCCCAAACACCTCAGAAAGTAGTTTCTTTTGTACAAGTAGAGCATAATGCCGAGTGGTATAAGCAGCAGGCGGAAGCATGGAAGAAGGTTCTTTCTAAAGACAAACACAACGAGGCTGCTTGGGAAAACTATTATCGGGCCACAAAATATGAATTCGTTTGTGCAGAAGGAGAGAAGGATTATGAAAAGATCTTCGTCCGGTTGGGGAAGATAATGCAGGAAATGAAACTGGCAATACCAAACTCTTACACGTATAACGTAATGATGTATTATAATGGTGGTGGCGATCTTAGTAAAAGTGCTTACATAACTAAAGCTATTGCAATGCGTCCTGACGAAGTGGGCTTTTTCCCTGACTATGTATCCTTTGCGATATTGTCCCGGAACGATACACTTCTTACAAGCACCTGCAAGAAATGGTACGAAAGCGGGGAATATTCAGCAGGATTGTTGAATTATGATTATAACGAGATGGCTGGAATGGAGAAAGATGGCATTATATTTGCTTATGGAGATAATTCAATCTATCCTAAATTGCTGCTTCAATGTGGCAAGAATCTGTTTAAGGATAAAAAGTTAATCTGTCTCCCTTTTTTGTATGAGCAGAATTATCGGGAGCGTGTTCTCGAAGAATTGGGAGTTCCTCCTTTTCCGGGAACAGATAAAGAACTGAACGCAAAGTATCCGGCTAATAATCAATTGTCATTAGAGATTGCAAAACATATAATTAAATACACGCATCGCCCGGTTTATTTCTCAGCTATGGGACGGGGGGAGCTTGATTCATTCAAAGACAGCCTTTATTCTGAAGGATTACTGATGAGATATTCGGCCAAATCATACGATAATCTGGCTGTAACTAAACGTAATTATGAGCAAGTGTTCTTGCTGGATTACCTTAAAGAAGGCTTTACTCCCGACAGTTACAAAGATATGGTGGGGCATATTAACCTGAATTATGTAACAGGATTCCGTTCTCTTCTGGAGTTCTATCGAGTAACAGGTGATTTAAACAACTATACTAAACTAAAAACTCAGCTTCATGCCATTATTGATAATTATTCTTTTGATAATAGCGATAGTAAAAATGAATACCTGAAATGCCTTGAACCAGCAGAAAAATGAGGATATTTCATTCATACAGACAAGATACGGACGAAGAACTGATGCGAAGGGTTTCCCGAAGCGATACTACTGCTTTCGAGGAAATATACACCCGCTATGCTAAACGTATGCAAGGATTCTTTATCCGTATGCTTGGATATGATATTGCTAAAGCAGAGGACTTTACACAGGAATTGTTTCTTAAAGTTTACGAAAGCAGAAGCGCCTACGAAGAAGGAAGAACTTTCTCTTCGTGGGCTTTCTCAATGGCATATAATCTGTGTAAGAATGAATACAGGCACCGGGAGGTTGTTGAAACCCATGAGTTGGAATTGAATTATGATTCGGATTCTACAGAGGAACCTGCTTTTGAAAAAATATATGACCAGGCCGTTTTCGAAAATCAACTGAGTATTTCTCTCACAAAACTGCCTGCCGATCAGTTGGCTGCCTTTACTCTCCGGTATAATGAAGAGCTATCAGTTTCCGAGATTGCAAGGATACTTGATTGTCCGGAAGGGACAGTTAAGTCGAGATTGCATTATGCTTTGCGTAGTCTTTCTCAATCATTATCAATGTATAATCCAATAAAACCATAAAATATGAAAGAAGATGATTTGAACAGACTGGAACATTCCGACGATGTAAAGCGAATTGTTGATACATCTAAAGTGCTATATGACAAAGATAAATCGGCAAATACTCCACGCTCATTCGATTCTTTGATGAAAGAAATAAACCGCCTTGAAGGCACTCCGCGAAAGGTTGCTATTTCTCCCTGGTGGCTTGTTGCAGCTTGTCTTATTGGAGTATTGATTGGCTGGAATTTTCCCTTTGAAGATGCTCCGAAGAATGAAAAACTGGCACTTAATGATACGGTGTATATAACCGAAAAGCATACAGATACTATCTATCAGCAGGTGCAGGTTGAGCGGAAAGCCTTTCAGCGAAAGGAGAGGAGAGAGGCGGTAAGTGCCCGTCAGATGGAGGCTCAAACTATAATTCCTCCGGTTGTGCGCAATGAAATGTCATTGCCCGATTTGAAGAGTATTCGTCCGGCTACTTCGGGAAGAAGTCTGGCTCAGGAGAATTTTCCTATCCATCTGCTGGTTTCTTTGTAGAGAAAGAATAAGTGTGTTGTTTTCTCTACTATTATTTTAAAGTTTAGGAAGTTCTTTTTCGGAATGTGTTTTTTTACTAGTAGCTCTTACCTTTGGAACTGTATATTTTTTAGGGTAGTTCTTTTAGATAAAATAGCTTTTATTATCAGTAAGCTGGATGTGTATATGTGAAAGTAATAAATTAGTATACAGATAATTGCATATAAAAGGGATTATATATCGGACTATTTTCTATGTTTTGAGATTAAACCTCCACTGAAGGTTATTACAGAACAAGATAAGCACGGATGAATGATTCTTTATTCATTGAATGAATCATTCATCCGTGCTTATCTTTCAGGTAGTAATTCTGTATTATATCCGTTTTGACTTAAGTAGATTGCGATTTTCTTCTATAATCTTTAGGTTAGTAATACTGAATTTTACTGGTTTTTTCTCCTGAAGCTTTTTAATTTGATTAGTTTCCTTCTAAAGCTTTATCTATAAATATTTTTAAATTTCTATTTTTTCAGAAATTTATCGAAGAAATCCAGTGTTTCTTTCTGCATATCTTTGCTAAAGAAGTGAGGGCCATCCCATAATTTAGTTACAAGTTTGCTATCTGCCTTCTGGCTGTTCCACGTGGAATGCAGACTTTTATAAGCATCTTTTACACCATTTACAGGAAATAACTTGTCGCGGAGCCCGTTAAAGAAGAGCATAGGCTTTGGACAAGCCAGGGCGGCCACATCGGGGTAATCCATATAGTTTCGGATTCCCGGCACAAGCATCGACCATGCACTGCCGCCTTTATTCTGGTTATTGGTTAATGACATCAAGGAATCGGTAGTGTTCATCCAGCAAATGGCGGCTCCTGCTTTCACTTTATCTGTTGCAGCGGAAAGCATCCAGGCACGGTGAGCGCCCATTGAGAAACCAAGTGTACCAATTCTATTGGCATCTACTTCGGGTAATGAGGCAAGAAAATCAACGCTTCTGATATCGTCGAACGTAATAACGCCACACCAGTTATATCCCATCTGCATCAAGTTGCAGGCAAGTGCTTGTTGTGTTTCATAATTCACACCTTCTTTTCGTCCTCTTTCACCCCAAAACAGTGCATCAATGGAGAGAACTACGTAGCCATGAGCCGCAAAATAGTCGCCTACATAGACACTATCGTAACATTGAACCGCCCATTTATCCGCATCGGCCAGTACTTCGGGTGAAACGCCGAATGGTCTTACCATCTTTTCCTTACCAATGGAGAACTTAGCACCGTGATCGTGCAGCATTACAACTGCAGGGAAGGGACCTTTTCCTTTATTAGGCACCAGTAAATAGGCAGGAATGCGGTCGAACTTTGAGATATTCAGTACTATTTTTCGTGCTTCGTATCCATTTCTTTGCTCTTTCTCAAGCACTTTCATATCGAAAGGTGCAGTTGGAGGGGCGGGGGCCAGACAAGAGAAAAGCACATTACGGGCAGCCTTTTTCCATTTATTGAAATCTTTTATAGGAGAGTTTCCCCATGCCATAGGGTAGGTTAGTGTCTCTTTCATCTTTTGATAAGATGCAGGCATATTCTTTTCTACTCCGTATGGCAGATAGTCTTGTGATTGAGCCTGTTGTGCTGATATCGGCAAACTGAAAAACGAGAATAAACAAAGTGTAATAAGTAAATTTTTCATATTAAATTAAGTGCAATTTTAGTCTATTTTTTCAGTCTGAACCTGAAAGTCTGAATAAGTTTTAAAGCTGAATGGTACAAACCTGAGCATGGCAAAATCTTCTGATTCTACACCTCCCGGATAATAAAGTTCCCATCCTTTCATCCATGCATTATGCTTGAATTCCTCGCTTGTAACAACCTGAATATTTCCTTGAAACATGATTCCAGTAAAGGATTCAGGTTTACAGAAGTAAAGAGTAGCCTTGCTATTATTCTCAATCTCCATAATCTTTGCAGAAGAAGTATTGGTGGTGAGATAGATAGTAAATTCATTTGATTCTTTTGCATACATCGGAACAAGGTGAGGGTACTGCTTTTTGTTCCTCAAATTCAGCATGGCACGAGTCGATGGATATCCATTCTGATCAATTGTAGACAGGTAAACAGTCTCTAAAGATTCTATAATTCCGAGTACTTCTTTTAGTTTTTCTTCTAGTTCCATAATTTAATAGGTTTTAAGGTGAAATAAACTATCTTATCGTTCTGAATTTTAAAATGGATCAATAAGCCAACAGTCTTGTTTAATCTATTAAAGTCTTTACTTATACATAGAAAAGAGATCAATAAATTAAACATGATTATTATGAAAAAAGATATTTATTTTAAAATAATAATATTCTAAAATAAAGATAACTAGCTATTTAACCTTTAGTAAATTACTTTTTCTCTATCTTTTTTCTTGTTTTTATTTTTAATAATTAGTGAGCTTTGTTCATTAATTATTATTCCATTCTTTTGTATTAAGACTATGTTTTTTAGTAGATGAAAGCTTTTAAAATCCATTATATCTTTGCTTTTAAAACAATCTTCTTTTAGCAGTTTATTTGTTATTCCCAATTTGCTTTGCAGCATTTGGGAATAACAAAACTATAGACCTTTTATATCAGATCTTTATGTTTTAACTTTTATCTGAATTTATAACAGATTTATCAGTGTGCTTCGAGCCAGTTATTTCCCCAACCGCAATCGGCTTTCAAAGGAACGTGCATCTTGTAGGCTCTTTCCATCTCTTCAATAACGATTTGTTCCACAAGTTCTTTCTCGTTTGCAGGAACACTGAAGTTCAATTCATCATGTACCTGAAGAATCATCTTGGCCTGTACATTTTCTTTCTTGAAACGGTTATAAATATTGATCATTGCAACCTTGATTATATCTGCAGCACTTCCCTGAATTGGAGCATTGATTGCATTTCTTTCAGCATATCCACGAACAACTGCATTGTGTGAATTTATGTCCGGAAGGTATCGCTTGCGATTGAATATAGTTTCAACATATCCGTTCTTCTTTGCAACCTTGATACTTATATCCATATATTCCTTTACGCCTGGATATGTTTCAAAATATCCATCGATAAGTTCTTTGGCTTCCTTCCTGTCAACCCCCATTCTTTCTGCTAATCCGAAGACTGAGATTCCGTAAATAATACCGAAGTTTGCTGTTTTTGCCTTACGGCGCATGTCCTTTGAAACTTCAGAAATGTCTATTTTATAGATCTTTGCAGCTGTTGCAGCATGAATATCATACCCGGAAAGGAAAGCATCTATCATGTTTTTGTCCTCACTTAGATGTGCCATAATTCTCAGCTCAATCTGAGAATAGTCGGCAGAAAAGAAGAGACAATTTTCATCCGGAATAAATGCTCTTCGAATTTCTTTACCATCTTCGTCACGAACAGGGATGTTTTGTAGGTTCGGATTACTGGAACTTAATCGGCCTGTTGCAGTTACAGTCTGGTTGAAAGATGTATGTATTTTTCCTGTTGTAGGATCAATCAACTGAGGAAGCGAATCAACATAGGTACTTAATAGTTTTTTTAATCCGCGATAGTCTAGAATTTTTTCAACAACCGGGTGTTTGCTTCGTAGGCTTTCAAGTACATCTTCCGAGGTAGAATATTGTCCCGTTTTAGTTTTCTTGGCTTTTTCTACAACTTTCAGTTTTTCGAAAAGTACTTCTCCAACTTGTTTGGGCGAACTAATATTAAACTCCATGCCGGCTAATGAGTATATTTCATTTTCTATATTGCCCATCCTGGTAGTTAAATCTTTTGATGTTTGCTTAAGAGCATCCAAATCTAACTTCATTCCATTTCTTTCAATGTATGCCAGAACCGGAACGAGTGGCATCTCGATATTATAGAACAAATCTTCAATGCCGTTTTCCTTTAATTCTTTCTCAAGTTTATTTTTTAATTTCAAAGTCACATCGGCATCTTCGCAAGCATACTTATAAACTCTTTCGGGAGGGAGGTCCCTCATGTTCTTTTGATTTTTTCCTTTTGGTCCGATTAGCTCATCAATGTGAATTGTTTTGTAGTTGAGGTAAATTTCGGCAAGGTAATCCATTCCATGTCTTAGTTCTGGTTGAAGAACGTAATGTGCTACCATTGTATCGAAAAGTTTCCCTTTTACTTCAACTCCATAATTTTGGAGAACAAGCATATCGTACTTCATGTTCTGCCCAACTTTGACAGAATTTTCATTTTCGAAGACCGGGCGAAGCTCATTAACAATTTTTTGCGCTTCTTCTCTTTTTGGAGGCACTGGTATATAGTAAGCCTGATTTTCGGCAACACTAAAACTCATTCCTACCAATTCTGCCGAGATTGGATCAGTTCCGGTGGTTTCTGTGTCTAGACTAATGATATCAAATGTAAGTATGTTTTGTATAAAATTAGCTATTTTCTCTTCATTATCAATTAGTTGATAGTCGTAATTCAATTCCTCTAAACCCGTGAGATTTGAATATTTTTCCTCAACTTGCCCAACGGGCGTGAAAAATCCAAAGAGATCACCTTGCTGAGGAGCTTCATTTACCTGTTTTTTCTCTTTTTTGAAAATTCTGTCAATCAGTGTTCGGAATTCCAGTTCCTCGAAAATTTTTCTCAGTTCATCTTCGTTTGGTTCTTCACGAACAAGTTCGTTCATTTTCAATTCAATAGGAACATCGATTTTAATAGTTGCCAAAAATTTAGAGAAGGTGATCATCTCTTTGTTGGTTTCAACTTTTGTTTTCAGTGCACCTTTTAACTCATCAGTATTTTCAAGCATATTTTCGATGCTGCCAAATTGGGCAATTAACTTTTGAGCAGTTTTTTCTCCAACACCCGGACATCCCGGAATGTTGTCCGAAGAGTCACCCATCAAACCAAGTAAGTCGATGACTTGAGTAGGAGAGGAGATTTCATATTTTGATTTTACCTCTTCCACTCCAAGAACTTCAAATTCTTTATCTCCATATTTGGGGCGATACATAAAAACATTCTCACTTACCAATTGGCCATAATCTTTGTCGGGAGTCATCATGTAAGTTGTGATTCCTTTTTTTCCGGCTTCGGTAGCAAGAGTACCGATTACATCGTCTGCTTCAAAACCTGAAACTTCAAGAATTGGAATTCTATAAGCCCGAATTATATCTTTGATTATCGGAACTGCTAAACGGATAGCCTCGGGTGTTTCTTCACGATGGGCTTTATATTGTTCAAATGCTTCATGTCTGAAAGTTGGTCCGGAAGGGTCGAATGCAACCCCAATATGTGTAGGATTTTCTTTATTTAAAAGTTCTTCTAGCGTGTTTACAAAACCTAGAATGGCTGATGTGTTAAATCCTTTTGAGTTAATTCTTGGGCTCTTAATAAATGCATAGTATGCTCTATATATGAGTGCATAAGCATCCAAAAGAAACAATTTATCTGTTTGATTCATAATCTTTTCGAATTTTTCTTTGGTAAAAGTACTAAAAAATACCATATTAATTGTTTTATTATTACTTTTGTGGCTAAATCGTATGTTTTATGGACAGATTATCTCAGATTAAGTCTCCTGTTATTTCAGATCTGGAGCAGTTTAAAGAGCTCTTTAATAGTTCATTGGATAACTCAAATCCTTTGTTGCAAGAGGTACTTTCTCATATTAAACAACGGGGAGGAAAGAGGATGCGTCCTATTTTGGTTCTTCTTATTGCCAGATTATTTGGAAAAGTAACTTCGTCTACACTTCATGCTGCAGTTTCTTTGGAACTGCTTCACACAGCCAGTTTGGTGCATGATGATGTTGTTGATGAAAGTTCAGAGCGTAGGGGACAGGCTTCTGTTAATGCGGTATACAATAACAAGATATCTATTTTAGTTGGCGATTATTTATTGGCAACTTGTCTTTATCAGGCTGCATTTTCTTCTAATATTGAGATTATTAAGGTCGTTTCTCAACTCGGCCAGGATCTGTCGGAAGGTGAGCTTCTTCAGCTTTCAAATGTCAGCAATATTGAAATTTCCGAACCTGTTTACTTTGATATTATCCGTAAAAAAACCGCTGCGCTGTTTTCTGCCTGTACTAAAACTGCTGCTTTATCTTCGGGTGTAGGTGCTAAAGAGGTGGAAATTGCAAGATTATTTGGCGAATACATCGGCATTTGCTTTCAAATAAAGGATGATATATTCGATTATTATGATGACAGGGAGGTGGGAAAACCAACCGGAAATGATATGCGAGAAGGCAAATTAACTCTTCCTGCTATTTATGCGATTAATAATAGTGACAATGCTGATATTAAGGCATTGGCTGTTAAGATAAAATCAGGATCTTCTTCTGATTCTGAGATAAAAGAAATGATTGATTATGTAAAGAATAACGGTGGAATTGAATATGCTACTAAAGTTATGATGGATTATCATGCTAAAGCTCTTCAGTTGATTGATTCTTTCCCTGAAAGTGAGATCAAATCTTCGCTTACTTCTTATTTGGATTATGTGGTTGACCGAACAAAATAGTGCTAAACTTCTTCGGTATTAACTCTTAATGTCCTTATTTCTTTTAATAATAGTGTAGAGCTTATTTTATGACAGCGTAGGCGCTTTTACAGAAAGGTGTACACCTTTCTACTGAGTTATGCCCAGTAATTGCCTTAGCATTCAAGAAGAATTTATTAAATCATATATATAAAATCCCCTGCATTCCTTCTTTATTTGAAGTGATACAGGGGATTCCTTTTTT
>Ga0209016_1002862_pt1 | contig 10912 bp, 7 predicted proteins | sample EPASupsiteSAE305_FD_187265 | JGI IMG/M metagenome (GOLD analysis project Ga0209016, IMG submission 187265) | Bioremediated contaminated groundwater microbial communities from EPA Superfund site, New Mexico - SAE3-05 (SPAdes) (version 2) | ecosystem: Environmental > Aquatic > Deep subsurface >...
TTTGCCATCCGTTTGTGCCACTGCCGCTTTGAGTGCATGTGCAAGTGCTTTGAAAAGTGCTTCTATCTGGTGGTGAGCATTGTTTCCATAAAGAACACTTGCATGAAGTGTTATGCCTGCGTTAAATGCAAATGCTCTAAAAAACTCCTCACAAAGGCAGGAGTCAAATTCGCCCACTTGTTCTTGCTCAAAGTTTGCAGAAAACACTAAAAACGGTCTACCACTAATATCAACAACTGCACTTCCAAGTGATTCATCCATTGGAATAAACATATTGCCATAGCGTGCTATTCCGCTTTTGTCGCCTAATGCCTGTTCAAAAGCTGTGCCAAGAACAATGCCGACATCTTCAACAGTGTGGTGTCCATCAACCTGCAAATCACCTTTAGCATCAATCTTTAATCCAAAGCCACCATGAACGGCAAATGCTGTAAGCATATGGTCAAAAAAACCAATACCAGTATTTATTTCTACTTCTCCGCCATCAAGGCAAAGGTTTAAGGTTATATCTGTTTCTTTAGTTTTTCTTTGCAACTGTACTTTTCTCACTATTATCCCACCTTGTAAAAATTCTTTATTTCTTTTACTACCTGTTGATTTTCAAATTCTGTGCCTGATGTTATTCTTAAAAATCCGCCCATATTGCGAACTACTATTCCCTTTGATTTTAAGTGTTCAAAAATCCGTGTTGAATCATCAGTTCTTATAAACACAAAGTTAGTGTTGGACTCATACAATTTTATTTTATCTGGCACTTGTTTTTCAACCTCTTTTAATTCAGCATACAGCATTTTAAGAGAATTAACAATAACTTGTATTGTATCAAATATGTACTCACTGTGGCACATCAAAGCATCTGCCGCCGCCTGTGTAAGCGAATTTACATTATAGGGTGATTTTGCAGCTTTTATAACATTTATGAGTGTATCATTAGCTATTGCAAAACCAAGACGCACAGCCGCAAAGCCAAGAGCTTTTGAACAAGTTTTAAGTATTATCAAATTGTCATAAGCCTGCACCTCTGAAAGAAGCGATTGATCCCAAAAATCCATATATGCTTCATCAAGAACTATAAGTGCATTTGTATTTTCAATAAGCTTTCTTACATCTTGTGCCAAAAAGCCTACTGATGTTGGGTTGCATGGATTTGAAAATATTACCATTCTGGCAACTGACTCATTAACTGTTTGTATAAGCTTGTCAAAATCCACCTTAAAGTTTTCATCTTTTGCAAACTCTATACATTCACATTCAACAAGACTTGTGTAAAACTTGTACATTGAAAAGTCAGGTGCTAGAGTTATTACTTTGTCACCCTTTTGCAAAAATGCTGTCATTATAACCGAGATAATTTCGTCCGAGCCATTGCCAGCAACAACAAGCTCCGCTGGCACATTATAAAGCCTTGCAAACTTCTCGCAAACATTTTGTGCTGTGCTGTCTGGATACCTGTTAATCGCAACACTTGCAACAGCATTTGCAATACTCTGTTCTATCTCATGTGGCGGCTGTACGAATGATTCGTTTGCGTCAAGCCTTATTGCAAATTCTCCGCAAATCGGGTCATATGGTTTTAGATTTTCTATCTTTTCATTAAGTTCAAAAGCCATTTGCTTTGCCGCCTTTCTTAATTTACATTCTTACTTTTATTGAGTTTGCGTGAGCATCAAGCCCCTCTGTTTGAGCAAACTTTATTATGTCATTTCCCGCACTGCAAAGTGCATCTTTTGTGTAATATATAAAACTAGATTTTTTAATAAAACTATCAACTGAAAGTGGTGAAAAAAACCTTGCTGTGCCACTTGTTGGCAACACGTGATTTGGACCTGCATAGTAATCGCCAAGAGGTTCTGGTGAATAGTCGCCAAGAAATACTGAGCCTGCATTGTCAATTCTACCAATGTACTCAAGCGGATTATTTATGCACAGTTCTAAATGCTCTGGTGCAAGTTCGTTTGCAAAATCTATTGCACTTTCAAGATTTTCGCAAACAATAACTGCTCCAAAATCTTCAATTGCTTTTTGAGCTATCTCTTTACGAGGAAGCTGTTCAAGCTGTTTTTCAAGCTCTTGTACAGTTTTCTCTGCTATCTCTTCGCTTGTAGTCAAAAGAATTGAGCTTGCAAGCTTGTCATGCTCTGCTTGAGATAGCAAATCAGCCGCCAAAAATCTTGGGTTTGCTGTTTCGTCTGCTATAACAAGAATCTCGCTTGGCCCTGCTATCATATCAATATCAACTGTGCCATAAAGTTGCTTCTTTGCTGTGGCTACAAAGATATTTCCAGGTCCTACAATTTTATCAACACGAGGGATTGTTTGTGTTCCAAAAGCGAGTGCCGCAACAGCTTGTGCACCACCAACCAAAAACACTCTGTCAACTCCTGCAACCGCAGCAGCGGCAAGAATATTCGGGTTTGCTGTGCCTTCCTTTGTTGGCGGAGTTACCATTATTATCTCTTCTACACCCGCAATTTTTGCAGGAATAGCATTCATAAGCACTGATGACGGATAAGCCGCTGTGCCTCCTGGAACATATATACCAACTCTTTTTAGCCCTCTTATTCTTTGACCTAATATTACACCATTCTCCTGTGCATCAATCCAGCTTTGCTGCTTTTGACGTTGGTGAAAGTTGCGAATATTTTCTGCTGATTTATATAGTGCAAAGATAAAGTCCTTGTCACACTTATCTGTGGCACTGTCAATCTCTTCACGCGTCACTTCTGTTTGCTGTGGTGCTTTACCATCAAACTCAATTGTGTATTCACGAACAGCTTCGTCACCATTCATACGAACGCTGTAAATAATGTCACTAACTGTGGCATTAACCTTGCGGTCAATTTCACCGCTACGAAGTTTAAGTTTGTTTATCAATTCAATTTCTGCAAATCCGTCTGCTTTTGTTATTTGTAACATATTTCTGCCTCCTTTGCGACTTCTATTTCACTAAGGAAATTTTCTATCTCTTCTTTTCTCAATTTCATACTTGCCATATTTACTATAACTCTTGCGGAAATTGGCATTATCTCATCAATTACCTCAAGACCGTTTTCTTTTAGTGTTGCTCCCGTTTCAACTATATCTACTATAGCGTCCGAAAGCTCTAATAGCGGAGCAAGCTCAACCGAGCCTTCTATTTTAATTATTCTTACATCCATACCCTTGCTTTCAAAATACTTTCTGGCGATGTTTGGATATTTGGTTGCTATACATTTCACATTATATCCGCCCCAAAAGTCTGTGCCTACCTTTGTTGCAAGTGCAAATTTGCATTTGCCAAAACCTAAGTCAGTTACTTCATAAAAGCTTCTGCCATTTTCTGCTATTGTATCCTTACCGACTATGCCAATGTCACACACGCCGTGCTCAACATATGTAATAACATCTGCCGCCTTTGCAAGAACTGCTTCATATTTTCCAACAGGAAGGACAAGTCTACGTCCCTTGTTTATAAGCTCAGAGCAATCCAGCCCCATTTCTTCAAACAACTTTATGCTGTTCTTTTCAAGCCTACCTTTTGTTAGCGCTATTCTTATTGGTCGCATCTTTTTCCCTCCTTATATTTTGCTTTCTGTTATTTTTTCTTCCGTTACAAGAACAAATCGTTTTATGCCCTTCTCAACTGCATATTTATATGACTGCTGTTCTGTTTCAAACACGCTATTTTCACATATAAACCCTTTTTCTATAAGCTCTGTTATATATTTAAGAGCCTTTATCTCGCATCCATCTTCACCAAAAACAAGCACATCGGCTGGCTTTGGAGGTCTTATTTCTCCTCTGGAGAGCATTGCGTTTGCAAGTGCGTCAACCTCAACACCAAACCCCATTGCAGGAAGCGAATTGCCAAACTCACCGATAAGCATATCATAACGACCGCCAGAAAGAACAGTTATTCCAGAGCCTTCGATATATCCTCTAAAAACTACACCTGTATAATAATTGCTCCTATGAACCAAACCCAAGTCAATATTAACCTTGTTACCAAGACCCAAATCCGAAAGGCGACTATAAACACTGCGGAGATAATCAAGTGACTTTTGGGCATCATCACTGTTGCAAAGCTGTGCAGCTTTATCCAACACCTCTTCCCCACCAAAAAGGCGTGGAAGCATTTTTATCGCCTTGGTTGTTTGATTACTTTCAATATTATCCAGAATATCGTTAAGTGCTGCATAATTCTTTGACTCTATAAGTGCACTTATTTTCTCTCTCGTTTCATCATCTGTATTAAGGCTTTCAGAAAGTGCCTTAAAAAATCCTGCATGACCTATTTCTATTCTGTAATCCTTTGCTCCGCATTCATCAAGTGCATCAACAGCGGTTGTGATTATTTCCAAATCTGCTCTTATGCCTTTTGCTCCAATAAGCTCAATACCGCTTTGTGCAGCTTCATCGTTAAAGCCTGTAAGTGATGGGCTTTGCCTAAATACCTTTTGTGTGTAATACAGGCGAATTGGGAGTTTCATATCTTTTAATCTGGTTGCGGCAACACGAGCAATTGGCAATGTATTATCTGGTCTTAAAACCATTAGCCTGCCTTGCGAGTCCGTCAACTTATACATTGTTTCAGGCAAAATTCCTGCACTATCTCTGTCATAAACATCAAAGAACTCAATGCTTGGAGTGATTATTCTGTTGTATCCTCTGGACTTAAACAATGCTGAAAGGCGTGACTCCATAATACGCCTTGCACTACATTCTTCAAAAAGCAAATCCCTTGTGCCTTCAGGCGTCACCTTTGAATACCTTTTCATAATAATCCTCCTTAATTGATTAAAACTATATAATAATATCTTATATTAAAATTTATGGCACATTGCATGTAACAATGCGCCATTTGCTTTAGCGTGCTAATATGATATCATAATGAATTTGATAAGTCAATACTTATTTTAAAAAAGGCTCATCTGGCTACTCTTTGGTATACCATTCAAAGCTCCCGCCTCTTCAAGTGAAGCTGTTACGCTACTTGATATGCCTGCTCTTCTTTGCAAATCATCAACAGATATATAGACACCCTCCCCGTCATCCCTTGCTGCTGCAAGTGAGCGGGCTGCATTTTCACCAAGCCCTTTAATAGCTGAGAAAGCAAGCCTTATTTTACCGTCCTCTATCTTATAGACAGAGGCGTCAGAATTATAAAGATTAACACCAAGGAATTCTATTCCCCTTGCCAACATTTCGTTAACAACTTGAAGGCTTGTAAATTCAGACTGTTCTTTCGCCGTAGCCTCTTTTCCTTTTGCTATGATTGACCTCATTTTGGACACAACATAATCCTTGCCCGACATAATTGAAACTGCATCCAAATCACCACCACGAACAGTTAGGAATGCTGCATAATATTCAAGCGGTTTGTAAATCTTGTACCATCCCAAACGAAGTGCCGCACTAACATATGCCGCTGCATGTGCCTTTGGGAACATATATTTAATCTTCATGCATGAGTCAATATACCAATCGGGAACGTCATGTTCCTTCATAGCCTTTTTATGATCATCGGTAAGCAATTTTGTTGCTTTACCCTTACGAACAATTTCCATTATCTTAAACGCCATACTAGGGTCAACACCCTTGTGCATAAGATAAACCATTATACTGTCTCTTGTTCCGATAACATTTGAAATTGTGCAGGTCTTATTTTTGATAAGCTCTTGAGCATTACCAATCCAAACATCGGTACCATGTGAAAGTCCAGAAATTTGAATAAGGTCAGAAAAATTCTTTGGCTGTGATTCCAAAAGCATTTGGCGAACAAAGGGAGTTCCCATTTCAGGCATTGAAAGAGTTCCTGTATCGCAATCAATATCTTCACAAGTTACTCCAAGCGGTTCAGGGCTTGTAAAAAGCTCTATTATCTTTGGGTCACATATATCAACATCCATAACTTTAATGCCTGTGTAATCCTCCAGATATTTATATAGTGTGGGAACATCGTGCCCTAGATTATCAAGCTTCAAAATCGTGTCATGCAATGCATGGAAGTCGAAATGTGTTGTCATCATTCCTTTTTCAGCATCATCAGCAGGAAATTGAACTGCTGTAAAATCCTGTGCCTCGTAATCGTTCGGAACTATAACCATTCCGCCAGGATGCTGACCTGTTGTTCTTTTTACTCCAGTACAACCAATTGTTAGTCTCTCAACCTCTGCGTTTGGAACAGTTCTTCCTCTTGATTCCAAATATTTTTTTACAAAACCAAAAGCTGTTTTATCTGCAACGGTGGAAACAGTACCCGCCTTAAAAACATGGGACTTGCCAAACAGCTCAACTGTGTATTGGTGTGCTCTGGACTGATATTCACCAGAGAAATTAAGATCAATATCAGGTGCTTTATCTCCATCAAATCCCAAAAATGTTTCAAACGGAATATCGTGACCATCTCTAAGCATTGCTGTGCCACAATGGGGACAATCTTTTGGCTCTAAATCGTATCCCGAACCGACCTCACCATTAAGGAAAAACTCTGTGTGCAAGCAACTTGGGCAACGATAGTGAGGTGCAAGCGGATTAACCTCTGATATTCCTGCGGCGTTGGCAACGAATGATGAGCCAACCGAACCACGAGAACCAACAAGATAGCCGTGATCCTCCGAGTTTTTAACAAGTTTCTGAGCGATTATGTACAAAACTGCAAATCCGTTTTTAATGATTGATGAAAGCTCTTTTTCAAGCCTGTTTGCAACATATTCAGGAACAGGTTCACCATAAAGTTTCTTTGTACGCTCCCAGCAGATTGTACGCAGTTCTTCCTCTGCTCCGTCAATGCTTGGTGGAAAGTTACCCTTTGGAATTGGTCTTACCTGCTCTACCATATCTGCAATTTTGTTTGGATTTTCAACAACTACTTCATATGCAGTCTCTTCTCCAAGATATGCAAATTCGTCAAGCATTTCCTGTGTTGTTCTAAAATAAAGCGGTGCTTGCTCATCTGCATCAGAAAAGCCCTGACCAGCCATCAAAATCGCTCTAAAGACAGAGTCCCTCTCATCCATAAAGTGAACATCTCCCGTTGCAACCACGGGCTTGTTTTGCTTGTCTGCAATAGCTATTATCTTACGGTTTATATCCTCTAACTCATGAACGCTTGAAACGATTCCGTTTCTAATCATAAAGGCGTTGTTGCCATTTGGCTGAATCTCCAAATAGTCGTAGAATGAAGCTATTTCCATTATTCTTTCTTCATTCTCGCCATTCATTATTGCTGTGTAAAGCTCTCCTGCTTCACAGGCACTTCCTATAATTAATCCTTCACGATACTTTAAAAGTTCGCTCTTTAAGGTAATTGGACGCTTGTAAAAGTTTTTCGTGTGTGCTGTTGATACAAGTTTGTACAAATTCTTTAGTCCCACCGAATTTTTAACAAGTATTATTTGGTGATATGACCTGACTTTTTTTGCCTTCATCATCGCTGCAAGCGAGCTTTCAGAAAAATCAAGATTTGTATCATCAACAAAATATGATTCAACGCCATAAACAAGTTTAATACCAAGTTGTTCACTTGTATTCATTGCCTCAGGATATGCCTGCAACACACCATGGTCAGTTATAGCAACTGCTGGATGTCCGTACTCATGTGCTTTTTTAACAAGCTTTCCAACACTTGTCATTCCATCCATTGCAGACATAGTGGAGTGCATGTGAAGTTCTACACGCTTTTTGGGTGCATCATCTGTTTTTTGTGCTTTTTTAACTTTAGCTATCGCCTTGGCTTCTAATATGTATTCTTTTTTATAGCTGTCATAAATTACATTGCCTCGAACAATAACTGTAATTCCGTTTGCGATTTCTTTTAAAAAACTTTGTGTATTCTCTGCTCTTTCAAATATTTTTACACTATACGAACTTGTATAGTCAGTTATATTAAAGTTAATTATTTTGTTTCTATTATCTCTTGTATCCCTAACGTCAAGAGAAAAAACATCGCCCCAAACAACAACCATTCCGTCATCATATCTTATATCGACAATTGGTTTCGGCTTCTTTTTAATACTGTCGCCCCAAATCATCTTTTGGGTTTCCAAATACAGCGGCAATCCCTCTATCATCTCATGTGGACGCTGTGCTTTTCCATCGTCTGACATTTGCTCTTTTTTTGTTTTAGCTATTTTTTCTGCCTTTTCCTGCATGTCTTTAAGCATCTGTGCGTCTGCCATTACTGTTGTTTCTCCGTCAAACTCAACTGCAAACTGCTTTCTAAATTTTTTTGCAATATATTTACTTACAAACTCGTCACAACCATTGGTTTTTAATATGTCTGCTCCGCCATGTGTTAATGTTATTATTAGTTTGTTGTCCTCTAACCGAAACGATGCATCCTCCAAAAATCCGTTCGATGTAGGTATATTGCGTTTTAGTTCTGCTATAACATATGGCATCTGTTCAACTGTAAATTCAACATTTACATGATGTACATCAAATATAACGCCCGTAAGCTGTAAAACGGATTTAAGCTCTGCCTTAAAATCCTCAAGCAGAGCTTTATATGTATCATCACATTGCATTATAGCTTTTAAGTGCCTGTTTTGCATGTCCAAATTAACTTCAAGCAACTTTATGTCAAACAGTGGCCTAAACTTTTCTTGGTTTATATAGCCCCCAAACAAATCTCCTATTGTTGTGCTACCCACTAAACTATATCCTCTCTATCTCACGCATAAGCTCATCAACGAGCATTTTTTCGTCAACCTTGCGTAGTATTTCTCCGTGCTTAAATATTAGGCCCTCTCCGTCTCCTCCTGCTATACCTATGTCTGCCTGCTTTGCTTCACCAGGACCATTAACAACGCAACCCATAACAGCAACTACAATAGGCTTGTTGCAATTACGAAGTCTTTGCTCTACCTCGTTTGCAATTGAAATCAAATCAATTTTTGTTCTGCCACAGGTAGGGCAAGATATTATACGAGGACAATCAGTTTTTATATCTGCCGCCTTTAAAATATCAAAACCTGCATAGACTTCTTTAACAGGGTTGTCCGTTATAGAAACTCTGATGGTATCTCCAATACCATCGGTTAAAAGAGAACCTATTCCAATACTGGACTTTATGATACCCATTCTCTCTGTGCCAGCCTCAGTAACGCCAAGGTGCAATGGATAATCACACTGCTCAGCCACAAGCCTGTATGCACTAATCATATTCTGAACATTTGAAGATTTAATAGAAATTATAATATCCTCAAAATCAAACTTTTCTAAAATCTTAATATGGTTCATTGCACTTTCCGCCATTGCTTGTGGCGTTGGTGCTCCGTACTTTGCAAGCAATTCTTTTTCAACGGAGCCCGAATTAACGCCAATTCTGATTGGTATTCCTTTTTGTGCACAAGCAGTTGCAACCGCTTTTACTTTATCATCAGAACCAATGTTGCCCGGGTTAATCCTGATTTTATCCACGCCTGCTGCGGCACATTCAAGTGCTATTTTATGGTCAAAATGAATGTCTGCTACGATTGGAACAGTTACTGCATTTTTGAGTGCATATATTAACTGGACTGCCTGAACATCTGGAACAGAGGTGCGAATTATTTGGCAGCCTGCCTCCTGCAATTCTTTTGCTTGCTGCACATTTGCTTCAATATCCTGTGCAGGCTTGTTAAGCATTGACTGAACACTTATTTGTTCATCTCCGCCAATTTTAACATTGCCAACAGTTACCTGACGGCTTTTTCGCCTGTTTATCAAATCATTCACCTCTTTATTAGGTTTACTATATCATTAAATGTGATTACAACCATAAGTGTAAGCAAAAGCACTATGCCGATGCTATGAACAAACGCCTCATACTTTTGAGGCACTGGTTTTCGCCTTATTCCCTCGATAATTACAAAGAACAGACGACCTCCATCCAATGCTGGAAGTGGCAAAAGATTAAACACACCAACATTGATTGTTATAAATGCCATTATGGTTAAAAGCCCCGTATAATCTGTTTTTGTTGCTTGAGATGCTGTGTCTGCTATTATCTCCATAGTACCAATAGGACCAGATAAATCATTAAGATTAAACTGTAATGTAACAATGTCAAAAAGGCTGAGCCAAACCATACGTGCAATTGAAAGAGAATCAAGCGCCGCATATTTTAAAACAGAACCAAAAGTCTTTTCAATACCAACTATTTTAAAATCGTATATAACTGCTTTTATTCCATCTATTTCTTGTGTTGCAAACTTGACACTATTTAAGTTGACTACTTTACCATCACGCTCAACAATAAAATCCATTATAGCGTCTTTGTCTCGCATCATAAAAAAGTTTATGTCATAGGTGGTATAAACTTTGTTGCCATTAATGGCTTTTATCTTGTCTCCAACTTCAAGCCCATACTTTTGACTTTGAACATTGTCACCAATAAACTGTGCAATACGAGGTGTGCCAATATCACCATTACTGGTTGAGATGATAATAGCCATAAGAACTATACCCAATACTATGTTGAGCACAGCTCCTGCACATAAAATTATAGCACGCTTCCATGCGGGTTTTCTGTTAAAAGCTGAGTCATCTTCGCTTTCTTCATCCTCACCCTCCATGCTGACGTATCCGCCAATTGGAAAAAGACGAACTGAATATTTGGTTTCACCTTTTCCAAACTTAAATAGTACGGGACCCATTCCTATTGCAAACTCATTTACCCTTACCTTAAATAATTTGGCAAAAGTAAAATGCCCAAGCTCATGTATAAGTATTATTACGCCAAAGAAAAGTAATGCGATTAAAAAAGGCCACACAGAATTCCAAATTGTGCCTATACTTGCTAAATTAAAAATGGTTACCACCTCTGTTATAAAGTTGTAAAACTATTAGATAAGCGGGAATGTATCTCCTACTTTGCTCATCACAAAATCTCTTGCCATCCTGTCTGTTGCAAGAACATCAGAAAGTGTATAGTTTTCTATATTTTCTG
>Ga0209016_1002866_pt1 | contig 10903 bp, 8 predicted proteins | sample EPASupsiteSAE305_FD_187265 | JGI IMG/M metagenome (GOLD analysis project Ga0209016, IMG submission 187265) | Bioremediated contaminated groundwater microbial communities from EPA Superfund site, New Mexico - SAE3-05 (SPAdes) (version 2) | ecosystem: Environmental > Aquatic > Deep subsurface >...
CAATGGCGGCTGGTCACCGAGGTGGGGGCGATGCTGGCCGGGTTTGACCCCGAATTGTCGCCGCCGGAAAATGCAGTCCACTATTATCGCCTGATCGCCGCCCGGACCGGGGTGGCCGATCCCTATGCCGGCGAGAAGCAGGAGAGCAATGCCTATGTCCTCGGCCTGGAGCCGCGCACCCGGGAGCTGATCGCTGGTGAGGCCGATCCCCTGCTGGCGGCGATCCGGTTTGCCATCAACGCCAATGTCCTCGACTACGGCTCCCAGTACCTGCTCGATCGCGAGGCGGCCCTGGCCTCCTGCCGCCAGCCCCTGACCATCGATCACTCGCCGTCCCTGCTGGCGCAGCTGGCCGGGCGGCCCACGATCCTCTACCTGGCCGACAACTGCGGTGAAATCGTCTTTGACAAGCTCGTGATCGAGGCCCTCCTGGCCCGGGGCTGCCGGGTGACCCTGGCGGTGCGCCAGTCCCCCATCATCAACGACGCCACCCTCGAGGACGCCCGGACCTGCGGCCTCGATCGCCTTTGTCCGGTGATCGCCAACGGCGCCGATATCCCCGGCACCTCCTTGGCCAACTGCAGCGAGCCCTTTCGCCAGCTCTTTGCCCGGGCGGACTGCATCATCAGCAAGGGCATGGGCAATTTCGAGTGCCTGTCCGAGGTGGCGGCGCCGATCTTTTTCCTGTTCACGGTCAAATGCACCACGGTCCGCGCCTACCTCGCCGATCGCTTCCCCGATGCCGGGGTGGCCATCGGCTCGCCGGTTCTCCTCCAGGGGCGGCCGGTCGGGTCATAGGCGGGTTCCATGCGGCTGGCGATCATCGCCGACATCCATGGCAACTATCGGGCCCTGCAGGCGGTCCTGACCGATCTTGCCCCGCTGGGGGTGGAGCGGATCGTCTCCCTGGGCGACACCATCGGCTACGGTCCCGAACCCGAGGAGGTGGTCCGGACCCTGCGGGCCCACCGGGTGGTCTCGGTCATGGGCAACCATGAACTCGCCCTGGTCAGCCGGAGCTACTGTAACCGCTTGCACCTCGTCGCCGCCCAATCGCTGGCCCTCACCCGCTCCCTCCTCAGCCCCGAGTCTCTGGCCTGGCTGGCGCAACTGCCGGCCCAACTGGTCTGCGGCCGGGCCCGATGCGTCCATGGCTGCCCGCCCCAATCGATCACCGTCTATCTGTACAATCCCAGCGATACCAGGCTGTCTCGGTTGTTTGCCTCCTACCCCGAACCGCTCTGTTTTGCCGGCCATACCCATGACTTCGGCTTTTACCAGCAGCAGGGATCGGCCCTGTCCCACCGGGACTTGAGGCTGGGGCAGGTGGCCATCGACCCCCAGAGCCGCTATCTCCTCCAACCCGGCAGCGTCGGTCAGCCCCGCGACGCCCTCAACTGGCACGCCAAGTATATGCTCTGGGACGATACCGCCCATACCATCGAGGTCCGGGCGGTCGCCTACGATGTCCAAACCACCATCCGCCTGCTGGGCGAGCGTCATTTCCCCGCCGCCAACGCCCGCCGACTGCTGTGGTGAACTGTTCGGCTCATGGGCCTGGCAGGGATCAGCGCCTTCGTTCTGACATCGGGACGGTCGGGGTTGGACGGGCAACGACATGGTGGTGGTGATCCATCGGGCTGCGGTGGTCATGGCTGGTGAGAATGGTATAAATGTCTTGACTTAAGCCCTTATTTTGACGAGATAGAAGTTCGGTGGGGCTTATTGGTGGCATAACCGGGCAGAGGACAAGCGGTTGCCGGAGGGCGCTGTTGTTTTTTGATTTTCCATGCTTCCTGATCCAATACCGCAATATATGGAAAATTATCGGGTAAAATGTAATACGCGGACCAGGATCGATGAATATTTCCGTATTTAAGGATAAATATAAAATTAAGCGGAAAAGATATCCGGCTACATGGATTGATATGGCGGAAAATTTTCCACTTATTAACCTGTTGTGTTTCGTCTCGCAGGCTTTTGAGGTAAAGGAATTTGCTGGAAAACTCGGAAAATCAAAAGAGTCCCTGCCCTTGCCGGGAAGGTTGTTCCGCTTCTGCCAGCCTCAACGTATTGTACAGAAATGGGTTTTTAAAAATGCTTCTTTTTGTTGGTGAAAGTCATCCATTTGCTTCACACTGGAACTTCGCCGGTAAGACATGAACGCTTCTTCCAAGCGTTCGAGAAAAGAATATCAATTTCCATTTAAAAACAGTCCGTTAACTGCATTGTCGGCTTACTTCCGTTGCATTGCAACGCGGCCTTGCTCTTTATCACACAACCAGCCAATAAACCTGACCGGAACAAAGCGGGTTCTAAAAGGTGGACAAACCTCACGCCGGCAGGTTATCTGCACGTTCGATAGAGGAGTTAAATGAGAATGAAAATTGAAAACGAATTCGTGATTGATGACTATTGGCGCAATTCTCCAGAACTCATAAAGAGATTCCTCGAAATGAATGAGAGATACAAACTGTTATGCAGCGAGATAGAGTACATTATGCGCAAGCTGATAGTTGAAAATAGAATTGAGATTGCGCATGTCAATTCGCGGGCCAAGACTTTGGATAGCTTTTTAGAAAAACTTAGCCGTAAATATTACGATAATCCATTTGATGGAATTACTGACTTTGCCGGTGTTCGCGTAGTGTGCCTTTATCGGTCTGATATTCAGCAATTGGAACAGATTGTTAACAGTGAATTCGAAGTGATTGAAAAAGTTGACAAGTTACAAAATATGTCTCCAAACGAATTTGGATACGGGGCCATTCACTTTGTTGTAAAATTAGGAAAAAACACTCGCGGTGCAAGATATGATGATTTGAAAAATCTTTTGTGCGAGATACAAATCAGAACAGTACTTCAAGATGCATGGGCCATTATCGATCATCATCTCGCCTACAAGCAGGAGTCAGATGTTCCTTCTATTTTAATACGTAAACTCAATGGATTATCAGGACTATTTGAAACAGCTGACGATTCATTTGATAATATCAGAAATGAAAGAGATAAATATTTAAAAGAGATTAATTTTTCTACTGAAAATGATGAAAAATTCTTAATGAACGAGATTAACAGAGACACTCTCGTTTTGTTTTTGAAATGGAAATTTCCTGAGATACCACCTTACATACAAGGTATGGAACAGCAACTTTCATCTGCCTTGAGAGCATTGCGATCAATTAAAAAAGTAACCATCGAGACTCTAAGCGATCTTAATGCTGAATACAATAAAGTTGGAAACAAAGCAGATGAACTATCTGAACTTCTTTCAAAAAGAAGCAAAAATGCATTAAGCGGAAGTATTCGTTTAAAATATTCCTTAGCGTTGCTTCACGATGAAATCCTAGACAATTTCGGATCATCAAAAGAATGGGTAAAAACTACCCGCAATTACAAAAAAAACATCGAACAAGTCAATAAACCTGACCGGAACAGAGCGCGTTCTTAAAAGGTGGGCAATATGTCGGCCGGCAGGTTATTTCACCGTTATATTTCACATTAAATTGGTTGCAAAATGACAAAAGATAAAGACGATATTATTGAAGAAGCTTTTTCATTGGAAAATACTTTTCCAGATGCAGATAATTTATTTTCAAATAAATTCAATACGCTTGAAGAGGCATTCGAGAAGGCATTATTTGTATTGGATACAAACGTTTTATTATTTCCATTTAATTTAGGGGCAGAAACACTTGAAGAAATTAAGAAAATTTACACATCGTTAAAGTGCCAACAAAAGTTATTTATACCAAAAAGAGTTGCCAGAGAATATGCAAAGAATAGAACAGCAAAATTATCTGAAATACATAGTAATATATTCAGATTGAAGTCGGTCGAAAAATATAAAAATTTTAAATATCCTATAATAGCAGAATTAAAAGAAAAAATAGAATTTGATAAAACTTTTGATGATTTACACAATATAGAGACCATATTTAAGGAAAAAGCAGAAAAGCTTGCACGCAGAATCAGAGAGTGGCGTTTTAAAGATCCGGTTTCGACCCTTTACGGAGACATCTTTGATAGCAGCGTTTTAATTGACACCTCAAAAAAGAAAGAAGACATTCTGAAAGAATTAAACAGACGCAAAAAACATAAGATACCTCCTGGTTATAAAGATTCAGGCAAAGATGACTTCGGAATTGGAGATCTAATTATTTGGTTATCAATTTTAGAAAAAGGTGAAAACGAAAAAAAAGATATAATTTTCGTGTCGCAAGATTTAAAACCAGACTGGTGGCAACAGTCAAGCGGCTCTGCTTTTCTTCCTAGGTTTGAGCTTATTGAAGAATACAAACGTATTAGCAAGGGCAATAACATTCACATAATTAATTTTTCAAAATTGTTGGAATTATTTAAGGCCAAAGATAAAGCAATAGAAGAATTAAGAATCGAAGAAGAAAAAGAAAGAGCAGTACGACAATTACGAATTGCAGCCTATAAAGAAGCTAGAAGCAAATTTAAAAAACATATTAGTTCGTTAACAAATGAAGAACAGATGAGCCAAATAAAAGAATGGTTTTCTTGTAATTTTGAAGACCCCGTAGATTGTCTACCTTATGAATCAAAAGAAGGAGGGTATATCTATATTTGGGGTGGACCATATGATGCGAGAGAGGAAATCGAGGGTGAATTCGGTGGAATAGTTGATGACGCAATAATTGACGAAGTCGCATCGGAGCTTGAAGAAATATCATGGGAGTGGTCGGGTAATTCAGACAGGCATCGTGAAGAATAAATATAACCAGTCAATAAACCTGTTTGAATGCATAAGTAAGGGAAAACGAAGAAACCTCCAGGTGGGTATAATGCATTAAGCAAAGCTGGGTCGAGAACGGGCTCGCCCAGAATTCACCACAAGGAGGTTTCTATGAGCGCACATTACTTTATCGGGATGGACATTCACAAGAAGATGATTGCCTACTGTGTCAAAACCGTTGATGGCCGTCTTGTTGACCAGGGTATGGTGAATGCAGACAGAAAATCGGGCTCCTCGTCGTTTTGTGTGGATTTGATTTTCCGAGGGATCAAACCCACACAAAACGACAAAAATAACAACAAAACAGTTCGTTGGTTCAAGATGGCTGCAAATATAGCGAAAAGACCAATTCCCCAGGAGGCAGCCCTCTGCGCATTGCAAGAACAGAGAGATAGATAGCGACGCTGAGATATTGCGCCTTGAGCGGCATCATAATCTCTGCCCATGCGGCCAGCCATTTCCTGGCAAATTCCACTCGAAATGTCGAGGAGCCACTTTTTTTTCTCACAATCGGTCAACAGTCGAGTAGCCCGGGGGAGTCACACCCCCAGGCCCTCACAGATCCGGACGTGAGCCTCTCGACTCATCCGGCTCCTATTGTCCAACCGGAGGCCGCATGCCCAGCATCTGCCAATGGGCAAATAACTGAGGCTGACGAAGAGCTAAACGCCCTAACCAGTGCGTTGCTCTCCGTTGGCGACCCCTCATATTCTTAAATTTCCTCATGACCCATTTCGTATAAGTTTTGATTCATTTTGTCAGCTTAAAAAGCCCGGATCGAGGTGTGATTAATATCGATAAATGAGCCAAGTTTGATATCGTTAATTGAGCCACAACAAATAGACAATAGGTATATCAAATATCGAGTGGTCAGTTATTGGTTTATATTATCCATGCTACCTGATGAGGTGACGCTTCAAACCGGATTGCCTTATTAGGGATCTGTTCACGAAACGGAACAAATCGTACGCTAAGCTAAGCCAAATTGTGACTCTTCGAACAAGAGCTCTTTCCTGTTCAAATATTTCGAAATCTATAATTCCCTCACAAACGCGGGTCACCGAACCTGTCATTGTGGCCCTGAAATTTTTTGTTAAATTTATTGCAAGGTCTCCGCAAGGCATGTGAACAGTGATATCCGGATCGCAGAGATCGAGCTTATAAGCAGCGGCAGCAGTGCTGCTGCTCCCTGAAGCCAGCGTATAGCCAGCACCTCGTTCCCAGATTTCAATTCGAATATTATGTCGGTCAAGGATGTTTTTTGTGTCCACTTTTTCTGTACTAGGTCATATTGAGATGATCCCTTTTTCGACCAGACCTGGAAAGCTGGGTGACATCGAGAAAGTGCAATGACTGATGACCAAACCAAACGACCAGAAAAAGGAGAGAGCAGTGAGAATTACATACACACAAAACATCATCGCCGTTGCGCTCGTTGGCGCGCTGGCCTTTACGACCGCGCAGGCGCAAGGACTGCCCACCACCGGCACCATCAAATCGCCGCTCGGCCCTCTCGAAATCAAGAACGGCTACCCGACCGACAAAACCGTTACCAAGCTCTATGACGCCCTCGACTTCCAGCGCGCCACCCAGGCGTATCTCTGGGCCTTGCCGTACATGGCGATGGGCGAGTGGCAGCGCGAACAGCACGAAACCTTTGGCGCGGGTAATTTTGATTACGTTGATTACCTCGACTACAAGGACAAACTCGGCCTGCTCACTGCCAATGCGACGACCCCCTACACGATGGCGTTTCCGAATCTGGAAAAAACCGGCCCGCTGGTCTTTGAGATCCCCGCCGGCGCCATGGCAGGCGGCATCCTCGACTTCTGGCAGCGACCGCTGAGCGATACCGGCGCGATTGGCCCGGACAAGGGCCAGGGGGGCAAATTCCTTATTCTCGGCCCAGGCCATCCCGACATGAAGCCGGATGGGTACTTCGTCTTCCGCTCCCCGACGAACAACGTCTGGTCCGGTATTCGCGGCCTTGATGCCGACAAGGCGAAAGCCACGGAACTGCTGAGCAAACTGCGCATCTACCCGTATGAGCAGCGCGACAATCCACCAGTCACCAGGCATATCCGCCCCGAGGGGAGGACATGGACCGGCGAGCAGCCCCGCGGCATCGCCTACTGGCAAGGTCTGGCCCGCCTCGTCAACGAGGAACCGGCCATTGAGCGTGACCGTATCATCCTCGCCATGCTCGTCCCCCTTGGTATCGAGAAGGGGAAACCGTTCAATCCCGATGCACGGCAGAAGAAGATTCTCGAAGAAGCTGCCAATACCGGCGAACTGATGGCCCGTGCCAACGGCTACGCCAAGCGCTTCGAGGGGGCGATTGTCTGGCCGGGCAAGAAGTGGGAGATTTCACTCTTCCTTACCGAGACCAACCAGGAGAAGCCGAACCACACGCAACTCGATGAGCGCTCGTCGTGGTTTTACGAAGCGGTGGGTGTGACCGAGGGCATGATGGGGCGCACCGTGGGTGCCGGACAGGTCTATCTCGAATCGCAAAAAGACAGCACCGGCGAGTGGCTCGACGGCGGCAAGAATTACTCGCTGCATGTGCCGAAGGACGCACCAGTCGGCCAGTTCTGGTCTTTCACCGTCTATGACAACGAAAGTCGCTGCCTGATCGACACCGGCAGCTATCCCGACCGCTCCTCGCGAGACGACATCGTTAAGAACGCCGACGGTTCCGTAGACCTGTACTTCGGGCCGAAAGCACCCAAGGGGAAACCGGAAAAAAACTGGATCAAGACTCTGCCAGGCAAAGGCTGGTTCACCTATTTCCGTCTCTACGCCCCGACGCAGCCTTACTTTGATCGGACATGGGTGCTATCGGATATCGAAAAAATGAAATGAAGTAATCAAAAAATATAGGAAAAGAAACAGTTATGAAAACTTCGTACAGACAAAACCTCATCGCCGCCGTGCTCGTCTGCGCCCTGGCATTCACGACCGCCCAAGCGCAGCAGGAGCATTTCGACAAGCAGACCGTGACCGACGCCTACGTCTATCTGCTCGGTCGCGCGCTCGCTATCCGGCAGGAGCACACGGACCTGAAAGAGCCGGGGGTCGCCTACAACGTCATCAAGTACAACCCGATTGGGTCGGCGGATTTCGTCAACCCGAACCTCGACGTGGCCTACCTTGAAGCGTGGATTGCGGTGGACGACAAGACACCGGTGGTGCTGGAGGTGCCGGAGATAAAAGGCCGCTACTATACTGCGCAGATTCTCGATGAATGGGGCGAGGTCATCACCAACATCAACGAGCGCAACTATCCTTCGCATCCGTTCGACAAGTTTGTTTTCGTCGCGCCGGGATCGAAGGTCGAGGTGCCCGCCGATGCGGTGCGCATCGAACTGCACTCGCTCAAGGCCAAGATGCTCGCCCGTGTCGAGTTGAAAGGCGACAAGGAAGGCGCAGCGGTTTTGCAGAAACAGTTCAAGATCCAAGCACTCGGAACGCCTTTGATCCAGCCTGCGGTTGCAATGCCGTCCTTCGGAAACAAGGAACTGATCGGGGTGGAGCTCTTCGACAACGTGGATGCGGTGATCGCCAGCGCCCAGGATGTGTCGCCGGTTGCCGCCCAGATGCAGGAGAGCGTTCGAGTCGTGGCGCGACAGGCCAAGGATGCTGCGATTCGCCCCCAGATGGATAAATTCATCAAGGAAAACGTGGTCCCGCAGTTTCGCGAATACAACGTCACGGCAGCCGGCACCTTCAGGAACAACTGGCTCGGGGTCTTGACAGGCGGGAACTACGGCGAAAACTACTGGCTGCGTACCGCTTACAATCTTGCGGGCATCTGGGCGAACTCGAGCCACGAGGTCGTCTATTTTATGGCCACGCAGGATGCCGAGGGGCAGCCTTTGAACGGCTCTCACGACTACCTCATCGATTTTGCGGCCGCGAACCGGCCGGACGCGGCGGTGAACGGCTATTGGTCGGTGATTCTGGTGGATATTCCCGACTATCGCGTTGTGCCGAATCCGCTGAACCGCTTCAACTTCAACAGTTATTCGCCGCTGAAAAACGAGGCCGACGGGTCGCTGAAGATTCTCGCCGCAAAGAAGCCCAATGCGGCGGTGCCGGAATCCAATTGGCTGCCCGCACCCGAGGGAAAGGCCTTTGCGCTCACGTTCCGATGTTATCTCCCCAAGGAACTGGTGAGACGCGGGGAGTGGTTTCCGCCGGCACTCCAGAGATTGAAATAGGATCAAGGTGAAGTGAACAACCTTAGTGCTTACAGGAAACAACAGGACAATGAAATCCGCGCGCATACAAAACCTCATCGCCCTCGCGCTCATTTGCGCCCTGGCGCTCAGCACCCCGCTCCTCGCACAGGAGGCGGCCATCGACGACCAAGCCACCGAAGCCGAACTGGCCAAGAAGCTCCAGAACCCGGTCGCCGATCTCATCAGCGTGCCGATCCAGAACAACTGGGACTTCGGCATCGGCCCGGAGAAGGCCATGCGTTACACGGTGAATATCCAGCCGGTCATTCCCTTTTCGCTGACAGAAGACTGGAATCTCATCACCCGGACAATCCTGCCGGTGATATACGCCGAGTCGCCGGTCGCCGGAGGCCAGGATTCCTCGGGTCTGGGCGATACAGTGCAGAGTTTCTTCCTTTCGCCGAAAGAGCCGGTGGGGGGGTGGATTCTCGGGGGCGGGCCGGTCTTCATGTGGCCCACGGGAACCGACGGCGCGCTGAGCTCCGGCCAATGGGGCGCCGGGCCGACCGTGGTGGCGCTGCGGCAGGAGCACGGCTGGACGTACGGCGCGCTGGCCAACCACATCTGGTCTTATGCCGGCTGGGGTGACCGGGAGGTGAGCGCCACCTTCCTCCAGCCGTTCGTTTCTTACACGACGAAGACGTTCACGACCTACGCGCTCAACACCGAGTCTACGTACGACTGGGAAGCTGAGCAATGGACCGTGCCGTTGAACCTGACGGTGAATCAGTTGGTGAAGATCGGCGGACAACCCGTGCAATTCGGCCTCGGCGGCCGCTATTACGCGGAGAATCCGGACGGCGGACCGGAATGGGGTTTGCGCTTCGTGGTCACGTTTCTATTCTCGAAATGAAAAAAATGAAAAACCGGATGCAACATGAGCAAACAGGACTCGGGGCTGAAGAGCAAAGCCGGCGGGTTGTTGAACCTCTCTTCGCCAGATAGGCCAATGCGACCGTGCCGAATGGCACGTTCTTGCTCTTCATCCGCGCCCATTGAAAAGTGACAGCTTTGCAAAAAGTCGGAAAACCTTTGTTTTGTCATTTCGAACGTAGTAAGAAATCTCGGAAATAATAGAGAGATTTCTCGTCGCTTTGCTCCTCGAAATTGACAGAAATTGACTTTTTGCGAGACCATCAAGAGTGAAATGATGCAACCGGCTGCGCCCGCTGCTGCTAGGCAACGGGCGCAGCCGTCAATTAGAATCTTTGCAAGATATCCCCTGACATAGCCCTGAAATACTGACCATCGCCTATTCATGGATCTTCGCCTTGGTTAGGCTCTGAAGAAATTTCTCGCCACCAAACCCTGATGTCAAATTGTACCCACAAAAAAGGAGCAAACAATGAAACAACTCTGCCACATTAAACGGCTAGCGCTTGCGGGCGTACTCGCCGGTTCCACGGCCATCCTTTCCTGTCCATCGGCCAACGCGGCCGGTTTCATCGATCTCGACTTCGAGAACGTCCCCACCGTTATCGGCCTGGGCGTGGGGGCTTTGCCGGACTATACCGGCTCCGATGATTATACCATCGGCGCGGCCCCCTTTTTCCGCTACACCTTCAACAAGCAGGAGCGTTATATCCAACTGCTCGCCAACGAACTGACCGTGAATGTCCTCGACGACGACATGTTCCGCTTCGGCCCGTTGCTGAACTACCGCTTCGGCCGCGATGACAGTGTCGATGACCCCATGGTTAGCAAAATGGGAGAGATCGATGACACCGTCGAAGCCGGAGCTTTTATGGATATTGTCTGGACCAGCGCCAGTGAGAAACGCCAGCGGTTCATCGTCGGGGCGAAAGTTTATCAGGATGTCGGCAACGAAAGCGACGGATTCCGCGCCAATCTGGGCGCCCGCTATTGGCATCCGGTGGCCAAACCCGTTGACCTGAAT
>Ga0209016_1002867_pt1 | contig 10898 bp, 3 predicted proteins | sample EPASupsiteSAE305_FD_187265 | JGI IMG/M metagenome (GOLD analysis project Ga0209016, IMG submission 187265) | Bioremediated contaminated groundwater microbial communities from EPA Superfund site, New Mexico - SAE3-05 (SPAdes) (version 2) | ecosystem: Environmental > Aquatic > Deep subsurface >...
AACAAGGAAGGAGCCGCGGCTTATTTCGCGAAGGCGGCGCAGGGCGGGCACGCGCAGGCCATGAACAACAGGGCGGCGATGCTTGAGACCGGCGACGGCGTTGCGAAAGATATCCAGGCCGCGCGGGAGCTTTACTCGGCAGCGGCGCAGAAGGGCAACACGGCCGCCAAAATCAATCTGGCGCGGGTAGGCGGGCTGCGCATGAACGTGGACGAAGCCGGAACGCCGCTGTTCACCTCCACCGCCACGGCGCAGGCGGCAGGGACCGACCAGCCTCCGCAGCGTTCGTCCGCATCCACGACCGCTAATCCGGACAGCGGGCCGGACAAGTCCACTTCCACAATACGGTCCGGCGGAAAGGAACGCAAACCGGAAAGCGCTGGAGGAACGCAGCCTGCCCCGGAGGGAAAGGCTGCCTCTGACGGAACCTCCGCGGAAGGGAAGCGCAAACAGTCCGCAAGAAGCTCACAGGCGAAGGAAACGGGAACGGCTTCGCAGGAAGGAACCCATATCCGGCAGAAAACCGAACATTCAGGCCAGATGACCGAATCGCCGGACGCTCCCCCTTCGCGCATCTAGGCGGGCTTCGGGAAATGCGTTATGATGGTATAATTGTTATGTTCAGGCGCGGCACGTCCCCGTTTTAGGGGACCGGGCAGGTTTGTCAGGGGATAAACGGCGCCGTTAAAATAATGCTCAAACTTCTGTTTTCTTCTCTTTTGCTGGCCATAGCATCGCCGGCCCTGCCTCAGCAGGGCGGGGACCAGCGCTTTTCCCTTGAACCCAGAAAACTTTTCGCCTCGCCGGTGCATCCGGCGGGCATACACGCGATGGCCATGTCCCCGCAAGGAAACCTGCTGGCCACGGCGGGCAAGGACGGGAAAATCTGCATAGTGAACGCCGCCGACGGACAGGCCCTCCTGATGATAGACGGGCACCAGGCCCCAGTCAACGCCGTCACGTTTTCGGAATACTCCAACTACCTCGTTTCGGCCGACCAGGACGGTTTCATAAAAATGTGGAACCTCAAAAACGGAACGATAACTTCCTGGACAAAGAGGCAGGCCGGATGGCTGTTCTCCCTGTCCCTGTCGGCCAACGGAACCGAAAAAACGGAATCCCTGGCCGCGGGCACGATAGGGGAAGTGGCGTTCTTCTGGCCTTTCGCACAGAAACCTCCCACCAGCATGGGCTATCAGGACCCGCGCGGGGTCTACGGCCCGACCACTCCCTACACTTTCGTAATGGCCGACCGCAATACAAGCGTGGACTGGCCCAACGCGAAGATATTTGCCCTCTCCTCCTCCAGAATAGGGGGAGAGGATTACCTGGCTTTCGGCGGAGAAAGCATACCATTGGGCGTAATAAAGGTGCGCGACGCCGAGATTGAAAATGTGGCGGCGCTGGGAGAAAACCTCCGCGCCGTCCTGCGCGGCGTGGCCCTTACCAGGGACGCCGCCATAGTGGCGGCCGCCTACAGCGACGGAAGGGTCCTTGTATGGCAAACGGACAACGGCCGCCAGTTGGCTGAACTTGCGGCGGGCTCCGCGCCGCTTAACACGGTCAGCTTCTCAAAAGACGAAAATTTCATAATAGCCGGCGGGAACGACGGGCAGATAACTGTCTGGTCCATCTGGGACTACAAAAAGGTTCTTGGAATAACCGCCCCTGGCAAAGTGTTCGGGGCTTATTTCTCCCCGACGCGCGAAAGGATATTCGCGGCCACGGACAACGGAACGGTTTATTCATGGGACATATCCGGCTCCCTGCCGGCCCCGGTCACGGCTAAGGAACGCAACCCTAAGGCGGGCCGGGCGGCGGCGAAAGCATCGCCCGAAAAAGAGACCGAAGCAGAGAACGGCTTTTTCGGCCTTTCGTGGATAACCCTCGCGGCGCTGCTCTCCTTCATCCTGCTGACGATTACAGGACTGGTGCTCTGGAAACTAAGAAGCGACGAACCGCAGACGCAGCCCCCGGCGGTCATTCCGAAAACCGTCACCTCCCGCCAGCCGGTGGATACTGATTCCGAAAAAATCCCGCAGTTGACCATAAGGAGCACGGTGTCGCGCGGAACGGCGCAGCCCTCGCTGCCGCTTGGCACGGTCAGGCCGCACCAGCCCTCGAAGGGCCCGCTCATCGGTGGGAAATACGAGATTCAGCGCGAAATAGGGCGCGGCGGCATGGCGATAGTCTACGAGGCGATAGAACTGGCCCTCGACCGCAAGGTGGCCCTCAAGAAAATGCGCGAGGAAATAGGCAGCGACCCGCGGGAAAAACAGTATTTCCTGCAGGAGGCGCGCCTTACCGCCAAGCTTAAGCACACTAACATAGTGGATATTTACACAATCATGGAGGAAGCCGACCTGTGGCTGGTGTTCGAATTCATAGAAGGGCGGACGCTGTCGCAGGTCCTTTCCCAGTACAACAGGCTTCCCGTGAAGGAATCCGCCGCCATAATGACGCACATACTTTCGGCCCTACAGTATGCCCACGAAAACGGCGTCGTGCACAGGGACCTGAAACCCTCCAACATCATGATACGGGCAGACGGCATGGTGAAAGTCATGGACTTCGGCATAGCTAAAATAGCGAAGGAAACGGTTTCAATGAAAACAGGAACGGCGGGCGACACCTCCGGCACTTTCGCATACATGGCCCCGGAACAGCACATAGGGAAATCGGACAGGCAGGCCGACATTTTCGCCCTCGGCGTGACATTCTATGAAATGCTGACAGGACAGCTTCCCTTCCGGGGGCCGGACTTCCTGGCGCAAAAGGAACGGATGATATATACTCCGCTGAGAACGCTCGCCCCCGAGATATCCGACAAGGCGGCCCAGCTGGTCATCACCTGCATGGAACCTGACCGGGAAAAGCGCTACAAGACTGCGGCGGAAGTGCTGGCCGCGGTCAAGCAACTGTAAACAACCGCATACTGCAACACTCTTTTCAGGAACCGGCGGATTAAACCGCCGGTTTTCGCATTAATTCGGGCTTTATTTGTGTCCGCTCCAATAGCTATAATGTTTACATATTACGCGCGCGCCGCGCGCGTGTATTGCATATTATGGTTAAAACAGCCTTCCTCCGTGTCTGTCTGGTAATGCTTGCGGTTCTTCTCTCTTTTCCTGACGCATTCGGGCAAAAGAAAAAGGAGGAGAGCTTCGGCTCGTTCCAGCCCTTCAGAACATCAAACTTTTCCAAGACCAACTTCAAGGTTCCGGCATCATCGCAAAACACCACAAGGACAAAATCCCGACCCGCCCCGGTTTCATCTTCACAGGGTTACATGCCTCCGGCCCCGGCCGCGCCCCCGCGCCAGCAGCCCGCGCAGACACAGGCCGCGCCCGCCTACACCAACACCGCCTCCCAGCCGTCCGAAGGACAGGCCGAAGAGGAAGAAACGCCCGCCGAAGCGCAGGCCCCTTCAATTCAGCAGACAACGCCGCAGCTTGGAACACAGAGGCAGCAGCCCGCGACGGCGCCGGGCATGCCCCTGCCGAACTATCAGCTAGCGGACAACCAGTCGCCGCCCCAGCAGAATCTGGACTCCGGTTTCGGGCGCGAACAGCGTCCCGTGATGCGCACGCCGGCCCAGCAGGCGCGGCTAAGGCTGATGGTCCTCATATTCCTCATTTGCGGAGCCCTCTTCATTTTCGTCATAGCCAAGGCGCTGCAGCATCATATGCAGGTATCCGAGGAACGGGAGAGGCGGGAGAGGGAAGACCGGGAAAGCGGGAGGGACAGGGCCCGCAGGAAGGACGAATCAGCGGCCGAACGCAGTGCCTCGAATGAATCTCCTGCGCCTAAACGGCAGGAAAACCGCGATTACAGCCGCTTCATGCCGCCCGAACTGCGGGCTGAGGCGGCCGAAAAAGCCGCACCTCCGGCCCGTGAAAAAAGCTATCCCAAAAACGACGACAGGCGCTACATGCCGCCGGAACTTATCGAGGACACAGTCCGCCCCGCGCCCAAGCCTTCGGCCAAGGCGGACAGGCCTTTAGCCAAGGAAGCGAAGGAAGCGCCGGAGCCGCGCCCCGAGCCTAAGGCCGGCAAGGAAAGCCGGGAAGTGAAGATGGACAGCGCGGATTTTAAAAAGGAAGCCCTCTCCGACAGGGGGGAACGCACGCGCGGGAACAAGTCGGACATAGCCGCCCCCGCGCTGGACAGAAACGGGCTGGTTGACGGCAAGTACAAGATTCTCAGCGAACTGGGACGAGGCGGGATGGCGGTGGTGTACGCGGCCACCGAAGTGGCGCTGGACCGGAAAGTCGCGCTCAAGAAGATGCGGGACGAGATAAAGCTGGACATAAGGGAGAGGAAACGCTTCATCAAGGAAGCGCGCACCACGGCGAACCTCCGCCACAGGCACATTGTTTCCATCTATACCATCATAGAGGAGCCGGACATTTACATGGTCTTCGAGCTGATAGAGGGGAAAACGCTCGAGGATTATCTCTGCAAATACGAAAAACTTCCCGCGAAACACACTATCGCCGTGGGAGAAAAGATTCTTTCAGCCCTTTCCTACGCCCATTCCAAGGGCGTGATTCACAGGGACCTCAAGCCGTCCAATGTCATGGTCACGGCGGAAGGGCAGGTGAAGGTGATGGACTTCGGCATAGCAAGAGCCGCCAAGGACGGACTGACCCGCGTGACAGGAACGCCCGAAATATGCGGCACGCTGGCCTACATGGCCCCGGAACAGGAAATGGGACGGGCGGTCGAGGCGAGCGACCTTTTCGCCTTCGGCGTCACGATGTATGAGATGGCTACGGGGGAACTGCCCTTCCGCGGGCCCAACTTCCTGGCCCAGAAAGAGGAGCGGGTCTTCGAGCCGCCCCTGACACTCGCCCCGAACATGCCACCAGAATTTGCAAAAATAATCGAGCGTTGCCTAGAACCCTCCCCGTCGGCGCGGTATAAAAGCGCCGAGGAGGTTTTGAAGGACCTCAAGGCGGTTCCCCTATGAAAAAAGCTGTTGCCTGCTCTTTCGCGCTGCTGCTCGCCATACTGCTGGCGGGCCTTCGCCACGACATTTTCGCGCAGAAACCCGCCCGTGACAGGATGTCAAAGACCGCCGTGGCGGAAGCGGCAGCGACCGCGGAAACCGCGCAGTCCACGGCCGCGGCCGGGGCAGTCCGCCCGGAACAGGAGGAAATTAAACCCCTCCGGGTGCTGGAAGGGCACACGGACTACGTTTTTTCGGTGGCGTTCTCTCCGGACGGGAAGTACCTGGCGTCGGGCAGTTCCGATGAGACCGCTAGGCTGTGGCGCACCGCCAACGGCTCCCTGGCGAAAATCATAGAGGACCACGCCTGGTACGTCTGGAGCGTTGCCTTCTCGCCGGACAACAAGCTCATGGCCACCGCGAGCGAGGATGAAACCGCCCGCCTGTGGACACTGCCCGCCGCGGAAGTGGCGGCCACACTGGAAGGGCACAAGGGGCGCGTGCACGCGGTGGCCTTCTCTCCGGACGGCACACTGGTGGCCACCGCGTCGGCGGACGGCACCGTAAAGCTCTGGAAAACATCGGACGGCAAGCTGGTCCGCACGCTTGCCGGGCATTCCGGCGACGTGTTCTGCCTGGCCTTCTCTCCGGACGGCAAGACGATCGCTTCCGGCGGCGCCGACCTCACGGTGCGCCTCTGGAAGACAGCGGACGGCAAGCTGGCGCGCGTGATGGAAGGTCATACCAGCGACGTGCTGTCGCTGGCGTTCTCCCCGGACGGAAGGAACATGGTCTCAACAGGAGGCGACAGCACCATACGCCTCTGGCGGGCGCAGGAAGGGATACCCCTTAAAATAGTGCGCGACAGGGCCCACCTTGTCTTTTCAGCCGCGTTTTCCCCGGACGGCTCCATGCTGGCCACCGGCAGCGACGACAACACCATCAAGATATGGACGCTACGGGAAACCCCCGGCGAGGACAGCGCGCAGAAACTGGATATCTCCCTGCATAAAACCATCAACGGCCACGACGGCTGGGTCCGCACGGTGGCATTCTCCCGCGACGGCAAGATGCTGGCCTCCGGCAGCTTCGACAACACGGTGAAAATATGGAAAGTGGCGGACTTCCAGCCGGGCCCGATGACACTGGCCGCCGCCGCGTCCACCATTGCCAGGGACAGCGATAACCGCCTCCAGATGATTCTGGCCCTCATGGCCTTCCTGTGCGCGCTAGGGCTCGTGACGGTTCGCGTCACGCTCTGGCTCAGGGCAAAGCACAAGGCCGGACAGCTTCCCGCGGCGGACAGGCTGATGTCTTTCATGGAAAAATTCCGGGCTAAAATCGCGAGGAAGCAAAAGCAGGCCGAACCCAATCAGGCCACCTCTCCCGCCGCTGACACAACTCCGCAGGCCGAACAGCACGCCGAGTTGCAGGAAACGCAGCCCGTGACGGCCCAGGCAGAAACAGCCGCGCCTCAGGATACTCAGGAAGAGCCGGCAGATGAATTTGAACCCGCCATAGGGCCGGAGATTCCGGCCGCACAAGCGCAAACTCCCGCCATGCAGTCTACCGCGCCGCAGGAAGAAAGAGAAATCAAGGCGGAGGCACACATCGAGACGCCGGAGCTGCCCGAACAGGAAATGAATACCGTTTCCGCACAGCCAGTGCAAGCCACACCGTCACTTCCCGAACCCTCCGCCGCGCCGACCGCAACAAAGGCAGAAGAGCCGGAGCCCCTGCGCCCGATGCCCGAGCCGGACACCCTGCCGGAAATCCCCGCGCTCCAAACCGCCGCGACAGCCCCGGAGGCAGCGCCGACCCAATTGGAAAAACCGGCGGCCGTGACTCCAGTAGGCATACAGCCGCAGCCCCAGCCTGCCGCCGCGCTGGAAGCACGCATTGAAACCCCTGCGCCCGCGCCGATTAGGCAGGAAACCGCTGTCCTCAAGACGGAAGCCGTGGCCGGCATACCAGCCATGCCCCGGCAGACGCAGGAGACTTTGCCCGCCCCCGTCCAGCCTCCCGCAAGACACCGCCCGCCCCAGCCCGAAGCCGGGTGGGAAAAGGAAAAACAATTGGAAGGATTCACTATCGGACAGATAATGGCACCGCCCCCGAGCGGCATGTCCGAGCATCTGCATGACCTGCCGCCCGCGCCCAAAGCGCCGGCGCAGGCTCCGGCGCCGCTGCCAGTTCAACAGCAGCCGGCGGCACAGGCCCAGTCGAAAAACATAGGCGGCCCCGGCGAGACCGTGAGGATAACCGCGGAAGCGCTGGCCCACGCGATGAGCGCGAAGCGCCCGGCCCCTCCGCCTCCTCCGCCACCGCCGCCCGCCCAGACGGCGCGGTTCAGGACGCAGCCTTCAGCCGGAACACCAGCGCGGCAGACCGCCCGCCAGCCCGAAATGCCGGCAATGCGCACCGTGGAAATAAGCACGGCGCAGGTGACCAGCGCGGTGCAGCAGCAGGAACAGGCGAGAAAATTCATGTCCACTCCGGCTTTGTTCGCAACCGCTCCAGCAGCGCGGCAGGAACCCGCCCCGGCCCCGGCACCTGTTCCACAACCCGAGGCGAGGCCCCAGGAAGCCGAGCCAGTTTCCATCAAAAAGGAAATAGCTCCGCCGCCAAACTGGATGGCCGTGCCGAAGCCGGTACTGCAGGAGATGCAGCCTCCCAAGAGTTATGAGCAGGCCGCTCAGGCCCGGCAGGCAGAAAGCGTTCCACAGTCAGTTACGACGGAACCGACCGCCGCAAATACTCCCCACGTAACAGAAGCCCCCGCTGCCGAGCTGCCGAGGGAAGCTGCTGCCGGACAGCCCCGGACCGAACAGGCGGCCGAACCGGAAGCTAAACCCGTCTCCCGCCCCGCGCAACCGGAACCTGAAAAGGAATCACAGGAAGAACCTGTCGTGGAGCATGTGGCCGCCCAGCCGAGGCGCTCGGCCTCGCAGGACACGGTGCTGGCGGTGGCATCCATAGTTCCGCATCAGGAAACAAACGCATACGCGGAACGGGAAGACGGCTCGCAGGCTCCGCTAGTGGCCGGGAAGTACCGGGTAATACGGGAAATCGGCAAGGGCGGAATGGCGGTGGTTTACGAAGCCCTGGACACACTGCTTCAGCGCCGCGTTGCGATAAAGAGGATGAGGGATGAGATACGCCTCAACAAAAGGGAGCGCGACCGCTTCCTCAAGGAAGCCCGCACCACAGCGCGGCTGGAACACCCCAACATCGTCCACATATACGACATTATAGACGAAGACGACATTCTCCTCGTCTTCGAGTACATAGACGGACTGACGCTGGACTCGCTGCTCAACAGCGTAGGGAAACTGCCGCTTACCGAGGGCATGGCCATAGCCAGACAGGTGCTGTACGCGCTGGATTACGCCCACGGCATGGGCGTGGTGCACCGGGACCTGAAGCCTTCGAACATCATGCTCAGGATGGACGGCGTGGTCAAGGTCATGGACTTCGGCATAGCCCGAGCCGCAAAGGAAACCGTCACGATAAGGACCGGCGTGGTGGACAATTCCGGCACATGCGCTTACATGGCGCCGGAGCAGCACCTCGGAAAGGCCGACAGGCAGAGCGACATTTTCGCCTTCGGCGTGACCGTTTACGAAATGCTCACGGGGGATTTCCCCTTCAGGGGACCGGATTTTCTGGCCCAGAAGGAGAGGATGTCATTCACCCCCATGTGCGAAAGCGTGGAAGACCTGCCGGAGACCATAGAGGCCGTTGTGGCCATGTGTCTTCAGGCCGACAAGGGAATACGCTACCACACGCCTTCCGAGGTGCTGGCGACCATCCGCGCGATAGACACCCGCGTTCCCGAGAAACGCTGACGCCGCATGACGCTCGCGACAAGACGAACGGAAAAACATATGGAGATGCCGACATGTTAAAGCTGCTCCTGCCGCTGATGCTGTCCGCCGCGCCGCATTGCGGCGCGCAGGCGCCCGCCCCGGCCGCGCCACAGCCCCTTATATCCCACGCGGATGACAAGACCGCCCGCAAGCCGGAAATGCTCCGCGCCGGGGACCAGATAAAGCCGGTGAAGGATCTCTCCGTGGAAAACGGGACGGCGGCCGCAGCGGCCTTCTCCCCTTACGGCGACGCGCTAGTCACTGCCGGAAACTACGGGCTCAGGATATGGGCCACGGCAAACTGGACCCAGTTCAAGACGGTTCCGCCTCAGCAGACGGCGTTCACCGCCATCTGTTTCGCCCCGGCCGGCGACCAGATTGCCGCAGGAGCGGAAGACGGCGGCATTACGGTGTGGAAACTGCCGGATTTCACGGTACAGAAATCGCTGGCGGACCACAAGGGAGCCGTCCTTTCCTGCGCGTTTTCACCCGACGGCAAGTTTCTGGCCACCGCCGGCACCGACAACGTGGTGTATATTTATCAGGAACCGGACCTCGCCCCGGTCAAATCACTCATCGGGAAAGATGAGCCTTTTCTCTTCCTGCTGTTCTCGCAGGATTCCGCCCGGCTTTTCGCGGGGGGACAGGGCAAAGCCGCGCTCTGGCAGACCGCCTCATGGCAGAAGGAAAAGGATTTCGCCTCGCATCCGGAGTCCCCGGACAACAGGCATTACGGTTCATTTTCAAGCGACGGCACATTCCTGGCGGTCTTCGCCGGAAAGGAAATATCGGTCTGGAGGCTGGACTCCCCGGATTCACCCTATCTTTCCATACCTCTTGCCGAGGCGGCCCGGGCCGGCGTCTTTTCCAGGGACGGGCGCTCCATCCTCGCAGGGGACGCCAGCGGAAACCTGCGCGTATGGACAATGCCTTCAGGTGAACTGGCCCGGGTGCTGGGAGACGCGCATGTGGGACCGGTCAGGGAAACAGCCCTTTCCCCGGACGGGAAAACACTTTTCACGCTGGACGGCGGGGGGGACATTAAGATATGGGATGCCATGCAGCTGATGACAGTATCGGCCGGGAAAACCGGGGGAACGGAATCTGCCGCTCCTTTTCCGCGTCCGGCGGCGCAGGGCAAAGTGGCTCCGGCTCCGCTTGCTCCCGGCAAATCCCTCCTTTTCCTCAGACGCTACGCGGCGCAGATAGCGGGCGGAATTTGCGCCCTGGCGCTGATAGCCGTAATAGCCTTCAGGCGGAAAAAAGCTGACGTCGCGCCCCAGCAACAGCCCCAGCCGGAGCCTGCAGCCCTGTCGCCGATGGCAATGCAGGCTTTCGCGAAGCAGACGTCGCCGCACCTGGAAATACACACGCTTGAAACCAGCATGCACCAGTCAGGCTCCATAAACGCGGTGAAAGTCCCTACGGAACGCTATCCCATACCAGAAGATGCGGAAGATAATTACCCTCTGGAACACGGCCTGACGCTGCCCGCGCAGGGAGAAACCGAGGCGACGGCGGCGGAAGCACCCCTTCAGGAAACCCTTCCGCAAGAAACGCGGACAGAGCCACAGGCCGGCGATACTCCGGAACAGGAAGCGCCGATGGCACCGCCGGAACAGCAGCCTCAGACACAGAATGGAGCGGAATCCGCGCCCAAGGAAGGAGAGCAGACGGCAGAGCAGCCCGTTCCGGCTCCGCCGCCTCCGCCGACTGCGTCCGCGCCGAAAGCAAAGGATGAATCGGGACGTCTTATAGCGGGACGATTCAAGCTTCTGCGTGAAATAGGGGAAGGCGCCACGGGCAAGGTGTTCGAGGTCCGGGACATTACGGCCCCCTCAGCGCCTCGCTATGCCCTGAAACGCTTTGTGGATGAAATAGCCCCCGGCATACCGGACTGGGAAGACTTCACGCTCCTCGCGAAGAAGCTGTCCAAACTGCGCCACCCGGGAATAGCCGGCGTGGAAAGCCTGGAAACGGAGAACGGGGTCTGGCTTGTCACGGAACTCGCGCCGGGAATGGACCTTTCAAAGCACCTGAAAATGTACGGGAAAATGTCCCCGTTCGAGGCGGGGGGG
>Ga0209016_1002868_pt1 | contig 10897 bp, 9 predicted proteins | sample EPASupsiteSAE305_FD_187265 | JGI IMG/M metagenome (GOLD analysis project Ga0209016, IMG submission 187265) | Bioremediated contaminated groundwater microbial communities from EPA Superfund site, New Mexico - SAE3-05 (SPAdes) (version 2) | ecosystem: Environmental > Aquatic > Deep subsurface >...
TGCCTTCTTGATATATACCTCGGCCATATTTTCATTTGTCACAAAAACAATTTTTTCAACATCGCCTGCAGTAATCATTTTCTCCTTCACGCTGAACCACTCGGTTTTAACCGGTTCTCCGCCCTGATAGGAAGTCCACATAATAGCAAGACCTGTTAGAATAATCATAATTATCCACAGGTTATTGAACTTTTGCGGTTTTATTTTTTGAAGCTGTTTGTTGAAATTGTTCTTGTTGTTAGTATCGTTTTCCGTATTCATCATTTGGTTATTCTTGATAAGTTTTTTTGTCGGCATCTGCCCAAAGATCCTCAAGTCTGTAAAACTGGCGGTACTCTGTTTTAAAAATGTGAACTACAATATTTGTGTAGTCGAGTATAATCCAAAAAGCATTCTCCTTGCCCTGTGCCCTTACAACTTTTCTGTTGCATTTTTTGTACATCATCTCCTCTACATTATCTGCAATTGCCAAAACATTAGGTGTTGAGTCGGCGTTGCACACAATAAAATAATCGGAAATAGCTGTACCAATCTTTTTAAGATTCAGGGAAATAACAAGTTGTGCCTTTTTATCTTGCATAGCTTCTGCTATACAGTTTAACTCTAAAATATCGGTGTCAATGGAATCTTTGTCTGCCTCAATAACAGGAGCCGCTGCAGGAGCAGCTTTTTTTACGGGTGTTTTGCTCTTTTTCTCTTTAGCTACCTTCTCCGTAGAAATATCACTTTTTTTCTTTACTGGCACAATAGTTGTTTTTTAAATTATAAAATTTCGAAATCTGTACTGCAATTTTGCGGCCAATTTAACTATAATTTTCTAGCATATGGACATTATTTGGTTTGACTCTATCGATTCTACTAATAAAGAAGCAATTAGGCGAATTGACACCGCCGGTGACTTCACTGTTTTAGCTGCTGTGTATCAGACATCAGGCAGAGGCCAAAAAGGAACAAGCTGGGAGAGTTCTCCCGGGAAAAATCTTACATTCTCAATCATTCTTAAACCGGATGGCATAAGGGCAGAAAATCAGTTTATTATATCACAGATTGTTGCCCTGGGAGTTGCGTCATATCTTAAAAAACTCGCGATTGAAGCTAAGATAAAATGGCCAAATGATATATATGTTGGTGATAAAAAAATATGCGGCATACTCATCGAAAACTTTATTGAAGGTGCCAATTTGTCAGCATCAATTGCTGGAATCGGACTTAATGTAAATCAGGAAATTTTTGAGTCAGATGCACCTAATCCAATTTCTGTAAAAATAATCACAGGAACGGAAAAGGATCTTAAAGCAGAACTGGAAAGTCTTGTGTCTTCAATTTACGATATTTATTATTCCTACAGGTCTTACGGGTCGGGCAATTTGTCAGAGAAGATATCTCATCAGTATCATGAATCCCTATACCGGCTGGATGAGTTCCATACTTATGAGGAGACTCCCGGAGGCACGAGATTTAACGGTAGGATTGTTGGGATAAACTCAAATGCCTGTCTGGTGATAGAAAAAGAGGACTCAAGCACTTCTGAGTATGCATTCAAGGAGATTAAGTATGTCCTTTAGAACAATTGAGATTATAGTTGTTTTAGACTGTGAATAACCTCTGCCGGCCTCGATGCTCCAAATACGGAGTTTCCTGCTACAAGGATGTCTGCGCCGGCTTTTACCAGCTGAGGTGCATTTTCAAGAGTTACACCGCCGTCTACTTCAATAAGACATGAAGGAGAGATTTTAATTATAATCTCTTTAAGTTTTTTGATTTTCAACAGAGAGTTTTCAATAAATTTTTGTCCTCCAAACCCGGGGTTTACAGACATTATAAGCACAAAGTCTGTTTCGGACAGGATTTCGTAAAGCATGTGAACAGGAGTGTGGGGATTGAGAGCTACTCCGGCCTTCATTCCAAGAGAGCGGATTTTCTGAAGGGAGCGGTGAAGATGATTACATGCTTCCCAATGGACACTAAGATATTCAATACCAGCTTTGGCAAATTCCTCCAGATACCTGTCCGGATCAACAATCATCAGGTGGGCATCAAGAGGTTTTTTTGCGTTTTTTGCAATGGCCTTAACCAGAGGAAACCCATAGGAGATGTTTGGAACAAAAAGGCCATCCATTATATCAAGGTGAAACAGATCGGCATCACTTTTATTAATGAGGTCGACCTGTTCATCAAGTTTTCCAAAATCGGCAGATAACATCGAAGGGGCAACTAATACACCCATGATCCTGTTATTTTAGTTTTTGTAATACGTCGAGTAACAATTTCCAGAATTTGTCCACAGTGGCAATTTCAAGTTTTTCTCCGGGTGCGTGTGCGCCTTTTATCGTGGGCCCAAAAGAAATAATGTCAAGTTTTGGAAATTTGTCAATAAGAATTCCACATTCCAGACCAGCATGAATTGCCCTTACTATTGGTTCTTTTCCAAAAAGCTTTTTATAGGACTCAACGCTTTCCCTCATTATTCTGGAGTCTAATTTTGGCTGCCAGCCGGGATAATCTGTTTCGTGTTCCACTTCTGCACCGGCAAGACGCAAAATAGCTTCAATCCGGCCTGCTGCATTCAATTTTGCACTGTTAATTGAACTTCGCTGGCTTGTGCAAACGGTTACGATCCCTTTTTCGGTCATTTTGATTGATGCAAGATTTGTAGATGTCTCAACAAATCCCGGGATCTCCTGACTCATTGCCAGTACACCGTGAGGCAATCCGTACAACCCATAGATTATTTTTCCGAAAGTTTCATTATCAACGCAGTACTCTGTTGCAGGAACGATTTCGGTTTTAGAGTAAAGTTCCGGATCGGTTATTAGATATTCAATTTTTGCTTCAGCAGAGATTCTTTCAAATACCGAGGTTATGTCTGAAAGCTGGCCGGGGTTTACTGCAAGAACCGCATAAGCTTCCCTTGCAATGGCATTCCTTTTATTTCCTCCGTCTATGTGACAAAGTGCCACATCAAATTTACCGTAAATATTGAAAAGGAAACGGAGCAGAAGCTGATTTGCATTAGCTCTGTTCTTTTCGATATCGTCTCCACTGTGACCACCTGTAGCTCCGTAAAAACCAAATTTAATGCTTTTGGTATCTTTAGGTGTGTTTATTGGAGTATATGCAAACCTTCCGGTTGTATCAATACCTCCCGCACAGCCTATAAATAGTTCTCCTTCGTCTTCCGAATCCAGGTTAATAAGGATATCTCCCTTAAGAAATCCGGGAGCTAATGATTTTGCTCCGGTTAGTCCTGTCTCTTCTTCTGTTGTGAATAGTGCCTCGATAGGGCCGTGGATTATGTTATCCGAATCAAGAATCGCAAGCTCTGCAGCAATTCCAATTCCGCAATCGGCTCCAAGAGTTGTCTCTTTTGCGATGAGCCAGCCATTCTCTTCAGTAACCTTAATAGGGTCCTTCTCAAAATCATGATTGCTATCGCTGTTCTTTTCACATACCATGTCGGAATGGCTCTGAAGAATCACAGTAGGCGCTCCTTCCATTCCTGCCGAAGCCGGTTTTGTTATGAGTACATTGCCTGCATTGTCTGTCATGCAGTTTAAATTACGATCCTTTGCGAATTTTTGCAGGTATGCGATTATTTTTTCTTCGTGTCCGGACTCTCTGGGAATTTTATAAATGTCTCCAAAGAATGAAAAAACTTTTGTAGCGTCCATTAAGATTTGAGTTGTTTTTCAATATCGCTCACATACTTGCGGAAAGATCTGTTTGTGTCTATCAGGTCCTTGACAGTATTGTATGCATGCAAAACCGTTGCATGGTCTCTGCCGCCAATTTGTGCTCCAATTGATGCAAGCGAATTATTTGTAAGATTTCTGCTCAGATACATTGCAATTTGCCTTGCCTGAACGAACTCTCTTTTTCTTGATTGTGAAAGAAACGATTCTGAACTTATCTTGAAATAGTCGCATACTATTTTTTGAATCTTGCCTACAGAGATTTCAATCTTGTTTTTGCTTACAAATTTTTCGGTGAGAGTTTCTGCAAGCTCGAGGGTAATCTTTCTGTGTGTAAGAGTAGACTGCGCAAGAAGAGAGATAAGAGTTCCCTCTATTTCGCGGACATTTGTAGTTATGCTGTTTGCAAGATAATTTATAACATCTTCGGGTAACGTAATGCCGTCATTGTAACTTTTTGCCTTTAATATGGAAACTCTTGTTTCAAAATCAGGAGGTATAAGCTCGGCTACTAGCCCCCATTTAAAGCGGGAAAGAAGTCTCTGTTCGAGATCAATCATCTCCGAAGGAGCTTTGTCTGAAGTTAAGATAAGTTGCTTGCCAATATTATGCAGATGGCTGAAAATATGGAAAAAAGCATTCTGCGTACCGGGTTTCCCGGCAAATTCGTGAACATCGTCAATTATTAGTACATCTATCATCTGATAGAAGTGGAGAAAATCCGTCAGTTTGTTTTTGACATTGGCCGCATCCATAAATTGAGTCTGGAACCTGTTGGCACTTACATATAAAACAATTTTTTCTGGATATTTTTCCTTGATGTCTATACCGATTGCCTGAGCAAGGTGAGTTTTTCCCAAGCCCGAGCCTCCATAAAGAAACAGCGGGTTGAATGTGTTTTTTCCGGGATTCATGGCAATATTAAGACCGGCAGCTCTGGCCAGCCTGTTGCACTCACCCTCGATAAAATTGTTGAAATTGTAGTTCGGATTCAACTGCGGGTCTATTTGCCTTTGTTGAAGCCCAGGTATAACAAATGGATTTGCAAAGTTTCCATTCTGGTTTGGGAACGGAACCGATCTGTTTGTCAGTTCCTGAGAATTTTGCTGAGGGAGGGTAACTGTCTCTTCATTTGAGACCACCCTCACGTTGTACTCGAGCTTTGCCTCTTGTCCGATGACCCTCCTGAGTGTTTTCCCGATGAGATCAATAAAATGCTCCTCGAGGTACTCACGAAAGAAATGGGAAGGAACCTCAATTGTTAAAACTGAGTTATAGAATTTGACCGCCTTTATTGGATCGAACCATGTTTTAAAACTACTTGGAGGAATGATGTCCTGTATAATCTGGAGACAATTATTCCATACAAGATTATGTTTCTGATCAGGCATGTTGAAGATTTATAGTTTAGATTCCTTACAAAATTGGGGATAAATTCTGTAAAAAAAAATCTATTTTCACTTGTAAAATTCAATAATTATCCAAGTGGCTGTCTATCAACAAAAAATATTTTTAGAAAAAATTTTTCAATTTTTTTCGTCTTTGTAACTTGCTGATTTAAAACACACTAATCTTTATGTATTTTTTTGGATTTTTATTGATACTTTCTATTAAATTATCCAGGTCGGTTACAAGCGAATTTATTGAAATATGCAACGAATCGGTAGTTAAAAGTTTGCCTATTGTTCCGTTTGGATTTTGCATTTCGTTTAAAAGGGACCTCAGAGATTGAATTGTTGCTGCAAGATTTGCCTCTTTAAGTGTATCTGTGAGTTGTGCGAGATTATTTACAGTTTTGTTCAGAGGAGAAGCCGCCTCATTCAGTTTTGCAGAGAGGGCTTTAAGGTTTTCGAGAGTTGATGTAATTTCCGGCCCGTTAAGGTCTAGATTGCGGGTTATGGCCTCTGCATTCCGGATTGTCTTATTCAGGTTGGCAAGGGTCTGTGCAATGTTTTTCTTGGCATTGCTGTCAAGAACTTCATTTACATTTACAAATGTTTTGTTAAGAGAAGAAATGAGCATCTGGGCACTATCTTTCAACGGCAGGAATTCTCCTATAAGTTTATCTACCATGCCTGCTTCAATACCGGATTTAAGGGTGTCCCTCCCTTTTAACATTATTTTGTCATCCCCTGGTACAATTTTAACAGCTTTGCTGCCTAGAAGATCCGCACTGTAAATCATCGCAACAGAGTTGCGCGGAATAGGAAATTTGGATTTTATTTTGAATTTTGCAACAAAGAGACCTCTTTCCGGTTTATAATCAATTGACTCTACAGTGCCGGCCTTTAGACCTTTAAAATATACCGGACCAGTAGGAGTGAGCCCCTCAACGTTCTCATATATTACATAATAGGTATTATTCTTATTGAAAAAGTCCTGTCCCTTAAGGAAATTTATCATAAAATATGCAGCAACCATTGTTACTAAAGCGAATAAACCTATTTTTTGTTCTTTGGTAAGTTTTAATTTCATCATCTTATCTATTTATTCATTGGTACAATAATACCATCTTCTACTTTTATTATAAATGCCTGAGGAAAGTTCTTCTTCACGAACTTAAGTTCTGCAGAGGCATCTTCGGGAGTATTATACATCCCTGTATAATATTTATAAAAATTCCCCATTTTTGAATATCCGGCATCCCTGAATCCCTTTAAATCGGAAGACCCTGGTGAAAGAATTTTTGTTACAGCCAATATCTGTATTGCGTAAAACTGTTTTTTATTTTCTGTTTTCTGAACATCTGTTTTCTGAACATCTGTTTTCTGAACATCTGTGTTTTGAAACATTGATTTTGAAGCGAGAGCCTTTTGCACAACCGTTTTTTTAGGTGTTGTGTCTTTATCCTGAATCACCTTTTTCCCTGTGTCTATTGGGATTACATTACTGTCATTATGTTCCTTCGAAGCAATCATGGAAAACTGTGAGTTCCCCTTTTCATAGATGTCTTTGTACTCTGTAAAAGCATCGAAGATTGCCCCGGCAAAACGATCCTGATTTTCTTCCTGCACAAGAATGCCGAGGTCGCTGTTATTAGAAATAAAACCAAGTTCTACCAGTACAGAAGGCATTGTCGTTCTCCATAAAACAAGAAGTCCGGCCTGTTTTATGCCTCTGTTAATAATAATAGGTCCCTTAGACAGGTTTCTCTGAACAAGCGACGCAAAGGAGAGGCTGTGCTCGAGATGAGAGTTCTGTAAAAGAGAAAAAATAATGTAAGATTCAGGAACATTTGGGTCGAATCCTTCGTATTTTGAACTAAAATCGTCTCCCTCCAAAACAACTACGCTATTCTCCAGTTTTGATACTTCAAGGTTGGAACTGCTTTTGTCCATCCCCATAACAAATGTTTCTGTTCCTGCTGCCGACCGGGCTTTAGCAGAGTTAACGTGTACCGAGATAAAGAGATCTGCACGATTTTTGTTTGCAATATCGGTGCGCTGGTTAAGCGGGATAAATACATCGGTACTCCTTGTATAAATTACCTTAATATCCGGGAAGTTTTTTTTAATCAAATCTCCCAATTTAAGAGCAACTGTGAGAGTTATGTTTTTTTCCTGCGTTTTCCTGTTAATGCTGACAGCTCCCGGGTCTTTCCCGCCATGTCCGGCATCAATTACAACCTTGCGAATACTAACATATGAATCGTTTTGTGCAATGCCATGTATTGTATAAAGCATACAAAAAAACATCAAAAGTATTCTATAGGGCATTTTTTGTTGTTATTTATGATTAATTTTGCGCTTTGCAAAAATAGCAATTATTTTGTTTTTATAAGATAAACCATTACACCTTGCAAAGATTCCTCTACATTCTGCTGATCTCGGTTTTCACACTGGTATTCTCATGTGATCTTTCTGCCATGCAGGTGGAGCAGGATACTTTGAAACAAAATAAAGACACTCTTTCCTTAAAAAGTGCAGCCGATACCTCCAAAAAGAACGGCTCGCTCGAAAACCCTGCTTTTTCAACAGCAAGAGACTCAATTATAGAAGATTTTTCAAATGGGAAAAAAAGGATCTTTTATTATGGAGATGTTTCTGTAAGATATCAGGATATTGAACTCAAGGCCGATTATATGGAATACAACCTTGACACCAAAACAGTTTTTGCAACGGGGTTAAAGGATACAAGCGGTGTGCTCAGAGGAAGGCCGGTATTGAAAGAAGGTTCGCAAACCTATACCATGGAAAGCGTTTTTTACAATTTTGAATCCAGAAAAGCCAGAATAACTAATATGATAACGCAGGAATCCGAAGGGTTTATGCATGGCACCAATATTAAGAAAATGGCAGACAACTCAATTAATATATCTAAAGGTAAATATACAACCTGCGATCTTGACCATCCCCATTTTTTTCTCAGGATGACAAAAGCCAGAGTTGTTACACAGCCGCACAAAGTAACGGTTTTTGGGCCGGCCTACCTTGTCGTTGAGGATGTCCCGCTTCCATTTGCACTCCCATTCGGATTTGTTCCCGAGAAGCCGGAGAGAGCCGGCGGTCTGCTTATTCCGTCTGTTCAGGAAGAGGCTGCCAGAGGTTTTGGGTTAAAGGGCCTCGGATATTATTTTGTACTTGGAGAATACTTTGACGTTTCAGTCACCGGTGACATATATTCGCTTGGTTCCTGGAACGCAATGCTCACTGCCAGATACAGGAAAAGATACAAGTTTAACGGAGATTTTGGAGTAAACTATTCAAACAACCAGACAGGAGAGAGGGGAAGTACAGACTTTTTTCAGTCAAAGGACTTCTCCGTTAGATGGAGCCACTCTCAGGACCCAAAATCCATGCCCGGAGCATCATTCAGAGCTTCAGTAAACTTTTCTACTCCTCTTAATAACCGGTTCAATTCTGAAGATATTCAGCAGAGCCTGCAAAATCAGGTCTCTTCTTCCATCTCATTTTCCAAGACAATTTCCGACAGTCCGTTCAGCTATTCAGTGAACTTACTTCACAGCCAGAGTTCGCTGGACAGTTCATATGCGCTCACTGTTCCTAACTTTACCTTTACAATGAACAGGATTTATCCGTTCAAGAGGATTGAAAAAGTAGGGAAGGAGAAGTTTTATGAGTCCTTTTCAATTAGCTACAACACTACTTTTGACAATAAAGTCAATTTTAAAGCTAAGGATTTTGGAAAACCGGATTTTCTGTCAAAGTTCCGAAGCGGAATGAGACATAACTTCGCGATAGGCCTTCCTACATTTACATTGCTCCGGTATCTGAACTTCTCTCCCGGAATAAGCTATGGCATGACATGGTTTTTCCAGACTAACGAAAGACAGTACAACTCTGTTACAAATCGGGTTGAAAGCAGTATTTCCAATATGTTCAGCCATTTTGGAGTTACACAGGATTTTTCTGCATCGGTTTCTTTAAGTACAAGGTTATTCGGTAAATTTGATTTTGGAAATAAAGGTGCGCTTAATATGATAAGGCACATGATGACGCCTTCAATCTCTTTTAGCTATCGTCCGGAACTTGGAACGCCTGCAAACGGATACAGGACACTCTCTTATGTAGATGTCAACGGGATTCAGCAGTCTCTTGATTATAACAGGTACGACGGACTGTTGTACTCACCTCCGTCAAGAGGCAAAAGTGCCGGACTGAATTTCTCTTTGGGAAACAACATTGAAGCAAAAGTCAGGGATAAATCGGATACAACCGGAACCGGTCTGAAAAAAATAAAGCTTATAGACAATTTATCAATTGGCGGCTCATATAACTTCCTTGCAGACTCTCTAAAGCTCTCCAACATAATGATGAATATGAACACTACCATATTCGGGTCCCTTGCATTTAGCGCCAATGCCAATTTTAACCCTTATGCAGTAGACGGTAAAGGCCGGTTAATTAATCAGTTCAATATTGCAAAGGAGGGCGGGTTCAAACTGGCCAGGCTTGAAAATGCAAGTGCAACACTCTCTTACCAGTTCTCCGGCAAAGGTGAGAGAAGACTGAGCGGGGGAAGCGGTACTTCTAACAATAAAGGAGGGGATAATACAAGGCAGGGTTCTGTACCAGAACTCAAAGAGGGTGAGTTTGGAGGCGTGAAACAGGAACAGCATGATTACACAAGGGTTTACTATCACCCTATTACCGGAGAATATATTCCCGGAGGATGGGTTTATTATCTGGATCCTTCAATCCCTTGGTCCGTTAATCTGAACTATAACTACTCCTATGGACGAAGTTACAGCTATTCAAACGAAGAACTTCATACTCTCAACACCCATATGCAGACACTCGGCGTTTCTGCACAGGTAAGAATTACAAAGACTTTAAACGTTAACGTTAATACAGGACTTGATTTAACAAAGTTTGCACTTTCAACAACACAACTGAGTGCAACTTACGATCTTCACTGTTTCCAGATTTCGGTATCATGGGTACCAACAGGACAATGGCAAAGCTGGAGTTTCAGAATAAATGCCAAAGCATCTGCATTAGCCGATTTGCTTAAGTTCAAGAAGGGCTCGAGTTATTGGGACAACTGGAAAAATTAATTAAAATAAAAATACAATCATGAGCAAAAGAGTAATTTCGAGCCCCAAAGCTCCTAAAGCAGTAGGACCATACAATCAGGCAATTGAAGCGAGCGGATTTCTGTACGTTTCCGGACAATTGCCAATAGATGTGAAAACAGGAGAATTTGTACCCGGCGGAATTAAAGAACAGTGCATTCAGGTTTTAAAAAACATTGGATATATTCTTGAGGAAGCAGGATACGGATTTGAAAATGTGGTAAAAACTACCGTTTACCTTACCGATATGAAAGACTTCGCAGTAATGAATGAGATATACGCAACTTTCTACAAAGAACCTTATCCCGCAAGAGTGGCATTTGCAGTAGCAGGATTGCCAAAAGGGAGTCTTATTGAGATAGATGTAGTGGCTGTGAGATAGAAAAAAAAGTGGAGGCTTCTCCACTTTTTTTGTTCAGGTATCGGATTTTAATTATCTTTGTGAGGAATTCATACGATTTACGTTTCAGATAAATCAATACTTTCCCAAATCATTTCGATGTACGACATAATAAATTTAAGCAATAAAAGTCAGGAAGACTTGTTTGCAATTGCCCAGGAGCTTAATATAAGCAAATTTAAAAACCTCTCCAGAATGGATCTAATTTACGCAATTCTGGATGAGCAGGCCCAGGTGGGGAGCAAATCACAGGATGCTGCAAATCAAATA
>Ga0209016_1002870_pt1 | contig 10893 bp, 11 predicted proteins | sample EPASupsiteSAE305_FD_187265 | JGI IMG/M metagenome (GOLD analysis project Ga0209016, IMG submission 187265) | Bioremediated contaminated groundwater microbial communities from EPA Superfund site, New Mexico - SAE3-05 (SPAdes) (version 2) | ecosystem: Environmental > Aquatic > Deep subsurface >...
TGCCTTTACTGATAATTTGCATGGTATTTATGCCTGTTATCATCAAAATTCTATATTCAGAGAAATTCCTTGGAGCGTCTATATATACAATCTGGGCCGCAGCAGGTATGATCTTTAAGTTAGGTTCATGGGTTATAGCATACCAATTCATTGCAAAAGGTGATTCTAAAGTTTTTATTTTTAACGAGGCCTCCTGTTGTGCTTATATGCTCATATTGAATATCTTTGGCTATATCTTGTTCGGCCTAGAAGGATTGGGCGTATCCTTTGTCCTAGGATATTTACTTTATTATCTACAAGTATTATTCGTATCTAAGAGGAAATATGATTACCGCATGAGTTCAGCATTCTGTCGGTTATTTTTAATAAGTCTGTTTATTAATGCTTGTGCTCTATGTATAGTCTTGACAATTGATGGTATGATGAAATACCTATTAGGATCAATAGTCATTGTAATCTCCTTGTCTATTTCTCTTATAGGTATTCGTCAACGTATAGGATCAATTAATTATTTTAAACGGAAGAAACATGAATAATCCTGTTGTTACTATAGGCGTCATCACTTATAATTCTGCTAAAACAGTAATTGAAACATTAGAGAGCATCAAGAAGCAATCATATTTAAATATTGAGTTGCTGATATCTGATGACTGTTCTAAGGATAACACTACGGCTGTATGTCGAGATTGGTTAATGAAAAATGGAGATAATTTTGTTTATTTTGCTGTGCTCGAATCTAAAGAAAATAAAGGTGTGCCCCACAATTGTAACAAGGTCATTGATAACGCACAAGGTGTATGGATTAAAATAATTGCAGGTGACGATACGCTTGATAAAGACTGTATTCAGAATAATTTGTCTTTTGCTGAAAAACATACAGAAGCTAAGATTTTTTTTTCGAAGAGTAGGAATTTTAAATCTTTTACAGGTGAAACTGTGGGTTATCGTCCCGGAGATGGCTATATTTTGCCTGACGCCCAGGAAAAACAATTTGAAGCGTTCTTAATAAAAGATTATGTAAACCCAACTACTGTCTTTTGCCATAAATCTGTTTATGATGCTGTAGGCAGATATGATGAGCGGTATAAGGCAATGGAAGATTCACCAATGTGGTTTCGTGTTTTCAAGCGCGGATTCAAATTTTATTATATGGATATCGTAACGGTGAACTATAGAATATCAGATACTTCTTTAAGTAATTCGAAAAAAAGAGGAAAACCTAATCAATTTTGGGTTCAGTCAAAAGCTGATTTTTTTAACGATAATGTCAAAGAAGAGCTTATTTGCAGAGGCTATCATCAATATGCACGTTTGCAAAGTATTAATTATAGGTTGATGTTTGCATTGGCAACAACAAATAATCTATTATTTTACTGTTTGATAAAAATTATACTAAAGATAAATAATTACGCGATAATCCTAATAGTCAAAAAACATCATAATGGATAAATCACAAAGATATGTTGTAAGAGCTCTATTCGCATTGATAATTATTCTATCTAGTTGGTGTGCTATCAATGCATTAGCAGGGAGTAATATAAGTGTAAATATTGCACTTATCTTCCTAACTTTTGCCACACTTTTGCCTCTTTATATTCATGCCAAAAGATCAGGATTTAATATGTTTGAGCCTATATATGCATATATACTAATTTTTTCAGTTTTCTATTTATTTACTAGTGTGTATATATATAATAGAGAGGAACAATATCACACATCAATTCTTGTAGACATATATAATGATTCAACTAATTTACCAGTAATATATGTTTTGTCATTTTCAATACTACTATTTCATTTGGGTTATAATGTTGTGACAAAAAGAATTCGTTTTGATAGTGAATCCTTTAATATAGAAATACCTCAATCGATAAACGTGAGGACTATAGTAACGTTTTTTTATATCGTGTCAGTTGTATTTAGAATATATGGATACAGTGTGGGAAAGATGGGGTCTTTGACTACGACAGAAGGTTTTAATTTCCCTGGCGTTTCTTTGGTCTATTTTATTACAAATATTTGGTATATTTATTTTGCGTATTTTGCAATAAGTTATATAAAAAACAAGAATGATAGGATATTCTTTGTATTTATACTTTTATTTGAAATATTGATTGTTTTAATTAGTGGAGATAGACGCTATATTGTTCAAATTGTTTTAATGATATTGGCAGTTTACTATTATGTCTATAAAAGAATCCCTTGGAAATTGTTTGGAATATTAAGTTTGTTTTTTGTATTCATTTACTTACCTATAACTACATTTTACGGCTATTATTTGACATCTGGAATGAAGGGTGCAGATGATTATGCAGCACTTATTTCATTTACATTCTCTAGTTTATCTCAAATGGATTTTGATAATATATTGTCAGATTTTATGTTTAATCCAATTGCGGAATCGTTATTTGCACTTCCAACACTAATATTCCCATATTCCCAGTATGATCTACGGGGAATACATTGGGGGCCGGTTGGAATTATTAGTTTATTGAATAATATCGTTCCTTCTGGTATCCTTGGACGTATTAATACTCGTCAATATTATGAAAGTTATGCTTCGGACGCTCTCCCTTATAGTGTGGAGTACTCACCATTGACCTTTCAATTCAGTAATGAAGTTATTTTATCTTTTGGTTTAGTTTGGTTACCTGTTGCTTTTTTGACATTAGGATTTTTGATGGGGCTCATATATAAGAGACTTTTTTTTAAAGACAGTGTTTCTAAGTGGATGTATATTGGTTTATTTTTTGGCATCACTTATAGTACTAACTTCGGACTTCTTACAACCGAATTACTGACTCCGTTAAGATTGCTTTTATATTACTTAATTTGGGATTTTCTTTTCCATAGAAAGAACGCCTAACTTATTGTTATTTTGATCATATGAATATTTCTTATTTTAATAGACATGAGAGTGATGGATACAGTATTGAGAAGATTACAAAGCATATTGTATCTGAGGTAAGTAAAGCTAATGATGTCAAGAACTTACAAGTTCCATTCCAACGCGTATCTGTGTTGAATTTGCTAAAAAATATTATATATGTTTATAAGCATAGAGAAAAAAACGGTGTTAACCATATTACTGGTGACGTACATTATGCCGTTTTGGGGCTTATTGACTGCAGAAGTATTCTGACTATACATGATTTGGTCTTCTTAGAAGGAAAGCAAAGTAAACTCTCATATTGGTTTAAGTATTTTTTTTGGCTTTATATGCCTGTAAAGATGGCTGATCGCATTGTGTGTATATCAGAAAAAACAAAACAGGAAGTTCTTAAGCACATTAATACTGACAAGATAGCAGTTATATACGATCCTGTTAAGCTTGTCGAGATAGATGTTAGTCGTAAATCATTTAATGAAACTTGCCCCCGAATACTTCATGTGGGTACAAAAGCTAATAAAAACCTTAATCGGGTAATTAGGAGTTTAAATGGAGTGAAGTGTCATCTAGTAATAGTAGGTAAGCTTACTAAAGAAATTATAAATTTTCTCAAGGAAAATAATATTGAATATGAGAATCTGGTAGGTATCTCAGATGTAGAACTTGCTAATGAATACACAAAAGCGGATATCGTCTCTTTTGTCTCGACCTTTGAGGGTTTTGGGATGCCAATAATTGAAGGTCAAATTGCCGATTGTATAGTTATTACTTCAAATATTGCGCCAATGACAGAAGTCGGGGAAAACTCAGTTATTTATGTTGATCCATTTAGTGTGGACTCTATAAGGTCGGGATTTCTTCAGATAATCAGTGATAAAACTCTTAGAGAGTCAATAATCATGAAGGGAAGAGAAAATAGAAAGCGTTTCTCTCCTGAGATTATTGCTGCACAGTATAGCAATTTATATCATTCTTTATTACACCAATAAATGTTGACTTTTATTTTAAAATGTTATAATGACGGCTATTTTCATTATTCATTTTGTCGTATTGATTGGAACTGTAATAATTGTCATTGCGAACAGTAATGTTTCGGTTTCACATGCCTTTATTTTTTATGATGTCAGATGTGTTTAGTAAAATGTCCTAGCCAGAATCGTAATACAGATGTTGAATATGTTAAGAAGGTATGTATTGTTGTATGTGACTTGGTGCATTGTTAGATAGTTGCTGCTCCCATTTGAGAGTTATCCAAAATATAATACGTATTGTATTATGATGGTGTTATGAATACTAAGGTTTATTTTTATCTATATTGGTTTGCTAATACTTTATTTTTAGGTGTTATTTCATTATCAATCCTTTTTTGGCTTTCGTATAATTGGCGATTTGACTAAATGACTGCCATGAGGTTTGATACAGATGTAAATATCATCGCCATATATATTTAGGTGATATCCTATGTCATTCATAAAGTGGATTGCTAAAACGGAAACATAAATAAATATTTATGTGCATTAGATCCATTATTATTTTTGTTTTTATTCCTGCTCAGTACTAACTATTGTTTAGATATAAAGCTTTTTATTTGTGAAAACCATCTTTTTAGCACTTAATAGTGCTATGTTTTTTGCTCTAATACCTTTTTGCATATGTGGAATTGTATGTAGGCTGAAGATTAATTGATTATTTATGCCCATTTCTAGAGCGAGTAGTACTATATGCTTCTATATATAGAGTTATACAATGAAGCCATTTTATCATCTACATTGACATACAATAGATTGATGTAGTGTAATTATTTATACATGTTGTTTGTGGATTATTTAATGATTTTGTCATTAGACAAAATGCGATACTAAAAATATTATTCGTTGGACGAAAAATGAGAATTCTAACATTTATATCATCATTATCATTAAAATCTGGTGGTCCTTCGCGGAGTGTGCCGATGCTTGTAAAAGGTCTTGCACAAGAAGGTGTCAATGTTACACTGATGACAATTAGAAGTCATGACATGAATATTCATGCTATAGAGGGTACAAGCGCTAAACTGAAAATACTCGAGGAGGATTACTCTATTGGAGAGCTTGAAACTTATGTGATTAGTGAGAAGTTTGATCTCATCCAGATTCAAAGTGTGTGGGATTTGAACTACCATAAGCTCTGTAAAGTTGCTCGTAAGTATAATATTCCATACATTATTACACCTCGTGGAATGCTGGAGCCTTGGAGCCTCTCTCAGAAGCGATGGAAAAAGAAACTTGCTTGGTGTTTATACCAAGGTAAAGATATAAAGAAGGCTGCATGTGTATTTACCACGTCAAAGCTGGAAGCTGAACATGTACGTGCTTTGGGCGTAAATGTTCCGATTTCTGTTATTCCTAATGGTATTGAAACTGATGGATATGTTTGTCGTATATCTAATGATATGGTAAAGGAACAAGTCTTGTTCTTATCGCGTATTCATAAAAAAAAGGGTATTGAACTTCTAATTGATGCATGGGCTAATTTGATTCCTGGATACTGTGGATGGCAACTTATTATTGTTGGGGATGGAGATTTTGATTATATTGAGACTCTTAAAACTAGAATTAACGGTCTTGGTTTAGAAGATAGTGTACAAATAAAAGGACCAGTATATGGCAATGCTAAAGTGAAACTATACCAAGAATCAACTATCTTCTGTCTACCGTCTTATAGTGAAAACTTTGGTATGGTGATAGCGGAGGCAATGTCTTGTGGTGTACCTGTTATCACCACTACTAACTGCCCGTGGGAGATGCTAAATGAAACAGATACGGGATGGTGCATTGATTTGAAAGTTGAAGTATTGGAGAAAACTCTACAAGAAGCAATGTCATTATCCCCTGCCAGGCTATTTGAAATGGGGCAGAAAGGTCGTAGCTTAATATCTGAAAATTTCAATTACCGTTCAGTAGCAAATAAGACAAAGATTCTTTATGAATGGTTATTGAATGGCGGAGAGAAACCTATATTTGTACAATAGTTACTATAGATAGGCTTCGCTTCTTTTGGTATTACCAAGTCCTATAGAGTCAATGAAAAATAATTATAATGACAAATTATTCCCTATATATATAGATGTGTATGTCTCTATTGAATTTGATCTTCATGTAAAATATTTAAATAAAAAAAAGACAAGTTGTAATCCTAATTTTATAGGAAAATTGACTTTGTTGAGCACCCTAAATACTTTAAATGATCATAATATAATATTATTAATTTTTTTAAGTTATGGAATTAAATGAATTTGTATCGAATTTTGCTGATCAGTTTGATGAAACTGATGCATCTGAAATTACAGTTGATTGCCATTTCCGTGAGTTGGAGGAGTATAGTTCTCTCACTGGTATGGGGATTATTGCAATGGCAAAAACACAGTACGGAAAGGCAATCACAGGAGCTGATATCCGTTCTTGTACAACTGTAGAAGATCTCTACAACCTCATCAACAATAAGTAATCATTCAACCATGGAACAATTCAATCCGTTTACCCTTATTGGCAAACAGATTCTTGTTACTGGCGCTTCGTCTGGCATAGGCAAGGCAATAGCCGTTGCCTGCGCCAAGATGGGGGCAACAGTTATCGTTACCGGTCGCAATGTTGAACGCCTAAACGAGACATTGAGTTTGATGCCTGGAGGCAACCACAAAGCTATTTCTGCTGACCTTACAAATACGGAGGATATTAACGAGCTTGTAACTGAACTGCCTAAAATTGACGGTTTGGTTCAGTGTGCAGGTGTGGGTAGTCGTATACCTTGCAAGAACATTGGGAAAGAAGACCTTAAGCGTGTATTTATGCCGAACGTAGAGGCGCCAATCCTCTTGCAGGCAGCAATCCTTTCAAAAAAGAAAATCAACAAGGCTGCATCTATCGTGTATGTAGCTTCTAGAGCAGCCAATGCTCCAAGTATTGGCAATGCTGCTTATAGTGCATCGAAGGGAGCAATCATCAGTTATGCTAAGTGTCTTGCTCTTGAACTTGCGCCCAGGCTGATTCGTGTAAACTGCATCTGTCCTGGAATGGTTTGGACAGAACTCATTCTCAAGGATGGTGTAGATAAAGAACTGCTCGAACAGTCACAACTAACATACCCTTTGAAGCGATTTGGGCAACCTGAAGATGTGGCTAATCTAGCTATTTATTTGCTTTCAGACGCATCAAATTGGATGACAGGATCTTCTCTTGACATCTCTGGTGGAGGCGAGGGCATCTTAACTTTGAATTAAAAAATACAAAATATGGCTTTTATTAAAGGTATCAGTTACTATCTTCCAGAGAAGGTGATGACCAATGAGGAATTGCTACTAGAGTTCCCTGAATGGAGTGTGGACAAGGTGGCTGTAAAGGTTGGGGTAAATTCACGTCACGTTGCAGACGAGAATGAAACTGCTGGCGATATGGCGGAAAAGGCTGCACGCATGTTGTTCGAGGAGTATAATGTAGATCCAAAGACAATTGACTTTGTAATGCTTTGTACACAGAGCTCTGATTACTTTCTTCCTTCTACTGCTTGTATTCTTCAGGATCGTCTTGGTATTCCAACTTCAGCAGGTGCATTCGACTATAACCTTGGCTGCTCAGGTTGTGTCTATGGTATGGCAATGGCAATGGGCCTGATTGCTGGTGGTATCGCAAAGAACGTACTCTTGCTCACTGCTGAAACATACAACAAATATCTCCATCCATCTGACAAGAGTAATCGTTCTATCTTTGGTGATGGTGCAGCTGCATGTCTTATTTCTACTGATGGTATTGCAGAGATTGGCAAATTCTCTCTCGGAACTGATGGTAGTGGCGCAAAGCATCTTATCGTTGAAACAGGTGCTGCCCGTCAGAAGGCTGCGACTGGCGTTGTTACAGAGGATGAAGATGAACATCAAAAGTATGATGACTTTTTGTACATGAATGGTTCTGCCATTTTCAACTTCACACTTGATGCAGTTCCTGCAATGATGAATGATATTCTTACAAAAAATAACACGGAAAAGGATGCTGTCGATTACTACGTTTTTCATCAGGCAAATAAGTTCATGTTGAACACTATACGTAAGGTATGCGTTTTACCCAAGAATAAGTTCTATGTGAACCTTGAAGAAACAGGTAATACAGTTTCTTCCACAGTAATGATTGGCTTGAAGCAATGTCTGCAGACTGGCATTATCAATCCTGGAATGAAGGTCATGGTTGCAGGTTTTGGTGTTGGATTGAGCTGGGGTGGCACAATATTGAAGTTTTAAGTAAGATGGGAGAAAATCAAAGTAATATACACTATTATTATCGTACAGTCAAAGATTTGAGAGGTAATAAAATATTGGATTTCGATGATCCAGAAAACATACTTGACTGTTTGAACGAAAACGTCCGAAAAACATTCTTATCTAACCCAAGTACATTGAAAGATGATGATGTTTGTCAAATTATAGCTTTAGATGGGAATAAGGTAGTTGGCTCTGAAATGTGTTTTGCAAATAGGTATCTTGATGGAAATGACATTCATGAATGTTATGGTCATTCCACTTTGTTTGTAAGTGAACCATATAGAAAACTGATGGTTGGTGCTGATCTAATGCTTCAAGCAGCCTCATTTAGAGAAAGGCAAGACAATATTGTTGCCGGTATATCACAAATAGCATATCCAATTTATAAAGCCATGAGGTATGGATGCTTCTCATTTCCAAGATTTATTGTCTTGATGAAAAGTAGATGCGTAGTTGAATCCATGTTTAAAAGTTTAGGTAAGTCAGCCATTTTGATATCAAAACCTATCGACTTATGTTTATGGTTATATAGAAAGGCAATATGCCAATTGGTTCCGAATAAGCAATACAAAATAGAGAAAGTACAAGCTACCCCTATCGAAGTAGAAGAGATTGTTTTGCAGGATGATCATAGATTTAAAGAACTACATGATAAAAAATGGTTTGATTGGTGTCTTAGTTATTCTTTCACTGCAAACCCAGAGAATAGTAAGTATTTAAATCTTGTGAAAGAAAATAATAAAATAATTGCGTTTTATGTTGTAAAAGTAGATTTTTTTGCCGAAGTCGGTAGTAGCAGCTATAAAAATATCCGATTAGCAACTATAGCTGAATGGGGTATTAAGAAAGGCTGCTCGTTAACAGAGTCTCAGTTACATCTACTTGCATTGAAAAATATAAAAGAAAATGTTGACGGAGTTCAAATAGCAACAACAGATAATCGTGTTGAAAAGAAGTACAGAAAATACTGTTTTTTCCCTATGGGTATAGTTAATAATGCTGTTTATATGAACTCAATTAAAGATGATGAAGTTAAAAAAAAACATAATTGGAGATTGCGAATTGCTGCTGGTGATACTTTGATTAATTAGTAATTGAAACACAAATGGATAAAGAATTTTGGAATATCCCGAAACCTTCCTCCCAAGGCTCAAACGGACATCGTTGGAGTGTATTTCTTTGGGGCATGGTTGAGATGTATCTATTTAGACCTACACCCAAAATTATGAATGGTTGGAGATGTTTTCTTCTTCGTATGTTTGGAGCTAAAATAGGGAAAGGATGTAATATTGCGTCTTCATCAAGGTTCATACGCACATGGGACATCGAGTTAGGTAATTATGTTACTATAGATGATGATTGTTGGATTGATGGTCCTGTAACATTGGATGACTATTGTTCCTTGTCAAAATGTGTCAAGCTAATAAGTGATGGTCATAATGTGCGTAGTAGAAGCTTTGATTATGTATGTGATAGAATAGTTTTGGATGCAAATGTTTTTATTGGAGCTGATACATATGTAAGTAAAGGGGTTCATATCGGTCAATTCGCATGTATCGGTTCACATAGTTTTGTTGTAAAGGACATTCCTGAAAACACTATTGCATACGGTAATCCTTGTGTAGTTCATTCTGAACGAATCCCTTTTGAGGAGTATAAAAAATATAGATTCAAATGAAAGTAATACTACATGCCGATGATTTTGGCTTTGATAAAGATACGCTGAATGCTACTATCGATTGCTTTGAGAAGGGCGCCTTGACCAGTTGTACTGTAATGGTAAACTGTGAGGCTTCTGAAGAGGCTTTTGAATACGCAAAGAAGCATCCTGAGTTTAGTTTTGGTGTACATTTGACTTATGTTGATGGGTTGAAACCCGTTCTACCAGCAAAAGAGATTCCTTCGTTGGTGGATGAGAAAGGTTTATTCCTTCTATCGAATTCAGTGCGAAAACTTGCAATGATGTTGAAATTACCAAAGAAGGAGCTTATTGCAGAATCTCAAGCTCAGATAGATAAAATTGAGAAATCAGGTGTAAAGCTTAGCCATTTGGATAGCCATGGACACTTGCATAAATTCTGTTCAATACTCTACAGTATGAAATACCTTAAGGTGGGTGGAAAACCTGTTGAGAGGGTTCGTGCAGTTCAGAATATATATCTAGAGCAGCCATCTTGGAAGTCGCCTGTATTCTGGTTAAACAAGTATTTTAAGTGGTATCTGAAGCATAATTTCAAAAATCCGCAGTACTTCTATATGAGTGCAAACAATATGGATGCTGGTTGGACCGATATTGTCCTTGGAAAAATGGACAAGTTACCTCAGAATGCCGTTATTGAGATTGGTGTTCACCCTGGGCACAAAGAAGAATGGCGTCAGCATGAATATGATGATATTATGGAATTTGCTACTAAGTTAAGAGTAAGCGGCAAGCATCAATTAATAACTTGGAATCAGGTATAATTATGAAAGATTACGGTGTGGACTATTTGGCTGATTTTCCACAGCCTTACACAAAGAGAGAAAGAGCAAGACGCGCTTTGTGGAATATTGCATACGTCCTTTTTATACGACATTGCCCTAGAGGTCGTTTTTTTAGCAAATGGATTCGCTTTGTTTATAGATTTTTTGGCGCAAAATTGTCTGACGTTGCCTATGTTCATTCTACTGCACGCGTCTTTATGCCTTGGAATCTGGAGATGGGACCTTATTC
>Ga0209016_1002871_pt1 | contig 10890 bp, 14 predicted proteins | sample EPASupsiteSAE305_FD_187265 | JGI IMG/M metagenome (GOLD analysis project Ga0209016, IMG submission 187265) | Bioremediated contaminated groundwater microbial communities from EPA Superfund site, New Mexico - SAE3-05 (SPAdes) (version 2) | ecosystem: Environmental > Aquatic > Deep subsurface >...
AATAATAGCAGACCTCTCTTGCGGATAACGGTCGCCACCGGACAGCCCTCAAATTTCGAACCGCCACTCCGAGGTGATGGAATAAGCAGCTTCCAAACCCGGCTTCCACCATCCCAGGCTCGCTTGATCTTTCACTGCTTCTCGTCCTCTTCATCACTTTTGCTTGATATAAAGCCTAATGGCTCATTTACAACATATTATACCCATTTGCGTGCTTTTAGTCAAGATAAAAGCCCCGCGTAAGGCGGAGCTTGAAATCAATAAACAATAGCCGCAAATATACGGGTGATAATGGCGTCAATGAGCGATAAAATGAGAAAGCCTACAATTGGCGAAAAATCAAAAGGTAAACCTGGTCGAGGCGGTAAAAGACGACGGCAAAATGCCAGGAAAGGTTCCGTCATATCATAGATGAAACGCATTGCCTCACCAAGGAATCTATTTTTAGGATATATTCTGATCCAAGAGAGAACAATCCTGATGATAAAGATGGCATAATAAGCCATAAAAATTGTTTTGTATATTTTATATGCAAGTAAGATTACAACCACCGCCTGTTAGCATTACTTTCTGGACCATTCTGAATCGAAGCGGGAAAACATGCCCGAATTAGCAAAAGCAGAAGCCTCACCTTCCATAATTTGCCCACTTAAATCGACAGCACTAGAGCTAAAGATAAAGGTACCGCCGGAAACCTTACGCGGTAGTCCATCTAAGGCAAAAACAGCGCCGCTTAAAAAGTCGACCATTCTTTGAGCAATGTCTTTATCCATTTCCTCAAAATTAACTACTACGACTTTTCTTTCTTTGATATGGTTGGCAATGACTTGCATATCATCATAAGATGTGGCTTTTACCAGGACCATTTCCATAAGAGCATCTTTACCGGGGATAGTCATGAGATTGGTACGTTTGCCTTTTTTACTCTCCTGTTCTTTCCAAACAGGCCGCTCATCAGGCATAGCAATCGGTTTTCTTTGCTCTTCGCGTACTTCTTCGACGTCTTCCTCTTCTTCCTTAAAGAAAAGACCACTCATTTTATCCAAAAGACCCATTTTAGTCCCTCCTATATTTATAACCATTTTATTAGTATTAATACCAATTATACAGGCTTAGCGCCCTAAATACATAAATTTCTCTATAATAAGGCTATTTCCTGCCAAATCATAAATTATATACGATGACCAAAAATACTGCTACCTACGCGGACAATCGTCGCTCCCTCTTGTATGGCCACTTCATAATCATTACTCATCCCCATCGAAAGGTGTTCCATATCAATATTAGGGATATTTAAGGCCCGCATCCTATCGGCAAGAAGGCGCAAAGAACGAAAGACCGGGCGTATCTCCTCTGGATCGTCAACAAATGGGCCAATAGTCATTAAGCCTTTGACCTTAAGATTGGGATATTTGGAGACGGCATGCAAGAAATTTTCAACTTCTTCTTCCTTCATGCCAAATTTAGTTTCTTCCTCAGCAATATTGACCTGCACCAAAACAGGCATCACCATCCCGGCTGCTGCTGCCCTCTTTTGTATTTCATCAGCTAGCTCCAGACTATCAAGGGAATGGATCATCTGTACTTTGCCAATCAGGTATTTGACTTTATTGGTCTGTAAATGGCCAATCAAATGCCATTTGGCATCCGGCAGCTGATCATATTTATCTAATAACTCCTGTACTCTATTTTCTCCTAGGTTTACTAGTCCGGCATCCAAAGCCTCGCGTATCCTTTCTACCGATTGGGTCTTGGATACCACCAAGAGTAATACATCTTTTGCGGCTAGGTTGCTTGACTCTTGAGCGGCATTGATTTTTTCTTCTACCAGGCGGATAGATTGCGCTATTGTCATAAAAATTCCCCCTAATATATACGACGTCCCTCTTTAGCTATTTTGGCATTTTCTACAACATCTGTTCCGGCATCGACTCCCTCAATTACTGCCTCTTTGCCGATAATACCATCTACCTTAACTTCCTGGAAAGCAAGTACATTTTTACTGCGTATATAAACTCCCTGCTTGCCATCTTTCTCTATGATAGCAGAAGCTGGCACCACAATTCCGGAGTAAGACTCAGTTATCAAAGATACAGCAAAATAACGGTTGTTCAGAAAATATGATTCTTCGGAAGAAACATCGGTCAAAAGATAAGAACCTGCCGAGATTGTCCCGTTTTGCTCAATGCTTGCGGAAAAAGTTTGTATACCAGCATCGGAACTCGCAGTATCATCGATAATTACAAACTTGACCCTACCATCTTCGGGTAGTGTCACTTTTTCTCCTTGATCATTTGTGCTCTCATCTGCGACCAATAAAACATTATAATCAAGAAGGTTGTCCACTATCCTGGCCACAGGCCGGCCTTTACTTTGATTAGGAAAGTTTTCCTCATCATTTTCCTTGCTAATCGGGAAAAGTCTGGTAATTTTATCCAGATCGGTCTTTTCGAGATTATCGGCGGACATCTGTTTCTCCATACCATCTAAGGAATAAGAAACGATACCTGCCTCTGTAGCATAAACGGCAGTTTTAGATGTCCCTGTCCCCTTTATGTAACCGATAATAGTATTGTCTTTTACCCGCTCACCTTCTGCCAGCGAGGGTGCAAATTCACCGGCTACCGGAGCTAAGACCTGGTATTCATGGCGAAAAACATATGCCTTTGCCGGGGTATACTCATTGATAACATCTACACGTGCCACTTCGAAGCTGATGATCTTGGCAAGTATATAATCCTTGAGTGCAATCCCCGCAAAAAAGAGCACAACAATTATCAAAAGAAGGGCAATGATATCTGCCGTCTTTTTCTTTCTTTTTTTGCGATATTTAGATTTAGAATTTTTTTTGTTCGGCATAAAAATATTATATCATCGGGCCTTTGGATAAACAACTTTCCAAATACCGCTCTTTCTAGGCATTTACAGCAATTTAAGCTAAATTTTAACAAGAAGTAGTAGCTGTTTTTAGTTTTTTATTTTATCATCTTTATTTTTTTCTAAAGCCTTATTTACCATGTCAAAGCGGGAAAAGGAGTTCCCTTTCCCGCTTTGGATTAATTCACCAAAACCAAACTATTGGGTTGTTTTTATTAAATATCATTTATTCCTTCATTGCTAGGGGTTTTGTCCGCTTTAGTATTATTTTTAAGTTCTTGTTGCAATTCCTGTAATTCATCCATAAACATGGAAATATCCTCAAACTTGCGGTATACGGAAGCAAAGCGAACATAAGCGACCTGATCAATGTCACGCAAGTGTTTCATTACTAATTCCCCTATTTGGGCTGAGGAAATCTCCCTCTCTAAGCTATTGCGCAATTCTTTTTCGATATCGGAAACTACCTGTTCCAATACTGATAGAGACACGCTACGTTTGTCGCAAGCTTTAATCAAGCTATTTAATATCTTATTAGAATCAAAAACCTCTCTGCGATTATCCTTTTTTACCACGATCAGTAGCAAATCTTCCACTCTTTCATAAGTAGTAAAGCGTTTGCCACATTCCAGGCATTCCCTGCGCCGCCTGATACTTTTTCCTTCTTCTACGGGGCGGGAATCAAGAACTTTTGAATCTTCATGGCCGCAAAAAACACAACGCATGGCATCCATCCTCCTAACGCCGGCAACAATTATAATCATCCAACTGGCAAAAAATAAAAACCAGCTACACCTTATATTGTATCATTATCATTTTATCATTACTATATATCGTGCGTCAATAGTTAAGTTATACAGTTTTTATTTTATGTTTTTGTGTAAAAACATAAAATAAATCTTTTTATAACAAGTTGTTTTATTACTACTCATTGCATATAGATAAAGAAGAGGTGAGGATGATGTTTCGTGTTTCAGACCTACGTCATAAAGATATAATCAATGTTATAGATGGAAAAAGGATCGGCTATATCAAAGATATCGAGCTGGATTTAGATGACGGTACAATCAAAAATATCGTCTTGCCTGGTGAAAGCCGGCTGTTTAACTTTTTTGGTAAAAATGATGATCTGGTCATTGATTGGCGGCAGATCAAAAAAATAGGTGCCGATGTTATCCTGGTGGAAATGGTATCGGTTACCCCACAACGTCGCAAAGGCCGGCATGATGATTGGGAAGAAGAATATCTTGATAAAGATGAACGCAATAAAAAAGACCGCAAAAAAGCGCGCGAGACTTGGAATAAAAATGAAGAAACACTAAAGCTTCCTGAAAGCATTGATGATAAATAAGGTTTTAAAACCAATAAAAAAGATCCCAGGGTTTAACTGGATTGAACCCCGGCGATTAGACAAAGAAAGAAAAGCCCTATCGTAGAATATCTTTTGATTACGCAAGCTGGCACCGTTTCTCGTAGGGTGTCAGCTTTGTTTTGAGCTGAATACGCTCATAATTGTAAAAGTAGATGAACTCATCAACGAGTTGCCTTGCCTGCGAGATAGAATGTATTTTATGTCGGTATATACATTCTGTTTTAAGAATGCTGAAGAAATTTTCAGCAGGAGCATTGTCTAAAGGTGTCCCTGCCCTTGACATAGAAGGCAAAATGGAATAGTGTTTAGTTAACTCAAAATACTCTGCGGAAGTGTATTGAGAGCCTTGGTCGCTGTGGAGTACCAGTCCATCAGCGACCTCTTCTATTGCCTTGCGGATTGTTCTAAATACTAATGTTTGATCCTGAACTATTCCAGTATCATAAGCAACGATATAGTTATCATACAGATCTTTGATCATTGAAAGATACAATACTCCTTGTTTTGTGTGGATGTAGCTTATGTCCGTTACCCATTTCTCATTGGGCTTTTTTGCCTGGAAATTTCTGCTGAGCCTGTTTTCATAGGTTTTCATCTGGCTTTGACGCTGGTAGATAGGGCGGGGCCTACGGATTTCTGATTGGAGATTATACTTTCTCATCAACCGCAGTACTGCTTTATGGTTTATGATTAGGCCTGTTTCCCGCAGAATCCATAACTTAACGCGTCGGTATCCATATGTTTTGTTTGATTTTTCCTGGCATTCTTTAATCAGATTACCTATGATTTCGTCCCGATCACGTTTACCTTTGTGTTTGAGCCAGGCATAGTATCCGCTGCGTGATACCTTAAAGAAAGTACACATGTATGAGATGGGATACTTAGCCTTATTAGCATCCATCGCCATATATTTTACCGATGGCCTCACATCCTTCCAGCAGCGTGAAGAAAAGACTTGTATAGATCAACTTCCCGCTCTAATTCTCTGATGCGAAGTTTCATTGCATGCTCCTTGGTTATTGGATTTTTTCTTGGCCGACCTTTTCTATTTGGAGCAGATATACCCTTTACTTGCTGTTTGTTATATCTGCTGACCCAATTCTTTATCTGCGACTTATTTAGGCTAAGCATATTTGCTATTTCTTGCCTGGTTTTTCCTTCTTGTCGAAGCCGAATTATCTCATCTTCTAACGGTAAAATGTGTGTATATTTTCTGCCCATACAAAATTACCCCCTATCGTAGCTATTATCCTACGATAGGGGGCTTTTGCTCAATGTCTATTTTCGGGGGTTCAGCCCAAGAAACGGGGGTTTCACCATCTTTATAAATTAGTTTTTTAATTTTAACGCAAGGGGGTTTGTTGCTAGTGCTGTAGTGCTAAAATCCGTACATTTCTTTCCATATTTCAGTATTTTTAAAGTGCCAAATATTATGGTATTTAGTTAAACAGTTTGAAATATCGATCATTTTTTTACATTCGGAGAAGATTATTTTTTTATCTTCTTCTTGCCCTTCATAAGTTTCATTCCCTTTTTTTATTCCCAGAATTAACTGTAAGGCAAGTTCGAAAGGAGTAATCTCATCGTCTAATAACTTCTGGTTTTCTAAAAAAGACTTTATATCATCTTCTAACATCTTATTCCCCCTTAATTAATTCTTTTTGATTAATTATCATCTCTTCGGCTGTCTTTTGAGTAATGTGTATGAATTTTTTTAAAATAAGGACTAAAAAACATTTTCCCCAAAATTAAAATTGGTACAAAAAATATGGATTTGTTTAATATAAATTATTCCTAAAACTGTAAATATGCAAAAATAAAATCCCTGATTAGCAGGGATTTTATTTTTTAGGTTTAACCGTCTTTTAATCACAACACTACAATAATTGGTTATAACACAAAATTTTTGGTACTGATTAAAGGTGGTTTTACCTGGTGTTTATTAATAAATTAAGCATTATAGTTAGCGTTGCTGGAGTTGCTGGAGATTGTAGGGGCTGCATTGGCGATAGCTCCGGAGTTGCCGGAAGAAAGAGCCTGTTCAGCATACGCAACCATCTTCTTAGTCATATTACCGCCAACATAACCATTCTGACGAGAAGACAGCTGACCTTTATCGATCTGGTCGTAGTTGTTAATACCAAGTTCGTTAGCTACTTCCATTTTGAATCTGTCAAGAGCGCTGGAAGCGGCGGAAACGACAGGTGCATTATTTTTTCTGCTCATTAAAATTCACCTCCTTTTCCTTTGCTGGAACTATTGTTTGCAGATGCCTTGTCTGCTATTCCATAAAGGTGCTTGTATTATTTTCCTGTAAATCACCTAAATTCTTCTAATGATGTTTAGGCTGCTAGAAAAGAGGGGAATTGTTCCTTTTTAGTATCATTGGAAAATTTTATGAATATAAAAAAGGGGGGGGGTTGTTTGTATTTGTGTTAATAAAAGCTAAAAACTTAACGAATATAAAGATGATAATTTTCTTCATTAACACCGGGATGGACGGCTTGCGCGATACCCGCAGCAATTATCCGTGATACGCACATTACCAATTGGTCAATTTCCTTTGGCGTAACTACCATATTGCCTTCAAGAGCCGACAGCATCTTTTGGCTGATATTTTCTACGGTATCTTTATTGATTTCAGGAATTTTTTTATAGCCTTTTTCACTCCAATATTCCAAAAGACTGCTCAAGGTCTCATAAATAATAATCGATGTATTGACAACTGTGGGCACGCCGATGGCAATAACAGGAACGCCCATGCTTTCTATATTGATAGGTTGACGGTGGTTACCTATGCCCGCGCCGGGATTGATGCCAGTATTGGAAATCTGGATCGTGGTGCCAACTCTCTGTATGCTTGCTGCGGCCAATGAATCCACAGCTATAATACAAATGGGATGTACATGTTCCACGACTCCTTTGATAATTTCCGCCGTTTCAATACCTGTAATACCCAAAACACCTGGGGCAAGCGTGCAGACTGGGCGTAAGTTTTTGTCCATTTCTTCCGGAGCATAGGTAAGAATATGTCTGGTAGCTATAGTCAGGTTGACAACTTCCGGGCCCAAAGAGTCCGGCGTGGCTTGATTATTGCCTAAGCCAATTAACAGCATGGTGCTGCTTTGGTCTTTAGGCAAAAGGGTACGTAATTTTTTAGCCAATATACTGCTTACCTGTGTTAGTATATCTTTTTTATGACCGATATCCGGCACTTCCATAGTAATATAACTGCCAATTTTACGGCCCATGACTTTTTCGCCTTGTGCATCTAAAATAGTGATCGTATTAACTTTGATGCCAGGAAATTGTTCCACATCTTCTTGTACGCCTGGTATTTCTTTATTTTCAGCGCCTCTAAGTAAACTATGCGCTTCAGAGGCGAGGTCGAGAGTGGATCCCAATCCCTCCAAGGCAGTATTTGGGGCAGATAAATTTATAGTCATGCTTTCACCTTAATTTTTTATTTATTAGTTTTTAGTATGCCATTTTTATTAATTTTTAGACATGGTGTTTTATTATTTGATTGGTTAATCATAAATTTTCTTTTAAAATAGGTGCTGTATATGCAGGAAGCATTCACGGTAAAATAGAATAATACCATACACATAAATAATTATAAAAAATTGTTTTTCTTTGCTTTTTTGCACCATGTTTAGACATAATGGTGAAGGGGGGCTTTTTTGTGGAAGTCAGCTGTAAAGTTTGCGGCAAAAAGGAAGAAATTTCCAAAGTTCATAAAGATTATGCTAAAATTGCCAATAAATCCTCGGAAGTTTATATCTGTGAAACATGTTCCCGCCGCCTTTCTTTTGAGGCTGCTCGTAATAATGAGATCATTCATAAGAATAATTGACGCTTATTAATCACATAAAAGTGCTATAATAAAAATCCGCAGAGCACTAAGTCTCTGCGGATTAGACAGGCTCCTGAAGGAGCCCGTTAAAGTGGAAACATTTGAGCATTCACAAAACGCAACTATTTTGATCAAACCTGTTGACCAAAAGCGATTACCTAATAGCCCAAGAATAGTTTCCGAGCCTATTTTTTGTTTTTAGGACCGAAATTATACTAAAAATAAAAAAATTTTTTATGGAAAACCCAAGCAAAAAGTTAAGCGCGAAAGGGGGACCTTATTTGCGGGTGATTTCCGGAATGGCCAAAGGTAGGCATTTATCTGCGCCAAAAGGACATTCCACCCGTCCGACTGCCGACAGGGTAAAGGAAGCACTTTTTAGCGTTTTGGCGCCATATATTAACCAAAGTCGTGTACTGGATGTTTTTGCAGGTACAGGAGCATTGGGTATTGAAGCGCTCAGCCGCGGAGCAATTCGTGCGGTTTTTATTGAAAAAAGCCGTTCTACCTGTAATATATTGGAAAAGAATCTTGAGATTACGGGGCTCAAAACAAGCGCTGAAAATGCAAAAGTTTTTTGCGCAGACTGTTTAAAGATCATACCAATTTTAGATGAAAAATTTGATATCGTTTTTTTAGACCCTCCATATAATCGAGGATATTTAAAAAAAACCATATCTTTAATCTTGGAGTCCGATATACTAGAAGTAGATGCAATACTGGTGGTGGAAATATCTGCCAAAGATAGGGAGGATTTTATTTTACCCGGTATCGAGGTCAAAAAGATATCGGACTATGGCGATACGTCTGTCGTATATTGCCGAAAAGTAGAAGGGAGTTTTAAGCGTGGATAGAATTGAAATTGAAAGTATTTTAAAAGACTTAGAAGATACCGTTTCCGGAGCGTCACGTATCCCTTTAACAGGTAAAGTTTTGATAGATGGGGATCTGGTTTTGGAATTCGTGGATAAGATTCATGCCGTCTTGCCGGAAGAATTAAAACAAGCGCGTAATGTCTTAAACCAAAGCGATAAACTTTTAGAAAGTATGGAATCTCAAGGTAAACGGATTCTTGATGAAGCACGCTCCCAAGCCAGAATTTTGGTCCAGGAAAATCAGATAGTACTGGATGCGCAGGCTTTAGCTCAGGAAATACAGGAAAAGGCCGAAGCTGCCGCTATGGAACTGCGGCAGGAAGCGTTGACCTATTCTGAAGATATACTCCATCAATTGGAAACAAACTTGGAAAAAGCTATTTTTTCCATTAAGAGAAGCCGAGATGAAATTAAGAGCTTTCGCATGCCTGTAGGCGGCAACGGTAATTATAATAGTAACAATATGGATTAACGCCTGACCAACCGACCTATGAGCGTTAGCGCCAGAAGTAAAGAGATGCTCAAAATTGGCAAATATAGATTTACATATGTAGGCATTATGGGAAAACTTGCTGACAGCGGGGCTACCGCTGGTATCGAAGGCATCCATGGCGAATTATATATCATAAAGGCCAGGACAAAAGATACTGCCGAGTGGATAAAACGGCAAATCAGATAAATGCCACAGTGGATATCTGTTTCGCTTACCATAGCCGCTACTTGCGCTTGTACTGACAGGCCTCCCCAGGCCAGGATACTTGCACATAGGGGAAAAGCGATGCTGATGGGTAAGGCCCCTGCACCTACGGTATTGACACCCAAAGTCATTTCCCAAAAACCTGCGCTAATAGAGGCGACGATTTCTTTAGAAAATCCTAAGGCGACAAAGGGTTGCCAAATTATTTCCGCGAAGCCGCTTGTGGACAGCATTTGTGTTAATACAGAGAAAAAAACTAAATAACAACCAATGATTGCAATATTGCCGCCCGCTTTTTGGGCGGCATTTTTTAGTAGTTTTCCTACCGGTTCATGGTGGCGGTTTACTTCAATCCTACATCTAGAATTGGTGCAAATTTTTTTGATGTGTAAAGATGCTCCTTTAGCAAAAAAGCGTAAAAAAATGCCGATACAAAGATTGCTTAAATAATGTACGCCCAACAAAAGTATCCCCAATTGTGGTGCATTTAAAATACCAGTAGCGACTCCGACTACTATAAAAAGTGGACTGGCATTATTGGTAAAAGCCAGCAGCCTTTCACCTTCTTCCCGGCTGATAAGGTTATTTTGCCGCAGGCGGGCTGTGATTGCCGCACCTGTGGGAAAACCGGAAGTATAGCCCATAACAATAGCCAAGGCAGCTTCACCAGGCAAGCGAAAAAGTGGCCGCATTAGTGGCTCCAAAAGTGCTCCCATATATTCCATTGCTCCCATAGCTACTAATAATTCCGCACATATGAAAAATGGTAACAAGGAAGGCAGCACGACTTGCCACCATAAAAGCAAGCCTTGCGATGCCGCTTTATAGGCTTCTTCCGGGAATATGACCATTGAAAAAGTTATAAATATAACAAAAAATAGTAATATCTTGCGCATAAATTACTCCTCTATCTGGAAAAATATTTGTAATTTAATTGTGTGAATAATAAAAATAATATTTTTATAAATTTTTTAGTTGATTTTACTTGCCTAAAGTTGTTATTATATATACTAAATACCTCAAAGCAAATACCGTAACAGCATATTGAACAAAGTAGGATTGAAAAACGGATTTTTAAATATTAGGATAAAAAAACAGTATAATATAATATAAAAAATAACAGACAAGAACTGAATTCCATTAATTAAGTTTAAAAACCGTGAAACCGTGATACGGAAAATAGGAAACCTCTAACTTAAAGAAATTAATACAA
>Ga0209016_1002872_pt1 | contig 10887 bp, 6 predicted proteins | sample EPASupsiteSAE305_FD_187265 | JGI IMG/M metagenome (GOLD analysis project Ga0209016, IMG submission 187265) | Bioremediated contaminated groundwater microbial communities from EPA Superfund site, New Mexico - SAE3-05 (SPAdes) (version 2) | ecosystem: Environmental > Aquatic > Deep subsurface >...
TGAAGTGACTGTCATACCAGCAACACGTCCTTGCAGCGCCTTCATCGGATTGTTTTCGGCTGCGGACATCATATCGTTCACTTTCACGACAGATACAGCTCCGGTGAGGTCAGCTTTACGCTCTGTACGATAACCTACGGCAACGACTTCATCTAATAATAGGGAAGATTCCTTTAGAGCAACATTAATAATAGTTTGTGCACCTACAACTACTTCCTGTTTATCGTATCCAATGAAAGAAAAGGTGAGTGTCTCATTTTTTTGTACTGATAATTGGTAATTACCATCGAGGTCTGTAACTGTCCCTACTGCTTTACCTTTGACACTTACATTTACGCCAATAAGAGGCTCGCCGCCAGCAGCTGATTTTACGTTTCCTTTAATCGTAACGTTCTGTGCGTTTAAGATACCACAGAAAGATAGAAGGAAAATCATAATGATAAGATTTCTCATATTTCATTATAGATTAAAAAGATTAACATTTAAAAAATTCAATTCTCAAGAAAAGCTTTCCCGGCTTAAATTTCATGTCGTAAAGGAAATAATTTCTATTTAGGTGAACTATAATTTTTGTTTCAAAGATGATTATTTTTGTTTCATGCATAAATTTAATATAGCTATGAATCATATTTAATACATTTGGAAACATTTTTTATATCATTCTCTTTTATTATTTTCTTTCTTTGCAATATGCTTTCCCGGGCAACTATTTATTAATTGCATTTAATACCAATAAAAACATGATTTCACTAAGTAAATTATGCCAAACAGTTAAACGATCTTTTAGTTCCTTATTAATGGGACTGTTTACTTTGCTTTTGTCTTGTCAGGCTTCTAATCCACAATTAGTGATTAAACATTTAGGCGATGAACAAAGCATCGTCCAAACTGATGCACACAAAAAATATCTGCTATTGCCAGTTCAGGAAACCTCAAGAGAAGCTAAGCTATACATGATTGTTGATAATGATGTGGTAAAAACTATCAATGTCCGTCTGGCAATAAATAAAATTGATTATTTTGTTCCGGTTGAAATTTCTGCTTATAAGAACAAGAGCATTACTTTCAACTTCCAATTCATTCCTGATTCTGCTGTATGCTGGAAAGAGATGAAACTAGCTGACTCTTTTGATACCAGGAATATTGAAGCCTTTCGTCCAATTTACCATTTTACACCAGCTTACGGATGGATGAATGATCCCAATGGTATGGTTTATAAAGATGGAGAATATCATTTGTTTTATCAACATAATCCTTATGGTTCCATGTGGGGAAATATGCATTGGGGACATGCTGTAAGCAAAGATCTGGTGAACTGGGAATACCTTCCTGTAGCTATTGCTCCTGATGCATTGGGAAGTATTTTTAGCGGGAGTTGCGTTGTTGATAAAGATAATACAGCTGGATTTGGCGCAGGAGCTATTGTGGCTTTTTATACTTCGGCCAGCGATCGTCAGGTGCAAAGTATGGCGTATAGTCTTGATAATGGCCGTACATTTATAAAATATGCCCGTAACCCGATTCTAACTTCTACGATACGTGATTTTCGAGATCCGAAAGTTTTTTGGCATGAACCTTCTAAAAAGTGGGTTATGATTCTTGCAGCCGGACAAGAGATGAGAATTTATTCTTCTTCCGACCTCAAGGACTGGGCTATGGAGAGTCGTTTTGGTGATGGGCAAGGTGCACACGGTGGTGTATGGGAATGTCCTGATCTTATTGAATTACCCATTGAAGGAACCGAACTGAGAAAATGGGTACTTATCTGTAATATAAATCCTGGTGGACCATTTGGTGGTTCGGCAACACAATATTTTGTTGGTAATTTCGATGGAAAGAAATTCATAAACGAGTCTCCAAATGTAAATAAGTGGATGGACTGGGGAAAAGATCATTATGCTACCGTAACTTGGAGTAATGCATTAGAAGGACGCCACATAGCGTTGGCATGGATGAGTAATTGGCAATATGCCAATGATGTACCTACGAAACAGTATCGTAGTGCAAACTCTGTTCCACGCGACTTAAGTCTTTATACTTACAAAGGTGAAACTTATTTGAAGAGCACTCCATCTCCCGAATTGTTGAAGTTACGTGATGAACAGATAAAAAAACGTCCATTTAAAGTAGATCGAACATACAATATGGATAAGTTACTGGCTGACAATTCCGGAGCATATGAGATAGAAATGACAATAAAGAATAAGAATGCAGAAATCATAGGCTTTCAACTCTTTAATTCTAAGGGTGAAGAAGTAGATGTAACCTATAATTTGGTGGAAAAGAGTTTTTCTATAGATAGAACAAAAAGTGGGATAACGTCTTTTAGTAAAGAATTCCCAGCAGTAACAACTGCTCCCTTGAGAAATGATAAAGAGATGACACTTCGATTATTTGTTGATAAGTCCAGCATTGAAGCTTTTGGTGATGGAGGACGTTTTGTTATGACAAATCTTATTTTTCCATCTGAGCCTTACAATCGTATTAGTTTTTATGCGAAAGGCGGTTCATATAATGTTGTTTCGTTTACTACATATAAACTCGGTTTAAAATAATTCTAATTCATAAGTTCATTTATGAAAAATACAAAAAAAATATATGCTAAGCTTATCCCAGTGATGTTCTGTTTCTTCGCTATGGGATTTGTAGACCTTGTAGGCATTGCCACTAATTATGTAAAAGCAGATTTAAGTCTCACTGATACGGAAGCAAATATATTTCCTTCAATGGTATTTTTCTGGTTCTTGATATTTTCAGTGCCAACAGGTATGCTGATGAACCGTATAGGAAGAAAAAGGACTGTATTGCTGAGCCTCGTTGTTACAATACTGGCATTAATTGTGCCTATTATCAGCCATTCATATGCAGGTATGCTGATTTCGTTTTCATTATTAGGGATCGGCAACACATTGATGCAGGTATCTCTCAATCCGCTTATTTCCAACATTGTAAGTGGAGAAAGATTAGCTAGTTCTTTAACATTAGGGCAGTTTGTAAAAGCCATAGCCTCATTTGTGGCACCAATTCTTGCAGCTTGGGGTGCAATACAATTTTCTTATTGGCAAATTCTGTTCCCCATCTTTACCGTTATTGCAATTATTGCTATTGTTGTTCTTAGCTCTACATCTATTGAAGAAAAAAAGATTGAAGGTAAAAGTTCCAGTTTTGGCGAATGCTTCGCTTTATTGGGCGATAAACTTATTCTATTGTCATTCCTTGGTATTATGTGCCATGTGGGTATTGATGTAGGAACAAATGTAACTGCTCCAAAAATTCTGATTGAACGTTTGGGTATGGAATTGGCTGATGCAGGATATGCTACCAGTGTTTATTTCCTTTTCCGTACCATAGGATGTCTATCAGGAGCTTTTATTTTGGCTAAAGTTTCCGGAAAGATGTTTTTCGCAATAAGTGTTATCATGTTGGCTCTTGGTATGGGTGGTCTCTATTTTGTAGATACAAAAATAACTATTTACGCTTGCGTAGCATTGATTGGTTTCGGGAATTCCAATGTCTTTTCCATTATCTTCTCCCAGGCATTGCTGCACAAGCCAAGCAAACAGAACGAAGTATCCGGACTGATGATTATGGGATTGTTTGGTGGTACAATATTTCCACTTGTGATGGGGATAGTATCCGATATAATGTTAGCCCAGATTGGTGCAGTTTTAGTTATGACCATTGGAGTTGCTTATCTTTTATTATTAACAAGAAACATTAAATTTTAGTATTATGAATAATATAATTATTGGATTGGGTGAAGCACTTTGGGATATGCTGCCTGAAGGGAAAAAAATAGGCGGAGCACCTGCTAATTTTGCTTATCACGTATCACAATTCGGTCTTGAGAGCTGTGTAGTAAGTGCTATTGGCAACGATGCATTGGGGAATGAAATACTAGATGTTTTTCATGAAAAGAATCTGAAATATCAATTGGAAAAGGTAAACTTCCCAACAGGTACAGTTCAGGTGGAACTGGATGCTGAGGGTGTACCTTGTTATGAAATAAAAGAAGGAGTAGCATGGGATAACATTCCATTCACCGAAGCGCTGCAAACTCTTGCCCTTTCTACACGTTCCGTTTGTTTTGGCTCACTTGCACAACGTAGCACAGTATCAAGAGAAACAATAAACCGGTTTCTTGACACGATGCCAGATGGAGAAGGCCAATGCAAAATTTTTGATATAAACCTTCGTCAGAACTTTTATGACAAAGAGATTATTGAGAACTCTTTAAATAAATGCAATATACTCAAGATAAATGATGAAGAACTAGTTATCATCTCTCGTATGTTTGGTTATCCCGGTATCGACCTTCAGGACACTTGCTGGAAGTTAATAAACAAATATGAGCTAAAAATGCTGATTCTTACCTGTGGTACGAATGGCAGTTATGTCTTTGCTTCGGGAGAAGTTTCTTTCCTTGAAACACCAAACGTTAACGTAGCCGACACGGTTGGGGCCGGTGATTCATTTACTGCAGCATTCTGTGCTTCAATAATTAAAGGCAAATCCGTCCGGGAAGCCCACAAATTAGCCGTAGACGTTTCTGCTTATATTTGTACACAAAGTGGAGCCATGCCTGTTTTGCCGGAAACTCTTAAAAAGCGATTAAGATAGTCGAATTATTATAATACCTTAGCTTCTAATGGAGCATCTATTGCAGATGCTCCTCCTTTTTTTATCTTTGTACCTTAATTACATTTTGAAGAACACAATGAAATACACAACCTTGATTATTTTGTTTATCCTTACTTTCTTGTCATCTTCATGCAAAAAAGATTCTTCCAGATACATTATTGGAGTGTCACAATGCAGCGATGACGAATGGAGGCACAAGATGAACGACGAAATACTTCGTGAAGCTCAGTTTTACAGTGGAGTTAAGGTTGAGATACGCACAGCTAAGGATAACAACCAAAAGCAGGCAAAAGATATTTATTACTTTATTAATAAAAAAGTAGATCTTCTGATTGTTGCCCCTAATGAAGCAGCTCCTATGACACCTATTGTTGAAGAAGCTTATAATAAAGGAATTCCAGTCATTGTAGTTGATCGCAAGATACTTTCAGACAAATACACTGCCTTCGTGGGTGCAGATAACTATGAGATTGGTAAAACCGTAGGTCAATACATCGCAGCACGACTTAAAGGAAAAGGAACAATTGCAGAATTAACCGGTCTAAGCGGCTCAACTCCAGCTATTGACCGTCATCAGGGTTTTATGAGTGCTATCAGTAAATACCCCTCTATAACTTTGTTATGTAAAGAAGATGCTGGGTGGCTTCAATTTCAGGCTAAACAGAAAATGAATTCCATTCTTACTCGTTTCCCAAAAATTGATATAGTTTTTGCTCATAATGATCGTATGGCAGCCGGAGCCTACCAATCAGCAAAAAAACATAAAAGAGAAAAAGAAACTGCCTTTATAGGGATAGATGCTCTTCCTGGCAAAAATTTAGGTGTGGACCTTGTACTTAGAAATGTATTGGATGCAACCTTCATTTATCCTACAGGAGGCGACCGTGTAATGCAGATAGCTATGGAAATACTTGAAAAGAAAAGATATCCGCGAGAAACAATACTCAGTACGGCCATTGTTGACAAAACCAACGCCAGAGTTATGAAGCTGCAAACCGATCATATCGCTGAAAAAGAGAAAAAAATAGGACTTCTAAATACTCGCATAGATAATTATCTGACTAGTTATGCTACTCAAAAGATTATTTTATACGGAAGTTTCATAGTTCTGTTGCTTTTTGCAGGAATGTTTCTGATTTTATGGAAATCTCTGCATACTAAAAACAGATTAAACAAAGAACTATCAAAAAGGAATGATGAAATTACCAACCAAAAAGAACAGCTGGAATTGCAGCGAGACCAATTAATAGAGCTTTCTAAGCAGCTGGAAGAAGCGACAAATGCTAAACTGGTATTTTTCACTAACATATCACATGATTTCCGTACACCTCTTACCTTAGTAGCCGATCCAATTGATCAACTTATTGGTGATAAAAGCCTGACTAATAACCAACAGCAATCATTGCAACTGGTGAAAAAGAATGTAAATATTCTGTTGCGTCTGGTAAATCAAATACTGGATTTTCGAAAATATGAGAATGGTAAGCTGGAGCTAGTATTAAACAAGGTTGATCTTGCAGCTTCATTTGAAGAATGGAATTCAGCATTCCGTGCTGCTGTTAGAAAGAAACATATAAAATTTATCTATAATGTTCTTCCAAATACGGATTTTCATGCTATTGTTGATGTAGAGAAAGTAGAACGAATTTACTTTAATCTGCTATCCAATGCATTTAAATTCACTCCGGAAAATGGAGTAATACATGTGAATCTCCTTACTATAGAGCAGGAAGAGAATAAATATGTGCGTTTTACTATTGCTAACAGCGGTACTATTATTTCTCCTGAACATATTCGAAACATCTTTGAACGATTCTATAAAACAGATTTGCACCACGAAGGTTCGGGCATCGGACTGGCACTTGTTAAAGCCTTTGTAGATATGCACAAGGGTAATATTCAGGTGGAAAGTGATAAACAAAGAGGCACTATCTTTACCGTAGACTTACCTTTTGAACAGGTATTGTTTTGTGAATCAACTTCGGTTACGACTATTTCTTCCGAAACTCAACAAGAATTATTTGAATTACCGGACGAATTCTCTATTGATGAAATTCATTCTGAAAATTGTGAGACTGTACTTGTTATTGATGATAATCCTGATATCCGTTCTTATATACGCCAACTACTTCAGCAAGAATATGAAGTGATAGAAGCAAAAGACGGAACTGAAGGTATCCGTAAGGCTATGAAATATGTACCAGACGTAATTATAAGCGATATAATGATGCCTGGCATGGATGGTATAGAATGTTGCCGTCGTCTGAAAGGTGAATTACAAACCTGCCACATACCTATAATTCTTCTTACAGCCTGCTCTCTTGATGAACAGCGTATCGAAGGATTTGAGAATGGAGCAGATTCATATATTTCCAAGCCTTTCAATTCATTGGTACTTACAACACGCGTCCGAAATCTTATTGACGGACACAAACGAATGAAAAAATTCTTTGGTGATAATAATATACTCGAAAAAGAACCTATCTGCGACATTGATAAAGTTTTTATCGAAAAGTTCAAAAAGCTTATAGAAGACGGGATTAGAAATTCTGAGCTGAACGTTGAAGATCTAGGCAAGGATATGGGACTAAGTAGAGTTCAGCTTTATCGAAAAATAAAAGCTTTGACAAATTATGCGCCCAATGAGCTACTTCGTATAACTCGCTTAAAAAAAGCATCTGCGCTGATGTCCTCTTCGGATATGACTATAGCAGAAATATGTTACGAAGTGGGATTTACTTCTCCATCATACTTTAGCAAGTGTTATAAAGAATATTTTGGTGAAAGTCCTACTGAGTATTTAAAAAGAATTGGAATTTCTCAGCCAAACTGAAATCCCGTCCAGTAATGGAGAAAGATGAGATTCGTGAAGCTTCTGTCGAGTTTGAGAATGTAAACTTTCGCACCTCAGCATGGTTCAAGAAAGCAGGATTTAGTAGCAGTAAAAATGTATAAAATATTCATCTATCACCAATTTAATTTATTAATTATCAATCCATTGACACTAAATTAGTAGCAGGTAGCAGATCAATGATCGAAAAATATAAAAAACACATTGGTTTGTTACTAATCAGGAACAACATGAAACCTGCTTTAGATAGAATCTATAGTAAGTACTCCCGACTTATTGGTGCATGGTAATGTAATATCTAATAATCCAGGATAATACGATTTATTTTCAACAACTTTACCATTGAATCTGATTTGATATTTTTTTGTCGGATTCATACATACTATAAAAGAACGTTTATGGGGAAGTGTTGAATCGTCAAATGAGATTTTCGCCTTGTACTGGGAGTAATCGTTATTAAAAGAATTCTCAGAAATCCAGACTTCAAAACCAGTAGAAACTTTTCCTACTCGATAATAAGCGGCAAACCAGTTGAGTATAGGAGATGATAAACCGGAGAATTGATGCCACCCAGCTCCACGCTGTGAGGAAATAATAAAATGTTCAAATGTATAATAACTCTCTTCACACTCTTTTTCCCAGGTATTTAAAGCTGTACTTGCCACTTGGTAAGCTTTTTCTCCTTCTCCAAGATCCAATAAGGCTTTCCAAATCATCCATTGGTGTGGAAACCAAACAGCTCCATTCCAATATCCGTCTGATCTATAGTAAGGAGCCGATTGGTCTACTGTCGATATACCAATATCTGTCCACATTTCATTAGGAGAAAAAATATGTTTTATCATTCTGGCTGTTTGCTCTTTGGAGGAAATATTCGCAATGAGTGGAGAAATCCCATCTAAACCTTTATTGAAGTTGGAACCATCTTTATAGCGATAAATCCCCTTAGCTTTTCCGTCGGCATTATGCAACACATATCCATAATAACCAGTTTCTTCGTCCCATGCATAGGTTTGCAATGCATTAGATAGTTGTTTAATTACCTGGTCGTAACCTTTAACATCTTGTTTCAGACCTAACTTTTTCGCCGCTAAACGCAATATTTTAGCAGCTCGGATATAATAAGCTGAGGTAACTACAGGGGTGACAGACGATTTATCACTTAGAGCATGCTGAGGAGGATAATCATCCCAACCGCCCGAATTATAAAAATAATCCCATGTCCGTAATAGTCCTGTACCTTTCATGCGGGTAGTGGAATAGGGATTATTACCTACCATAAAGTCAAAGAACTGCTTGAGCCGCGGATATAGAAATTCTAAAGCTTCTTGTGATTGACAATTATTCCATAAATCGTAATATGCATATAGTTGTATTGGCAAAGGAGTTCCATGATGAATAAATGCCGATTCACTTCCTACGGGAGTGGTATAGGCCCTTATACATTCAAAGGCTTTTGCTATGTCTATATCAATCAACCCCAGAGCAATAAATCCAGAGTCCCATGTATAAAGGCTATTCCAGTTCTTACCAGGTGTAAAATGCCGGATGTACTGGCCTTGTGTGCGAACAGGATAAACTATATTAGATAATAATGCTGATTGCAATAGGCGGTTCCCGAATTCGTACTTCTTTCCATCTGGCAAGATCTTATTCCCAGAGTTTGTGGCATTCTTTTGAATACGCGACGTATAAGTTGTAGGTGAAACATGGAATTTCTGTATTTGTTCGTTTACTTGTTCAGAAGTTCCTGTACAGACTAATGCATATAAAGTTTGCTCTGAATGAGCAGCCAACACTATTGGCCGTAAAAAAGCATTAGTATAATTCCACTTCATATTACCTACTAATCTTGTTGCTACATGGTCGTGTACCTTTTTGCGGAAGAATGATTCCAGATTGTCATCCAGAATTGTACGGATACTCGATTCCTTAAAGTTCCATGCTATTCCATAATAGTTATTACAGCCTTCATATTTTAAACTAAAATCCTGATTTTCATTTCCTGTCACTATTTTAGGATTAAAAGATAAAGATCTTGGAACTATTTCAATTTTCTTCATTTCCTCTTCACTTCCAATAAAGAAGCCATCTAAGGCAGTACTACTAGTACCCTCAGAGCGTAACTCTAAAATGTATTTTCCTGGCTTTTTACATGAATAAGGAACTAAGGCTATTGTGTATTCTCCTGTACCTTTTAGCTTCAGCGGACTTTCAACCAGTCCTTTCATTCGAAAAGTTGCAGTCTTGTCTTTAGGCGTATTATATCTAAAGCCTATCATCCCTTTTTCTTTTCCCGGAAGGATATTCACTTCATAAACTACTTTATCTCCCTTTTCTTTGCCAAATTCTTTACCCAAAACAAACCCACTTAGTGACTGTGAAGTTTGCATTTCATTTCTTTTCCATCCATCATATACTAAATTATATTGGGGAAATTTGTGTGCTGGCTCATTTAATAAATAATCGGTAGCATTGTACCATTGTATATTCTTATTTTCTGGAACTTTAACCTGAGATTGTTCCTGCTCATAGTCAATATAAGCCATCAGGTTGAGCACTAGATTTTGATTAACCGTAGTATTATTGACACATCGCATGCCTACCAGCGTGCAATGTTCGTCTAGCACATAGTAGGTGACATCGGTAAATACACGATCTTTCCATTCCAGTTCATAACGGTATGTTATACGATTCATGGAAGGATTAATGTCCCATGGATAATAAGATGACTCAAAAAGAACATGAGGTATTAGTTGCCTGCTACGATAATATCCCGGCATTACAGAAAAATCGAAACGCATTCCTTTCTGCATGTCGGGTATATGTGATATTCCGGCATAACGTTTAGAATAAGGCCCCCACGCATGTAATGAGGTTATATCATGACTATTGGTAAAGCAAGATGGAGGAATAGTTTCTTTTCCTGATATGGTTCTCGTAAAGAAAGTACCTATCAGTAACAATAATAATAACAGTTTCTTTTTCATGTTAGCATAAATAAAACATAAAAATAATGTTTTATTTATGCATTGATAGGATGAATCTGATCAATAAAAGAAAGAAACGGTTCATAATGAAGAAATATTTGCCTGCAAATATGAAGAATTGTCATAAACGTATCTTCCTTCCAGATAAATAGGGTATCCGTATGTTGTTGTAGCATTATTTGCAGAAAAAAAGCTGCTTAAATCGGCCACCTCATTCATAAAGAAAGATTGAGATGAATTATCTGAAATAGCAAATATAGTAGTGGACGATTTGCCGAATATTTTTGTAACTTGTTGATCCTTGTTCATATTTGCACTTTCAAATTTATATTTAATTGCTGCATCAAGAGCTTGCTTTACTTCTGAATAAGGGTATTCACTTTCAATGGCTATATAAACCACTTT
>Ga0209016_1002877_pt1 | contig 10871 bp, 7 predicted proteins | sample EPASupsiteSAE305_FD_187265 | JGI IMG/M metagenome (GOLD analysis project Ga0209016, IMG submission 187265) | Bioremediated contaminated groundwater microbial communities from EPA Superfund site, New Mexico - SAE3-05 (SPAdes) (version 2) | ecosystem: Environmental > Aquatic > Deep subsurface >...
GTGCACTGCTCGGCATTGGCGCTGTCACCGGCTTTGAACTCAGAGTGTCGCTCAAAGCCGCGGCCCGCCAATTTCCCGAAAAAACCGCCGCACTTCTGACCGGGCGCAAACTCAACAACCCCGACTCCACGGGCATCATCTACATGACAATCCAGGGCGTGCCGGCCTCCGCGCGCATGGAAGTCGAAACCTTCCTCGCGCCCGTCCGCCTGGCACGCTTCAAACGTACCGGGCGCATGGTAGAGCGGGCGAACAGCCTCCTCTCCTCGTTCGGCCTTCAGCGCATCGATTTTGAAAAAGATGTGGTGGCCGCCTCGAAATTCGCGGAGGGCGGCACCATCACCGAGCGTCACCTCCTCGCCGCAGTGTCCCGGTCGATCCTCGACTCCGTGGGCCCAGGGCCGGCTCTTCCGACCTGGCTCGCAGGCACCCTCGGCCTGTGCCTCAGCAATGCTCAGCGGCGCATGCTCTCCGATCCGGCGAATCCCTATCTCATGTACGACCTTCTGGGCACCCTCAAGGCGGGCTTCCTCGACAAAATATTTATCCAGCCCGAAGAAGAATGTGTCGATGTGAGGGATGCCATCTCGTTTGCGCTGCGCGTCGGCGCGATTCCTGCCTACGCCTACCTCGGGGACGTCGCCGAGTCTCCCACCGGTGACAAGAAAGCTGAAAAGTTCGAAGACGAAATTTTGGATGAGCTCATGCCGACGCTCAAGGCGCTCGGCTTCCCCGCGATCACCTACATGCCGCCGCGCAATACGGTAGCCCAGCTTCTGCGCCTGCAGGAGCTCTGCGGCCGCTACGGCTTCATGGAGATTTCAGGCGTCGACATCAATCAGCCCCGCCAGTCTTTCAACTGCCCCGAACTGCTGCAGCCGGAGTTCAGACACCTCGACGACGCGACCTGGGCGATGGTCGCGCACGAGGCCCTCAGCGCGGTCGACCGCCGCTTCGGACTTTTCTCGAATGAGAATCCGCTCTCGCACCTTTCAATACGGCAGAGAATCGGCATCTTCGCTCGTGCGGGACGGGAAATCGACTTCTTCGATCCCTCTTCTCTCGAAAAAAGAGCGAGCACCCTTTTCCAGGAGAAAAATGCATGAAAACAACCGTTTCTCCAAGTTCGATTGCCCCCATTTTGCGTGGGCTGATCCTCTCTGAAGCCTCCTTTTCCTGCATGGTGAAAGTTCGTGCCGAAGATCAGCCCTGCCCGAAAGAGAGCCTCAGATTTGTGGCCGACGGCATTCTCCCGAACGCGGAGATCGATGATGGCGAGCTGGCGGCGGCCCTGAAAAAGGCCTTGTCCCCTCACGAGGCCCAGAACATCCGCAACCAGCTCCGCAGCGGTGATACCTGCGTCGACATCGTAACTACGAATGGTGCGACGATCGCCCAATACCACCTCGTGCCCCTTGAACCTCTGGACCGTCGCTACCGTACGGCGATACAGGCTCCCGGCGACGAGAGTCTCCTTGCGAGCGCGGCACGGGCTTCGGTGGTGAGAGGCAAGATCGCCTTTGTCACGGGAGGAGCACAGGGGTTCGGGGCCGAGATCGCGCGGGGACTGGCGCAGTCGGGCGCGGTCGTCTGGATCGCGGACATAAATCTGCCGGCCGCGCGGAGCTTTGCGCAGAAGCTCGCCGCGGAGACCGACAGCCCGGCGGTATTCGCCGTCGACATCGACGTCAGCAGCGAAACATCGGTCCAGCGCGCCTTTGAAACAGTCGCCCAAACGACAGGCGGACTGGACCTCGTGGTTTCGAATGCGGGCATCCTGAAAGCCGGTTCCATCCTCGACCAGCCGGTCGGGGATTTTCGGCTCGTCAACGAAGTGAACTACACGGGCTTTTTCAATGTGGCCCAGCACGCGGCTCGGCTTCTGCGCCTGCAGTGGCTCGGGGCCCCTGACTGGCATACCGACATTATCCAGATAAACTCCAAATCGGGTCTGGAAGGCTCGAACAAGAATGGCGCGTACGCCGGCTCAAAATTCGGCAGCATAGGGCTCGTGCAGAGCTTCGCGCTCGAGCTCGTCGAATATCGCATCAAAGTCAATGCGGTCTGCCCGGGAAATTTTTTCGACGGGCCGCTTTGGTCCGATCCCCAGAGAGGGCTCTTCGTGCAGTACCTCAATTCGGGCAAGGTCCCTGGCGCAAAAACCGTAGAAGACGTGCGCGCTTACTACGAGGCGAAGGTACCGATGAGACGAGGCTGCTATGGCCCCGATGTCCTCAAGGCGATATATTACCTCGTCGAACAGGCCTACGAGACGGGCCAGGCGCTGCCGGTGACGGGTGGACAGGTAATGCTGAATTAATAATCAGAAGCGAAAGGGAGGCACCATGACCGATGCGATTGCGGTACTCGATATCGGGATGACGAATAAAAAAGTCGTGCTCTATTCCACCGAGCTTTCGATGATCGCAGAAAAAAGGCGGATATTTCCCCCTCTTGTGCGCGAAGGCCTCGAAATACACGACCTCGCCGCCATGGAAGAATGGTTCCTACAGGTATTGCGGGAATATTCACGGGAATTTGCGATTCAGGCTCTTGCGGTGAGCACTCACGGCGCCACCTTTGTCTGTACCGACGAAAGAGGCAATCCCGTCGCGCCATGCATCTATTACACGCACGAACCGAGTCGCGAATTTCACGACCGGTTCTTCGCGCTCGCCGGCGACCGAAAAGAACTGCAGGCCAGAACGGGCACGCCGGATCTTTCCGCACTCATCAACTCCGCAAAAGGACTCCTCTTCCTGCGCGAGCGATATCCCGAGGAATTCGCTTCGGCGCGCTGGATCCTGCCCTACCCCCAGTACTGGGGCATGCGGCTTACGGGCAAACCTTCGGCCGAAGGCACCTATATTGGCTGCCATACTTTTCTCTTCGACTGGCAACAAGAAAGCTACTCCAGCGTCGCCGACGCGCTCGGCATCCGGGACAAACTGCCACTCCCCATTCAGCAGGCGTGGGATGTGCTCGGCACAATTGCTCCTGAAGTAGCCGCGCGCACGGGCCTGTCCCCCGGAACTCCTGTCACCTTGGGCATCCACGATTCGAACGCCTCGATTCTGCCGCACCTCGCCTCGAGCGGCGGTCGCGACTTCGTGCTCAACTCGACGGGCACATGGTGCGTCCTCATGCATCCGGTCGAAAAATACGGCTTTGAACCCGACGAGCTCGGCAAAGTCGTTTTTTTCAACCGTTCGGCATGGAATACGCCGATCAAGACCGCCATTTTCCTCGGCGGCAAGGAATACGAGACCTGGATACAGATCATCGCCGTACTGCAAGCCAAAGCGCCGAAGAACCTCCTTCAGCCCACCGAGGAAGATTATGAGCGCGTGCTCAAGGAACGGAAATACTTCATCCTTCCTGAAATTGTGCCCGGCTCGGGACAGTTCCCTGGTTCGGCCGCACGCGCGGTCGAAGGCAGCCTGCAATGTACCCTTTCCGATGTGGAGCAGGGCAAAAACATCCCTTCATTTTTGCGCGATCCGAAAACAGCGCAGGCGGTGCTCAACATTTCAATAGTCCTCCAAACCGAAGTTGCCCTTCACAGAACCGGACTCAAAAAAAGCGCGGACATCCTCACGGAGGGCGGATTCCGCAATAATACCGACTACAACAGGCTCCTGGCCTCGGCGTTCCCCGATAACTCGGTGTATCTCACCGATCTGCAGGAGGCGACGAGCTTCGGCGCCGCGATGACGGCCCTCGCCGCGCTCAAGAGCATCGATCCAATGGAATTCTCCCGGCTTATCCACATAGAAAAAGCGCTTGTGCCGCCAATGCTGCCGTCCGCTGCCCTGAACGCATACCGTGATGCCTGGCGCGCCCTAATTTAGTATATTAAACGTTATATAGGAGGTTTTGCATGAAAACCAAAGCGGTTCGATTATATGGAGTGAACGATCTGAGGCTCGAGGAATTCGAGCTGCCGCCTCTGAAAGACGATGAAATCCTCGCCCGCGTCGTGAGCGACTCCATCTGCATGTCTTCCCACAAGCTCTCTATGCAAGGAGACGTGCACAAGCGCGTCCGCGCGCCACTCGCGCAGACCCCGGTCATCATCGGCCACGAGTTCTGCGGCGAAATAGTCGAGGTGGGCAAGAAGTGGGCGTACAAATTCTCGCCCGGCATGCCCTTCGCGATCCAGCCGGCGCTCAACTATAAAGGCACGCTCTGGGCGCCAGGCTATTCGTACCAATATATCGGCGGAGACGCGACCTATATCATCATCCCGAACGAGGTCATGGAGATGGACTGCCTCCTCGAGTACAAGGCCGACGCCTTCTTCATGGGCTCGCTCTCGGAACCAGTCTCCTGCATCGTCGGCGCGTATCACGCGCAGTACCACACAAAGCCGGGTTCATACGTACACGAGATGGGCATCCGTGGGGGTGGCTCGCTCGCCCTCCTCGCCTCGGTAGGGCCCATGGGGCTCGGGGCCATAGACTACGCGATCCACGGAGGAATAAAGCCGGCGCGCATCGTCGTCACCGATATCGACCAGGTCCGTCTCGACAGGGCACAGAAACTGATCTCCATCGAATCGGCGCGCGCCGAGGGCATCGAGCTCATCTATGTCAACACAAAGGACGTAGCCGACCCTGTGGCGACCCTCCGCGATCTCAACGGCGGGAAGCTCTTCGACGATGTCTTCGTGTTCGCGCCGGTCAAACCGGTCGTGGAGATGGCAGACAAGCTCCTCGGACACGATGGCTGCCTCAACTTCTTCGCCGGTCCGACCGACCCGAGTTTTTCGGCGATGTTCAATTTCTACAACGTCCACTACGAGTCGCACCACATGGTGGGCACCTCGGGGGGCAACACCGACGATATCCGCGAATCGCTCGCGCTCATGGCGAAGGGGCTTCTGCGCCCCGAAGCGATGATCACGCATGTCGGCGGCCTGAACGCCGTCGCCGACACGACCATCAATCTCGACAAAATTCCGGGTGGCAAGAAGCTCATCTATACCCACAAAAAGCTCGATCTCGTGGCGATCGCCGATTTTGCCGAGCGAGGAAAAACTGATCCTCTCTATGTCGCGCTGGCCCGGATCACCGCGCAGCACGACGGACTCTGGTGCAAAGAGGCCGAGGACTATCTTCTCGAGAATGCGCCGGAGATATGAGAAAAGCGCACTCTATTTGCAAAAATACGCTAGGAGCAATACTATGGATGATTTTATATTTCAAAACCCGACAATGATTTATTTTGGGAAGAGCCACGAGACCGAGGTGGGGCGCATCGCCTCGCAGTACGGCAGGCGCGTGCTCTTGCACTTCGGCGGACAGAGCGCCGAGCGCTCAGGCCTTCTTCCCCTGATACGAAAGGAGCTCGCCGGCGCGGGCCTGACCTATTTCGAGCTTGGCGGCGTCCAGCCCAACCCGCGCCTCAGCCTGGTGTACAGAGGCATCGAACTCTGTCGCGAGAATAAAATAGACCTCATCCTGGCGGTGGGCGGCGGAAGCGCCATCGACTCCGCGAAGGCTATCGCCGCGGGCGTGCCCTACTCAGGCGATGTATGGGATTTCTACACCGGCAGGGCGGCCCCGGAGAAGGCGCTCCCGGTCGGCACCGTCCTCACCATCCCCGCGGCGGGCAGCGAATCCAGCCCGGGATCCGTCATCACCAAAGAGGAAGGCCTGCTCAAGCGCGCCGTCAACGCCGACTGCCTTTTCCCGCGATTCTCCATTCTCAACCCCGAGCGCGCCACCACGCTTCCTTCCGCACAAGTCGCCAACGGCGTCACCGACATCATGTGTCACCTCATGGAGCGCTACTTCACGAACTCCAGACCGGTCGAGTTCACCGACAGGCTCATCGAGGCGACGCTTCGCACCGTCATCGCCTCGGCTCCGCGCGTGCTCGCGAACCCGACCTCATACGACGACTGGGCCGAGCTTATGTGGGCCGGCACGATCGCGCACAACAATCTCCTGAATACCGGGCGCGAGGGGGACTGGGCCTCGCACGACATAGAGCATGAATTGAGCGCGCTCTATGACATAGCGCACGGCGCCGGGCTCGCCATCGTCACACCCGCGTGGATGAAATATGCACTGAAACACGATGTTGCCCGCTTCGCGCAGTACGCCGTGCGCGTCTGGGGCGCCGAGGACAATTATTTCGACCCCGAGCGCGTCGCCCGCGAAGGCATCGCGCGCCTTGAGGCGTTCTGGCGCTCCGTCGGACAGAAAGTCCGCCTCTCGGAGATCGGCATCGACGATTCGCGCTTTACGGAGATGGCGCGCAAGTGTACCGACGGCGACACGCACAGCGTGGGCCACTTTGTGCCCCTGCATTCCAAGGACATCGAGGCGATTTACAGGCTGGCGCTCTAGGGGCGCAGACAGGCGGCTAAGGCGCTGTTGGGAGAACGGCGACCTCGGATGGCTAGGACTATCGCGCGGAGGCGGGGCCCTGTGTTGAGCCGTTCCTTTGATTCAGCCAGCCGATGCCAACCAAGTCCGCAGGCGCTCGATCTGTTCGCGCACGCGCAGGGGAGCGGGCCCTCCCGTCTGCATCCTCCGCGCGACGCAGGCCTGCGGTTCAAGGTATTGCACAAGCTCGGCCGCGCCTACGCCCGCCCTTCCAAAAGCCTCGTGGACGGTACAATCGGCCTGTGTAATGTCGCGCAGGCTCTTCTTTTCTTCGATACAGCGCGCGACCAGCAGCTTTGATGCCTGATACGCGGTTCTGAAGGGTACTCCGCGCTTTACGAGAAACTCCGCGACATCCGTCGCTTCGAGATATCCTTCATCGAGCGCGGCCCGCATCCGGGCGACATCCGGCTCAAGACTCTTCACAAGCACACAAAAGGTGCCGAGCGCGCCGTTGACCGTCTCTTCGATTTCGAAAAACAGTGCCTTGTCTTCCTGCAGATCTCGGTTGTAGGCATAGGGCGTTCCTTTCTCCATCACGAGGATGGCCTGCAGATTGCCGAATATTCTCCCCGCCTTTCCGCGGATGAGCTCCGCCGGGTCGGGGTTGCGCTTCTGTGGCATGATGCTCGAGCCAGTGCTCGCGCGCGGAGAAAGCTTTGCAAAGCCATACTCCGAAGACGCCCACAGCACAATATCCTCGCATGCGCGAGAGAGATGCACCATGAGTGTCGCCGATGCCGCAGCGTATTCGATCGCCGCGTCGCGGTCGGCGACCGCGTCCATCGTGTTCGTGGATACGCGCGCGAAGCCGATGAGCCCCGCCGTCCGCTCCCTGTCGACGGACAGGCCGCTCCCCGCCAGCGCGCCTGCTCCCAGAGGGCTCTCGTCGGCCCTGGCCGCCGCGTCGGCGAGACGGCCGGCGTCGCGCTCGAGCCCCGCGCACCAGGCGAGGAGGTGATGCGCCAGCGTCACCGGCTGTGCCCTCTGCAGATGGGTGTAGCCAGGCATGAGGGTCTCGATGTTCTCTTCCGCCACATCGAGGCAGGCGGCGATTGCCTTTTGCACAAGGCCGCGCGTACGCCGACATGCACCTCGCACGTGCAGCTTGAACGCGGCCGCGACTTGGTCGTTGCGGCTGCGGCCGGCATGGATGGTTTTCCCAATGTCCCCAAGCCGCCGCGTCAGCTCGTCTTCGAGGAAGCTGTGCACATCTTCGGCGCTCGGGTCAACCTGAAGCGAACCCGTCTCGAGCTCCTTGCGGATCTTCGCGAGCTCGTCCACGAGCGCCGAGGCGTCCTGCGCGGGAATGATCCCCTGCTCCCCGAGCATGATCGCGTGCGCCTGCGAACATTCGATATCTTCGAACACAAGGCGCGCGTCGACCTCTATGCTCGAAAGAAATTTCTCGACCGCCGGATCGAGGCCTTCAACTTCTCCCGTCTGCCAGAGTCTTGACATACGGCTTCAATCTCCCGCGGGAGCAGTATATCCCGAGCTCCCCGGCTTTACGACATCAGGGCCGGCCGCGATGCCGAACTTCTTGAGCCGCTCACCCAGGCGCGCGCGGACTTTCGTGGGCAGACCGAACAGGTTGATGAAGCCCGTCGAATCCTTGTGCGAGAACAGCGGCCCCGTGGTGAAACTCGCGAGGCTCGCGTCGTACAGCGAGTACGGCGAGGCTGCGCCCGCAAAAATAAGGTTGCCCTTGTACAGCTTGAGCGTGACCTGGCCGGCCACTACATTCTGGGTCGAATCGACAAAGGCGCACAGGGCCTTCGACAGGGGGCTGAACCATTCGCCCTCATAGAGGATCTCCGCAAAGCGCTGCGCCACGGTCATCTTGAACGAGAGCGCCTTTTTGTCGAGGCAGAGCTGCTCGAGCCTGTCATGTGCCTCCATGATGATCGTGCCTCCCGGAGTCTCATAGACGCCTCGGGATTTCATGCCGACCACGCGGTTCTCCACCAGGTCGGCGATCCCGATGCCGTTCGCCCCGCCGATCTTGTTCAGTTTGCGCACGATCGAGACAGGATCGAGTTTTTCCCCGTTCACCGAGACCGGCACGCCATTTTCGAAACCGATGGTCACATATTCGGGCTTGTCGGGGGCCTTCTCCGGGGTGACGCACATCTTGAGCATTCCCTCAAAATGCGGCTCGTTCGCCGGGTCCTCGAGGTCGAGCCCCTCGTGGCTGATGTGCCAGAGATTATCATCGCGGCTGTAGGAGTCGGACTTCTTCATCGGCACGGGAATGCCGCGGGCCTCGAGGTAGGCGATCTCCTCCTCGCGGCTCTGGATGTCCCAAATCCGCCAGGGAGCGATCACTTCCATTTCGGGCGCGAAGGCCTTCACGCCGAGCTCGAAACGGACCTGATCGTTGCCTTTCCCCGTGCACCCGTGCGCGATCGCATCGGCGCCCTCTGCGAGCGCAACCTCAGCGAGGCCTTTTGCGAGCAGGGGGCGGGCCGCGCTCGTGCCAAGCAGATACTTCTTCTCATAGGGCGTCCCCGCCTTCACCAGGGCCCAGAGATACTCTTTGACAAACTCTTCCTTCTGATCGAGCCTGAGGAATTTCGAAGCGCCGGACGCAAGCGCCCGCTTGCCGATCGCCTCGAAGTCGGCCTCCTGACCCACATCGCCGCAGACGGCGATGACATCGCAGTCGTAATTCTCTTTGAGCCAGGGAACGATCACCGTGGTATCGAGTCCGCCGGAATATGCAAGCACAATTTTTTTCTTCATGTATTTCTTTCTCCTATGAATAAATATGTATAGAATTATATAAGCGCGAGGCACATCGGCCCTGCGTCGGTAGAGCGACATCCATCGTCAACGGAGGCGAATCTTGTGAAACATCAGAAAACGCCATGCGAAGAAATGCATCTTCATGCGGATAAATATAGCATTCTTTGCCTTTTTATGCAACATGTTTTGCATGAATATGTAATGCACCCCGCCGCATATTGGGGAGAGTTTAGATGGCGCTTCATCACGCCACTTTTTTGTGCTACATTCTTTATATGCTTCAAAATAAAGACATTCCACGAACTGAAATATTCACGGGAACTTCATACGGTCTCTCCCAAATCGACAAAAGTCCCAGCTTCCTCTGCGTCTGCCTCAACCCGGTGATTCAAAAAACCCTGGTATTCAAAGAGATCGCTCCGGGAGAAGTCAACCGTACCGCCAACTGGCGGATAGACGCGGCGGGAAAGGGGATTATCCCCACGCGCATTCTGACGCAGCTCGGCGAAAAGGCCCTGCACCTCACGCAGCTTGGCGGGCCCACCCGCGAATGGTTTCTCTCAATGTGCGCTGAAGACAATATCGCAATCGAATGGGTCGAATCCGGGGCCCCCATACGCTTCTGCACCACGCTTATCGAAGAAGCTCAGGGCCACGCGACCGAACTCGTGGAGGAATCCCTGCCGGTCGCGCCAGGCACGAGCGACGCGCTCGTCGACCGCTTCACATCCCTCGTCAAAGCCGCCACGGCCGTCCTTCTCTCCGGTACTGTCGCGACCGGCATCGCCCCGGGCACCATGGCCCGGTTTGCCAGGCTCGCATCCGAGGCCGGCGCCCGCCTCTATCTCGACATAAAAAAGCAGGACCTTCTCGAGTGCCTCAAGTTCCATCCCGTGTGTGTAAAACCGAACCTCGAGGAACTCGCCCAGACGCTTGGCATTCCCTATGCCGAAGTGCGCGACGAAGTGCCTGCGCGGGCGCTGGTTACAGAGACAGGCAAGCGGTTTTTCGGAGAGTATGGCACCTACCTTGTGGTGACGCGAGGGGCCAGACCGACGCTCTATTGGAATGGGCAGACGCTCTGCGAAGAGCCGGTCCAGCCTGTGGCAGTCAAGAATCCCATCGGCTCGGGCGATGCCTTCGGAGCAGGTGTAGCGCGCACACTCGAGCGCGGCGGCTCTATTGATAAGGCTGTCAGAGAAGGCACGCGTTTAGGCGGACTCAATGCGGCCCAGCTCAAGCCGGGTACGATTTTGTCTTGAAATATGGCGACCGGGAATCATTATCGCAGCATGGTAATCGCGCCAAGAATTCCCGGCACCTTGTCCCTTATACCAATTACTTACTGGCACGATCCTCAAGCCTGAATACCGTCACTTTATTGTTTCCTCCCGCCGCCTTCTCCTGTGACGTGGCACGAATTATCCCATAGATAACGCCTCTGTCGCTTCTATCCCAGGCAATACCCTGTCCGCGGATGTTCATAGGCAACACGGCGACCAACTCGAGGATAGAACCCTCACTCGGCAGACGCATTTTGTAAATCTCGGCTGGATCATGACCAGACAGGTAGAGATAGCCGTCGGGACGCCACGGCTGCAACCGATACAATGCAGCATACCAAGACTGTTAAAAAGATGCTAAAAGAACGCTTCATGGACTTCTCCTTTGCATAGCTTCTTTTGTCCTGCGGGGACTCGCCGCTTTCCTTCCGGCAGCCATGCACTA
>Ga0209016_1002878_pt1 | contig 10867 bp, 9 predicted proteins | sample EPASupsiteSAE305_FD_187265 | JGI IMG/M metagenome (GOLD analysis project Ga0209016, IMG submission 187265) | Bioremediated contaminated groundwater microbial communities from EPA Superfund site, New Mexico - SAE3-05 (SPAdes) (version 2) | ecosystem: Environmental > Aquatic > Deep subsurface >...
GCGACACCGAGCAGGATCAGCGCAAAATCGGGAAGCAGCAGCAGGGCGGTGGTCATGCCCGCATTCTACGGGGCGAAGCGGCTGCGGACATTGGGGATATCCGCAGCCGCAGTCGGTCAGTCGCTATCGCCGAGGACGCCGAGTTGTTGCAGGTGCGCGATCTCCTGCTCGTCGTAGCCGGCTTCGCGGAGGACTTCGCGATTGTGCTGACCGACGCCGGGGGCGCTGCGGCGGACCTCGAAACGGTGTCCCGAGAGCTTTAGTGGCGGGGCGAACTGGGTCAGTCCGGGGGCGGCTGCGGCGTCGCGGATGACCATGCCGCGGGCCTGGATCTGCTCGTTTTCGAGCGCTTCCTCGGGCGACAGAATCGGGGTCACGCAGCAGTCGACCGTGGCAAAGCGCGCTGCCCAGTCGTCGCGGTCGCGGCTGGCGAACAATTCCGCCAGTTCGTTGCGCAGGGCCGGGTCGAACTGGCGGGCGATCCATTCGGGACGTTCGAGGACGCCGCAACAGAGCTGCCAGAACTTGCCTTCGAGCGCGCCGACCGCCATGTGCCGGCCGTCGCGGCAACGGTAAACGGCATAGCAGGGAACGCCGCCGGAAAGAACGTCGCCGCCGGCCGGGGCCGAGTGGCCGAACTGGTCCAGGCGCAACATCGCGAAGTAGGTATGTGCAAGGACGCTGTCGGTCATCGCGACGTCGACGTGGCGGCCGTGCCCGGTGCGTTGGGCTTCGATCACTGCGGCGAGGATGCCGGTGGTCGCGGTCAGCGCGCCGCCGAGCAGGTCGGCGATCTGGAAATTGGGAATCGCCGGATCGCCGCCATCCCGGCCGATCTGACCGAGCACGCCGGCGTAACCCAGATAGTTGATGTCGTGTCCGGCCAGGTCGCGATAGGGGCCGTCCTGCCCGTAGCCGCTGATCGCGCAATAGACGATGCGCGGATTGATTGCGGCGACCGCGGCGTAACCGACGCCGAGTTTGTCGACGACGCCGGGACGGAAGCTCTCGACGATCACGTCGGCATCGCGGGCCAGGCGCAGGAAGGCTGCGACGCCTTCCGGCTGCTTCAGGTCGAGGCAGAGTCCGCGCTTGTTGCGGTTGATCATCCGGAAATAAGCGCTGTCTTCGCCGTCGGCGCTGCGCTTGCCGGTGCCGAGCGTGCGCGCGTAATCGCCGAGTTGCGGATCTTCGATCTTGATCACGTCGGCACCCAGGTCGGCCAGGTGCAAGGTGGCGACCGGGCCGGGCAAGAGCCGGGTCAGGTCGAGAATGCGGATGCCGGCCAAGGGGCCGGGGGCATGCGTTGTCGGCATGTCTGTATCTCCCTAAAAATGCAGTCGGGCTCGACTGTCGTTATTTATTTGTGTTGCAGATGCCGGCCCGGCCAACCTTGCTTATTCGCGCTGGCAGGGGCCGAGCAGGTCGGCTTCGAGCTCGATTTCGAGGCCTTTTTCCAGCTTGCGATCGATGAACATGCCGCGCCACAGGCGGCCCGCATTTTCCGCCTTGCGTTCGTGCGGGGTTTCCCAGTCGCGGACACGGATGCGGACGACGCCGATCTGTTGCTGGCGGCTGCCGCTGCCGGCGGCTTCGCCGCAGGGGTAGGCCTGGAGCAGGCGGTTGTATTCCTGGCGGCTGTATTGCTTCGTGGTCTTGCCGGGAACTCGCGGACAGGCACCGACGTTGCGTGCCTTGACTTCGGCGGCGACAACCTCGCCGCGCAGGTAATACAGGGGTTCGGTCATGATCCAGCCCTGCCCCCCTTCTTCGTAGCGGACGCACTGCCCTGCCTGCAGCAATTCGGGATGCTTGAAGATCAGTTGTGCCGACGGGCGGAGGGCGGGTTCGTCGGCGCCGGCCCCGGACGACAGGCAGGCGACGACAAGTGCGAACAGACGAAGGGCAAGAACGGACTGGCGCATGAAGAATACCGGGTCAATAAACCCGGCAATCTTCGATCACCTTGCCATCGTTCGGCAAGCCCCCCGGTGCGGAAAAGTGGACTTCGCCGCGCAATTTGGTCAGCTCGCGCAGGCTGCTTTGCAAGTTTTCGCTGAGACCATCGGCGATTTCCGCCGTTTCGCAATGCAGAACCATGCGGTCCTGGCCGCCGGGATTGTCGACCACCAGCCGCATCCGCCCCAGTTCCGGGTAGCGGCGTGCGAGGTCGGCGATCTGCTCGGGATGGACGAACATGCCCTTGACCTTGGTCGTCTGATCGGCGCGGCCCAGCCAGCCTTTGAGCCGGACGTTGCTGCGACCGCAGGACGAGCGGCCGGGCAGGATCGCCGAGAGGTCGCCGGTGGCGAAACGGATCAGCGGATAATCGGGATTGAAGGTGGTGACCACGACTTCGCCGACTTCGCCGTCGGGTACCGGGTCGCCGGTGCCGGGGCGGACAATCTCCAGCAGCAGCTCTTCTTCGACGATCAGCCCTTCGTTGATCGCGGTTTCGTAGGCAATGGTGCCGATATCGGCGGTGGCGTAGCACTGGCGTACCTCGATCCCGCGCTCGGCCAGCCAGTTGCGGGTGATGCCGGGCAAGGCCTCGCCCGAGACCAGCGCCTTTTTCAGCGAGCCGATGTCGGCGCCGCTTTCCTCGGCTTTTTCAACGATGATCTTGAGAAACGATGGGGTGCCGACATAACCGTCCGGGCGCAGGTCGACCATCGCCTGGACCTGCTGCTCGGTTTGCCCGACGCCGCCGGGAAAGACCGCGCAGCCGAGCTTGCGGGCGCCGCCTTCGAAGATGAAGGCGCCGGGTGTGAAATGGTAGGAGAAGCAGTTGTGGATCAGGTCGCCGTGGCGGAAACCGGCGGCGTAGAGCGCGCGGGCCATGCGCCAGGGGTCCATCTCGGCACCTTGCAACTCGTAGATCGGGCCGGGAGAGGCGAAGACCCGCTTGGCCCGGTTGCGGGCCAGGGCATTCAGGCCACCGAAAGGCGGCTGCTTTTTCTGCAGTTCGATCAGGTCGCGCTTGCGCGTCAGCGGCAGGCTGGCGAGCGCGCTGCGGCTGGCGCAATCGTAAGGATTGATGCCGGCCAGGGACTGGAAGTAGTAATGCGTGCTTTCCTTGGCGTGCGCGACCTGGCGGGCCAGTCTGTCCATCAGGTCGGCTTCGCGCTCGGCGGGGTCGCGTGTCTCGAGCGGGTCGTAAAAGCTCATGTCATTTTCTCCGTTTTCTGCGGTCGACCGTGGAAATGGCGGTTTTTTGGCCTGGGCGGCAATTTTTCTGGGAAAAGCGGCGCAAGGTGAGCCCGCTACGCCGCCGGAGCGGCGTGGTCAGGGCTTGCGGGTGCTGGCTGGGGACGGGTCAGGAAAGCCAGCGCTTGCGGCGCCGGTAGTGCTTCACTTCCTTGAAGGATTTGCGCCCGGCCGACGAGAGTCCAAGGTAGAACTCCTTGACGTCTTCGTTGGTCCGCAAATCCTCGGCGTCGCCTTCCATCACCACGCGGCCGTTCTCCAGGATGTAGCCGAAATCGGCATACTTCAGCGCGACCATGGTGTTCTGTTCGGCGAGCAGGAAGCTGATGTTCTCGCGGCTGTTGAGGTCCTTGACGATCTCGAAGACCTCTTCGACGATCTGCGGTGCCAGACCCATCGAGGGCTCGTCGAGCAGTACCATCTCCGGATTCGCCATCAGCGCCCGGCCGATCGCGCACATCTGTTGCTCGCCGCCCGAGGTGTAGCCGGCCTGCGAGGTCCGGCGCGTCTTCAACCGCGGGAAGTAGTGATAGACCTTCTCCAGGTTTTCCTTCAACTGGCTGCGCGAAATCGAGCGGGTATAGGCGCCGGTGAGCAGGTTTTCCTCGATCGTCAGGTGGCCGAAGCAGTGGCGCCCTTCCATCACCTGGATGACGCCGCGTTTGACCAGTTCGTTGGGGGTCAGCTGGTCGACGCGCTGGCCCTTGTATTCGACCGAGCCCTTGGTGACATCGCCGCGCTCGGCATGCAGCAGGTTGGAGATCGCCTTCAGCGTCGTCGATTTGCCGGCGCCGTTGGCCCCCAGCAGGGCCACGATCTTGCCTTTGGGGACACTCAGCGAAACGCCCTTGAGCACCAGAATCACGTGGTCGTAGATGACCTCGATATTGTTGATGTTGAGGTAGTGATCGCTGGCGGCAGTAGTGGTTTGTGTAGTCATGGCAATCCTGGTGTTAGGAACGAGGATCGAGGTCCTTGAGTCGTAGGCGGGAATTCACCGCACCTTTGGTGCGGCTGCCTGGGCTCAATCCTCGATCCTGAATCCTCGATCCTTATTTCTCTTTCGAGCAGTCACGCGGGGTGATCCCCTTTTCCTTCGCGTACTGTTTCGCGGAGGCCTGGAACAGGGGGTGGATCAGGGCCTTGTTACCCTCGATCCAGCCGGAAACCGGCAGCCACTTGTCGCCGTCCCACTGCTGGATCTTCACCTTGCCAGAGCCTTCGTGGTTGTCGCACGAAGTCTTGATTTCCGGCAGCAGGTCGGTGGCGCCGATCTGCTTCAGGCGGGCTTCGGTGATGTTCAGGTTTTCCAGCGCCCAGCGGGTTTGTTCGCCGTTCAGAGCCTTGCCCTTGCCATACTTTTCCTGGCCCTTGCGGATCGCTTCGACCGAGAGCACGGCTGCCGACACGCCACGGTTGTAAAGGATGGTGCCGATCTTGGCCTTGTCGCTGAGGTTGCCCTTGCCGGCGCCATAAACGGTCTTCTCGATATCGGCGATCAGCGGCACGTTCTTGCCGGCGACGTTCCAGGTCGCGGCCATGTAGCCCTTGGCGGAGTCGCCAGCAGGAACCACGTCCTCTTCCGAGCCGGTCCACCACGAGCCGATCATCTTGTCACGCGGGAAACCGACCTTCTGAGCCGCTTTCAGTGCGGTCTGGTTCATCACGCCCCAGCCCCAGAAAACGACGAAATCGGGCTTTTCCTGGCGGATCTTCAGCCATTGCGCACCTTGTTCGTTGCCCGGGTGGGCAACCGGGATCTGCACCAGCTGGAACTTGTTGAGCGAGGCTTCGGCTTCGAGCGCGATGATCGCTTCCTTGCCGTAGGCCGAGTCGTGATACAGATAGACGATCTTCTTGCCGGTCAGGTTGCCGCCCATCTTTTCCTTGATGAACTTGACGATGGCCGAGGCTTGCATCTGGTAGGTCGTGACCAGCGGGAAGGCGTACGGGAACACCGAGCCGTCAACCGCGTCGGTGCGGCCGTAGCCCATCATCGCCAGCGGCAGCTTGTCCTGTGCCGACTTGTCGATCAGTGCGTAGGAAATGCCGGTGGACATGGTGTGAATCGGACCCGCCGACTTGGCTGCCTTGCCCTTCAGGCGCTCGTAGCATTCGACGCCCTTGGCGTTGTTGTATTCGGTTTCGCACTCCTCGTAGGTCAGGGTGACGCCGTTTACGCCCTTTTCCTTGAGGTTGACGTAGTTCAGGTAGTCGATGAAGCCGCCGTAGAAGGACTGGCCGTTGGCACCGTAGGGGCCGACGCGATAGCTGGTCATCGGGAAAAACTGTTCTTCGGCAGCCAGCGCATTTTGCGACAGCATGGCAATGGCCAGGGTAGCGGCAGCGAGAACGGGTTTGCAGGTTTTAATCATCTTTAATGTCTCCTCCAATGTTGCAAATGGCGGCGACCAGCGGTCGCCGTGTCGAAAATGACCAGTCCTCAGTGCGGGAAGGGCCACAAACGCAGTTTCTCCTTGGTGATCTGCCACAGGCGGGCAAGCCCGTGCGGTTCGACGATCAGGAAGAACATGATCAGAGCGCCGAAGATCAGAATCTGGATGTGCGAGACCGTGGCGCTCGAGAATGGGAGGCCGAACAGGCCGGCGAAGAAGGGCAGCAGCACGTCGAGCAGGATCGGCAGCAGCAGGATGAAGGCGGCCCCGAGGAAACTGCCCATGATCGAGCCCACCCCGCCGATGATGATCATGAACAGGATCTTGAACGACATGTCGAGCGAGAAGCCATCCGGTTCGACCGAGCCGAGGTAGCAGAAGGCGTAGAGGGCACCGGCGACGCCGCAGTAGAAGGAGCTGATGGCAAAGGCGAGCAGCTTGGTCGGCATCAGGCGGATGCCGATCACCGAGGCCGCCACGTCCATGTCGCGAACCGCCATCCAGGCACGGCCGGTCGATGAGCGGACCAGATTCTTCGCGGCTAGGGCCAGCACGACCACGATCGACAGGACCAGCAGGTATTTTTCCGTCGGCGTCTTCAGCTCATGACCGAAGATGATCAGTTGCTGCGTCGAAATCACGCCCGACGAGGAGTTGTTCGACAGCCAGGGGAATTTGGTCAGGCACCAGACGATGAAGAACTGGGCGGCCAAGGTGGCCACTGCGAGGTAGAAGCCCTTGATCCGCAGTGACGGCAGTCCGAAGAGGATACCGACGGCTGCTGCGGTGAGACCGCCGCAGAGGAAGGAGACCAGGATCGGGATCCCTTCGATGCGCAACTGGAAGTTGTACGCCGCATAGGCGCCGACAGCCATGAAAGCGGCCGAGCCGAGCGACAGCTGGCCGGCGTAGCCGGTCAGGATGTTGAGTCCGAGCGCCGCCAGGGCAAAGATCAGGAAGGGGATCAGGATCGCCGAGAACCAGTATTCGCTGGCGAACAGCGGTACCCCGATGAAGGCGATCAGCAGCAGGGTGATGACCCCGATCCGGTCCTGACGGATCGGGAATAGCTGCTGGTCGGCCGCGTAAGTGGTCTTGAATTGACCGGCTTCACGATAAAGCATGTTTTTTAGTCCTTATTCGCTAGTATTTGGTCGGGGAGCAAAGGCGTTACACGCGGTCGATATGCTTCTCGCCGAACAGGCCTTCCGGGCGAACCAGCAGGAAGAGCAGTGCGAGAACGTAGGGGAACCAGCCTTCGATACCGCCGAAGTTGCCACCGAACAGGTCCTGCATCACCGGCGGAATGTAGATCTCGGCCAGTTTTTCCGATGCACCGATGATCAGTCCGCCGACGATCGCACCGGGAACCGAGGTGAAGCCACCCAGGATCAGCACCGGCAAGGCTTTCAGCGCGGTGAAAGTGAGCGCGAACTGGACCCCGTTGCGGGCACCCCACATCATCCCGGCGACCAGTGCGACAAAGCCGGCGACGCCCCAGACGATGGCCCAGATGTTCTGCAGCGGGATGCCGATCGACAGCGCGGCCTGGTGATCGTCGGCAACGGCACGCAGCGCCCGGCCGATCCGGGTGTATTGGAAGAACAGCGCCAGTGTCGCGACCAGGACCGAGGCGACCAGTGCGGCGACCAGGTCGAAGCGCGAGATCACCATGTTGAAATTTTCGAGGATGTACTCGATCGGCTCGTCGACGATACCGACGTCCAGTGCCCGCGGTTCGGAGCCGAAAATCATCGGTGCCAGGCCTTCGATGAAAAAGGCCAGGCCGATGGTGGCCATGAACAGCGCGATCGGCGGCTGGTTGACCAGCTTGCGCAGCACGAATTTTTCGGTGGCGATGCCGAACAGGGTCATGATCGCGAAGGCGAGGATGACCGCCAGCCACAGCGGTGCGCCCTTTTCCATGCAGCCGACGACCGATAGTGCGGCCAGATAGACCATTGCGCCCTGGGCGAAATTGAATACGCCGGAAGCCTTATAGATCATCACGAAACCGAGGGCCACCAGGGCGTACATGACGCCGGACAGCAGTCCGCCAATCAGGACTTCAAAAAAGAAGTTCATCTGCCTGTCTCCTTAGTGTCCGGCGCCGAGATAGGCGCGGATCACGTCTTCGTTGTTTTTCACGTCGTCGGGGAGTCCGTCGCCGATTTTCTTGCCGTAGTCGAGGACGACGACGCGGTCGGAAATATCCATGACCACGCCCATGTCGTGTTCGATCAGGACGATGGTGGTCCCGAACTGGTCATTGACGTCGAGGATGAAGCGGCACATGTCCTGCTTCTCCTCGACGTTCATGCCCGCCATCGGCTCGTCGAGCAGTAGCATCGACGGTTCGGCAGCCAGTGCCCGGCCCAGTTCGACGCGCTTCTGCAGGCCGTAGGGCAGGCGGCCGACCGGGGTTTTGCGGATGTGCTGGATTTCCAGAAAGTCGATCACTTCTTCGACCTTGCGCCGGTGTTCCAGCTCTTCGTTCTTGGCCCGGCCAAACCACAGCGCATGCTCGATGAAGTTGGACTTCATCTTGGTGATGCGCCCGGTCATGATGTTGTCGAGCACGCTCATGCCCTTGAACAACGCGATGTTCTGGAAGGTGCGCGCGATGTTCTGCTGCGCCGCCATGTGCGGTTCCATCTTCCGGCGTTCCTGGCCGTGCCAGAAGATCTTGCCGTCCTGCGGGTGGTAAACGCCGTTGATGACGTTCAGCATCGAACTCTTGCCGGCGCCGTTGGGGCCGATGATCGAGCGGATTTCGTGTTCGCGGACGTCGAAGGAAATGTCGGTCAGCGCCTTGACGCCGCCGAAGCGCAGGGAGATGTTCTGCAGGTCGAGAATGACGTCGCCTATTTTCTTGGACATGTCAGGCAGCCTTTTTCGCGATCGGGAAGGTCTTGGCGTCGACGATCTTGAGGTCGGCGGACACCTTGCCGCGACGACCGTCCTCGAACTTGACCTCGGTTTCGATGAACTGATTCGCTTTGCCTTCGTAGAGGGCATCGATCAGCACCTTGTACTTTTCGGCAACGAAGTTGCGCCGGACCTTGCGGGTACGGGTCAACTCGTCGTCGTCGGGGTCCAGCTCCTTGTGCAGGACCAGAAAACGATGGACTTGAGAGTCGGCCATCATCGTGTCGTGCACCAGATCGGCATTGACCTGCTCGATACATTCGCGAAGCAGTTCGAGCACCTCCGGTTTGCAGGCCAGGTCGGTGTACCCGGCATAGGCAATCCCGCGCCGTTCAGCCCAGTTGCCGACAGCCCCCATGTCGATGTTGATGAAGGTGCAGACCTGTTCGCGATTGGCGCCGAAGCAGACTGCTTCCTTGACGTACTGGAAGAACTTGAGCTTGTTCTCGATGTAGTTGGGCGCGAACATCGCACCGTTGGACAGCTTGCCGACATCCTTGGCACGGTCGATGATCTTCAGGTGCCCGTCTTCGTCGAGGAAGCCGGCATCGCCGGTCAGGAAGTAGCCGTCGCCGTTGATCGATTCGGCGGTGGCATCCGGGCGCTTGTAGTACTCCTTGAGCAGCATCGGGCCTTTGACCAGCACTTCGCCGTTATCGGCGATCTTGATATCGACGCCGGGTGCGGGACGGCCGACGGAGTCGAACTTGATCTCGCCGTTAGGCTGCATGCAGACATAGGCACAGGTCTCGGTCTGGCCGTAAAACTGCTTCAGGTTGATCCCGATCGACCGGTAGAACTTGAACAGATCGGGGCCGATTGCGGCGCCGGCGGTGTAGGCCACACGAATCCGGCTCATCCCGAGGACGTTGCGCAGCGGGCCATAGACGATCAGGTTGCCCAGCCAGTACTGGAAGCGATCGCCGAGCGAGACGGATTTGCCGTCGAGAATGTCGGCACCGCAGCGCTTGGCGACATCCATGAAGTGGTGGAAGAGCTTGTACTTCAGCTTGCCGGCATCCTCCATGCGAATCATGACCGAGGTCAGCAGGCTCTCGAAAACGCGGGGAGGGGCGAAGTAGTAGGTCGGCCCGATCTCGCGCAGGTCGCTCATCACTGTGTCGCCGGATTCCGGACAGTTGATGGTGAAGCCGGCAACCAGTGCCTGGGCATAGGAGAAGAGATGGTCGCCGACCCAGGCCATTGGCAGGTAAGAGAGGATGTCGCCGTTGGCACCCATGCGGTCGACCTGAACGCCGCCCTGGGCCGCGGCAATGAAGGCGGCATGGGTTTGGCAAACCCCTTTCGGCTTGCCGGTGGTGCCCGAGGTATAGAGCATCACCGAGGTGTCGTCGTAATGACCTTTTTCGACTTCATCGTTGATGAAGCCTGGGTGATTGCGGTCGTGGATCCGCCCCATCTCCATCAATTCGTGGATGTCGTGGAGGAACGGCTGGTTGTAATGGCGCATGCCGCGAGGGTCGTCGTAGACGATGTGGGCTAGTGCCGGCAACTGGTCGCGAACCTCGAGCAGCTTGTCGACCTGCTCCTGATCTTCGACGATCGCGAAGCGTATTTCGGCATCCTGTAAAACGAAGAGCATTTCGGCGGCAACGGCGTCCTGGTACAGCGGTACCGGTACGCCGCCGAGGCATTGGGCAGCCGCCATCATCATGTATAGGTGGGGGCGGTTGTCACCGATGATGGCGAGATTGTCGCCGCGTTTGAAACCGAGTTCGGACAAGCCGCAGGCGAGTGCGCGGACGCGTTCCGCGACTTCGCTCCATGACCAGGTCTGCCAGATTCCGAGATATTTTTCCCGCATCGCCGGCGCATTCGGCCGGGTACGGGCGTGGTTGAACAGCAGCCGCGGGAAGGTGTGCAAACCATCCAGCGCGGCGTAATTCGCCTGCGTCGGCATTTAGTGTCTCCTCATGCCGCACTTTTGGGGTGCGGTCTAACGTTTGTTTTGAATCGTGGAATGCATTCTGACCATGACACGCTGTTGCGTAAACCTTGCACTGCAGCAAAACGGTCCGGGCAATTTGTCAAGCCAGTGTAGGGAAGCGCTCGGCTTATAATTGTCGTCCGGCAGACAATCCAGGAAAAAAATTGAGAACAGCTGAAGATCTGCTCAGGTCCTCGCAATGGGGGCAAACCTTGAGCGAGCACGAAGTCGAGAGAGCGTTGGCAGGGATCTTCGAGCGGACTTATGCGGCCGGTGCCTTCATCTGCATGAAAGGCGAACCGGTCGATTACTGGATGGGGATGGTCAGCGGACTGGGCAAGATGGCCAGCCACTGGACTACCGGCAAGACCACGTCGTTTACCGGGAT
>Ga0209016_1002881_pt1 | contig 10856 bp, 8 predicted proteins | sample EPASupsiteSAE305_FD_187265 | JGI IMG/M metagenome (GOLD analysis project Ga0209016, IMG submission 187265) | Bioremediated contaminated groundwater microbial communities from EPA Superfund site, New Mexico - SAE3-05 (SPAdes) (version 2) | ecosystem: Environmental > Aquatic > Deep subsurface >...
CGCTCCGCGCCGACGACATCGCCTCCCGCGCGGAACTGCTGGCCGAGGCGCACGAACTGGGACGCTCCCTGGCCGCCTCAAAAAAGGACGGGGCGGATTCCGAAAAGTGACGGACATTATGACTGACGATAACGAAACAAGATTTCTTCCTTCCGCCAGGGCAACACGCGGCGAGCTGGAAAGCGACAGCAAGGTGCTGTCCGAAACCGCGCTGCTGGAGTCCGTCTTCAACGCCCTGCCGGAACTGCTGCTGGTGCTTAACGAGCAGCGTCAGGCCGTGCTGGCCAACAACGCCGTGCTGAGGCTGCTCGGCATAGAGGACCTGAATCTCGTGCTCGGCAAAAGGCCCGGCGAGCTTTTCCGCTGCGAGCACGCCTGCCAGGCGGCGGATGCCGGCGGATGCGGAACTACCGAATACTGCCGCAACTGCGGGGCCGTGCTGGCCATCGTGGCGGCCATGAACGGCAACCGCGAGACACGCGAGTGCCGTATAACCATACGCGCCAACGGCGGCATTCACGCCGTGGATTTCCGCGTGACGGCCTATCCCCTGATCGTTTCCGGGAGGAAGTTCGTGGCGGTTTACCTGCTGGACATAAGTTCCGAAAAGCGCCGGCAGGTGCTTGAGCGTCTGTTCATGCACGATATCGCCAATTCCGCCGGAGCCGTGGAAACCGTCATGGGCATGCTTACCGACCCGGCCATCGCGGCGGAAAGCACCAAGGAACTGACCGCTCTGGGCAGCCGCGCGGCCCGTCAGCTTCTGGACGAGGTCAACAGCCAGCGCATGCTTCTGGCCGCGGAACAGGACCAGCTCGCGGTAAACCCCATTTCCATGATGACGCGAGAGGTCTTCGAGTCCGTGATAGCCCAGTTGAGCCATGCGTCTTACGGCCGCTTCAAGACCATACTCCTTTCCGATGACAGCGTCAACGAGCCGATACTGGCGGACCACACCATTCTGCGCCGGGTGCTGTTCAATATGCTCAAAAACGCGCTTGAAGCCAGCGCCCAGGGAGAGACGGTCCAGGCCGCCGTGAGGCGTGACGGCGCCAGTTTTATTTTCAGCGTCTCCAACCCTGCGGTTATAAAGCCGGAGTTCCGGACCCAGGTTTTCAAACGTTCCTTCTCGACTAAGGGGGAGGGGCGCGGGCTCGGCACTTACAGCATGCGCCTGTTCACGGAGAATTACCTTCGGGGGAAAATCTCGTTTTCCAGCGAGCAGGACAAAGGAACTACTTTCAGAATTATCCTGCCGGAACAATACGGGCAATGAGGGAGGAATATATGCGCAGGCACGCAATGATTTTTTCCGCCGCCGCGATTGGGGCGGCTTTAACCGGCGCGGTTTTCGCGGCCGGGTCCGGCAAGGTCCTGACCAGGAAGGACAACGCCTCCGTAGTCAGGCTTGCCGCAGGGGATAAGTTTACTGTCGACCTCCCGGGCAATCCGACGACCGGCTTCATGTGGAGCGTAGTTTCCGTTGACACCATGTCGTTCAGGATAAGCGAAGCCGAGGTTATACGGAGCAAGCCCAAAAGAGACATCGTCGGGGCTCCTTCCCTGTTCCGCTGGCATGTGGAGGCGCTCAGGGAAAGTTCCGGCACACTGAAGCTGGCTTATGCCCGTTCCTGGGAGAAGGTCCCCCCGGCCGAGGTATTTTCCGTTACCCTTGTGGTGGGGCCAAAACCGCCGGCAAAGAAGTAATCGCCTGCCTTTCAAAAAGTAAAACCCCGCCGTTCTGGCGGGGTTTTTCCTTTTCAGATAAAAGTCCGTTTCAGCGCATCTGTCCGGCAGCGGCCATGTTGAGGGTGTAGTTGAACGCCACCCTTTCATAATTCACGTCCATGCCCGTTATGTCGAACCACTGGGCGAAGGCCGGCAGCATGGCGGATTTTTTCAGCTTGAGCGTGACTGTGTTCCCCTTGCATGAGGTAGCGGCGTATTTTCTGACCGCAGGGTTGGAGGCCATCTGCTGCGCCGCCTGATTGACCAGTATGTTCTGAAGGTCTTTATGGTTCTGTATGAAGTCCGGCACATTGGGCAGTTCCTTGCCGTTCTTCCCCTGCCCGAGCCAGTTCAGGTGAATCCGCTTGATGGTCAGGGAAACCGTGTTCTTTGCCGTAACCCTGGGCATTGCCGTCACGCTGACCGCCGCCCATACCGGCTGGTTGCTGAAGGGCAGGCTGAAGGGCGTTTTGACAGCCATTGAAACAGTAACGTCGTTTTCCCCCGGCTGGCCGAACAGTACGCCGCCCGGATACAGGTTGCCCGGCATGAAGCTCAGCGACTGGTCCTCAATGTCATGTAGTATGAAATTGACCGAGTTCTGGTCGAAGGCCAGCTCGTTGTTCTTGCGGGCGATGCTGTTGACGGTGTCGTTGGTGGCGGCCGCCAGCGTGACGTCCGTTTTCGAAAGGGTGAAAGAGGTCAGTTTCATCCGCGGCGCTATGGGCACGAGGAAATCGTCCGAAAGGGAGATGTAGACCGTGCGGGTGCGGGCGTCATAGCGGAAGGCTATGAGGTTGTAGGGATTTACACCGTCCGCCCCCATGCGGCCGAGCGCGGTGTTGAGCTCGACATACATGGAGTCCTGTATCTGCGAGGTGATGCCTTCTATAAGCTGGGCAAGCACCTTGTCTTCATCGGTTATGCCGAACTTCTTCGCCAGCCAGAGCAGGCCGCCCGCGTCGAAATCCACTTTCTTGAAGCGCAGGCCCACCTTGTTTGGCCCGGCCCAGAACGGAGTGACAATGAACTTGGGCCGGCAGAATTCGCCGCGCAGCACCCAGTAGGAGATGTTGGTTATCATTACGTCCCGTCCGTTGGACAGGAGGACCGGCTTGCTCTGGTCCACCACATGCACCTTGCCGGAAGGGTCGTTGTTTATCGCATCCTTGACCTGCGCGTCCATAAGCGAGACGGGAACGCGGAAGGCGACGGCGAATTTCTGCTGTTTCTGCCCGTATTTTACAGAAACTCCCCCCATGAGCAGAGTGTTCGCGGGGCGTTTGACGGCTTTCGCCTCGGTCTGTATGTTGGCAAGGCTCGCGCCGAAATCCTGCCCCTGCTCGGCTTTAAGTATGGAGGGAAGACCAAGAAAAAGTATTATCGCGCCCACCGCCCAGAGCAACAGCGCGCGGTTGTTGCCGAGGTGGCGGGAACGTTCGAAGTAAGGTTTCATATATATAATCCTACGCAAATTAAAGGCCCGTGTCATGGGCAGAAGGTCCCACGACAGGGTGGGTCTTTCTGCGGCGGCAGTCCGCTTTAGAGCCCAACTAAAATCTCCGTATTCTGTTGCAAGCGGCGCTTTTGCCTCGATACTTCGGTCTTCGACTTACAGGCCTGCTGGCCTGCGCGCCTCAGCCCGCTGCGTCTCATGTCAAAGTCGACGCTTTTCGCTGCGAAAGGAGATTTTAGACAGGCTCCTAGAAGGATTTTCCGTTTTTAAGGCTGTTAAGCGTGGCGCTTTTTTGGGAGGCCGCGCGGCGCGCCTGCATCTGTGCCTGCACGGCTTTTTCGAGTATTTCGGAACCGCACCAGTCCCTCCCGCCGGAGCGGTAGAGGAAGTCGTGCGTGCCCTTGTCGAAGTGATACCACCAGGTGTAGGCGGGAACCAGGGCATTCGCCCAGGCGTCGGCCACTATTTCCACCCTGCGGGAGCCGTCGCTATACACAAAGCAGTTGGCCCAGTGGACGCCGCCGTAAAGCTCGTCGCGGAGGCCGCGGCTGTCGCGGACCGACAGCATATTGGCGGTTATCTCCTCGGTCCTCCAGTCGCGGAAAGCGGGCAGTTTTTCGACCGGCACCATCAGCGCGGTCAGTTTTTCGCTTCTGTCGGAGCAAAGCCTGGGTTCTATCTTCATGCCCAGCATCTCCACCCCGTTCTGCCGGATATTGCCGCCGGGTCCCCAGCCCAGTTTGTTGTAGAGGGCGCGGCGTTCCCGTTCCAGCTTTACGATAAAGTGCCACTGAGCGCCGGGGAGTTTGGCCACCTCATTGCGGATGAGCGCGCCATTTTTATCCAGCTTGCCGCCGCGCAGAAGCATTTCAAAATCGCGCCACTCGGCCAGTCTTGCCTGCCTGTTGTCGGAAGATGCCTTGGCGAAGTCCGCCACGGCTTCCGTGTATCTGCCGCCGGAATTGTCCAGAAAATAGGAGAACGCGGGATAGGCGCCAGAACTTAGCGCGGACTGAAGCTCCGCATATTTGTCGTCTCCGGCGAAGGAGGCGAGCGGTATCAGCAGCAGTATCGGCGCGAGCAGATGTTTGACGGCCATAAAATGGATCCTCCCTGTAAGTACCATGTATGTATTCTATCTCCAAAGAAGAATCGCGGACAAGAAGCCAAGGACCCAGTCACTTGGTGGGCCCATGTTCTGGCGCGAACCGGAAAAAGGACGTGTAACAGCCGCTATATATTTATTATATTATGTACGAACGGCGATTTTTGCGCCTTGAATTTTTTGCGGGAAAAAACTATGAACTTTAAAGAATGGCCCCTTAAAAACCAGATACTTTCCGCCCTGCTGGGCGTCAACCTCGTTTTCATTGCCGCCGCGGGGTTTTACTTCTACAATTCCCAGAAGACCGATGTCATGCGCGGTGTCGACGAGCAGCTTAAGGTGGCCGCCGCGGCCGTGCCTTTCATCCTGCCGGATTATTTCGTGGATTCCCTGCGCGGCCCGCGCAGCCTTAACATCCAGCGCCATGCGCGCAACACCCGCCTGCTTTCCCGTTATGCCGAGGAAAACGGCCTCTCCTCCCTCTACACCGTCATGCGCGACGGCGAACGCACCGTTGTCATCGCCGCCAGCGAAAAGCCCGAGGACCTCAAGCGCGGCATAATATCCCCCTTCTACCGGGAGTACGAGGGACCCTCCGCCATGCGCCGCGCGCTGGACGGTTCGGCCTACTTCCAGTCCTTCAAGACAGACGAAGGCGGCTACCGCGCCTATTTCCTTCCCTTCAAGACCATGACCGGCTCCATATACGTCGCCGGGGCGGAAGTCCCGCTTGCCTACGCGGAAAGCCGCCTTTCCCGCACTCTCGGCGTAACCATATTCCTTGCCCTGCTCATTTTTCTGGCCATGTCCGGCGTTGTTTATTACATGCTTGACCGCATAACGGAGCCTCTATCCGACCTGTCCTATTATATGCGGCTCATGGCCGACAACGATTTCGCCCTGGACCCGGAATCCATAGACAACGTGAAGGCCATGGCCTCCGCCACCGACGGCGAGGTGAGCCAGCTTTCCCATTCCTTCGTGGACATGCACGGCCTGCTGCAGGAATACATGGGACGCCTCCGCGAAACTACCGCCGCCAAGGACCAGGTAGAGGGCGAGCTCGTGCTGGCCAAAAAAATACAGGCTTCCATGCTTCCCGGCAAGCTGGACGCGAAGGGTGTCTCGGTCGCGGCCCTCATGGAACCGGCAAAGACCGTGGGCGGCGACCTTTACGATTATATGCCGCTGGAGGGGAACAGGCTTTACTTCGCCGTGGGCGACGTGAGCGGGAAAGGCGCCCCCGCGGCGATGCTCATGTCCAAGGCGCAGGCCCTTCTGAGGGCTTTCGCGTCCGAGGGCCTGCCCCCCAACGAGATTCTCAACCGCGCCTCCGCCATGCTGTGCCAGACGGGCACTGACGACATGTTCATAACCGTTTTCTGCGGAGTGCTCGACCTCGGCACCGGCGAGCTGTCATACTCCAACGCCGGGCATGACAGCCCCGCCATCCTTTCCACGGACGCCCCTGTCTTCATCCCCATACAGAAGCAGCCAGCCCTCTGCCTCGACGCGGATTTCCGTTATGAACTGGAAAAAGTCACCCTTTCGCCGAAGGACACGCTGTTCGTGTACACGGACGGCATTACCGAGGCCGTTAACGAGGGCGGACGCTTTTTCGGGCGCGCGCGGCTGGAGAAGTCTCTCAAGGCTTCTTCCGCGCTGGAATTCTCGCCGGACCTTGTCATCTCCCGCCTGCGCGAAGCCCTGCGTGAATTCGCGGGCAAGGCGCCTCAACACGATGACATGGCCATGCTGGCCGTGCAGTATCTGGGAGCCGGGGCCGTTCCCGAGGCCGAGAAACAATCCGAACCCGCGCCTGTTCCGGCCAAGGCTCCGAAGGCCCGCGCCGCCAAAAAGATTTCCGCGCCGGAGCCCAAGCCGGAAGCCACGCCTGAGCCTGAATCTCCCGTTCCCGTGCCGGAGCCCGTTCCGGCGGCCGTATCGAAGACTGAGGCACGGCCCGCCGGTGAGGATGACGCCCTCTTCGGCGCTGAGGATGAGAGCGTTCCGGTGGAGGAATCCTTCGTGGAAACCCACGCGGCCGCGCTGGAATCCGGTGAGGAAAGCGATTTCCGCGTTTCATCCTATGCGCAGTCTTTGGAGCTAGAGGCGGATGTCCGGCGCGTCGAAAGCCTGAAGGCCTTCGTCCGGGAGCAATCGGAGGAGGCCGGCCTTATGGAAGACACGTCCGCGCAGCTTGTGTCCGCGTCGGAAGAATTGTTCTCCGGCATATGCGCCAGCGGGCGCGGAAGGAAGACGGTCAAGTCACTGAGCGTGTCTTACGACCTGACGGACGACGGCGTGAAGGTCTCTTTCGCGTGGAGCGGCTCTTCCGAAGCGCCCTTCGCGAAACAGGGCGGCTTCGGCAGCCAGCTTGCCAGCCGTATGGCCGATAAGTATTCCTTCCGCTCTACGGCGGAAGGCGCCCAGGCTGTGCTGGCCAAAAAATTCGGTTCCGCCGCGTAGTCAAAAGGCGGAACCCGGGGGTGCGAATGAACGGCAGGAAAAAGGTGTTATTTTACCTGGTATTCGGCGTGGCGGTTGCCGCGTGCGCGACCATGTTTTTCAACCACAGGCGCAAAGCCTCGATAAAATCCGCGGCGGACGCCTGCGCGGCCGGCGGGCAGACTGCCGCAGCCTCGTGCGACGCGGCAATCCGGCTTGACCCTGCCAACACCCTCATCTATACCCTTGGCCGCGCCGCGGCCAACGCCTCTATCGGTAAAAACGCCGAGGCCGCCTCGGATTACGGCAGGGCCGCAGCCATGCAGGGCAAGACCCCGGCGGCCGCAGGAACCTGGCTCGCCATAGGCAAGCTCAAAGGGGCGGCGGAGGACGGTGCCGGAGCGATAGCGGCTTTTACCCAGGCCATTGCGCTGAACCCGAAACTCGTTCCCGCGTTCTCGGGAAGGGCGGCATCATACGCGGCCTCCGGCAACGCCGAGGCGGCCGTGCGCGATTTTGGCGCGGCGCTTCTGCTCAATTCCTCGGACACAGTCTCGCTCAACGGGCGCGCGGCGGTATATCTTAACGCCGGTCTTTTGACCGAGGCAGTGAACGACGCTTCCGCCGCCATAGCCGTCGCACCCGCCGCTCCCGACGCTTATGTAACGAGGGCCATGGCCTATCAGGGGCTGGGCAGGTGGCAGGAATCCGTCAAGGATTGCTCCAGGATAATAGAACTTTCCCCCTCGCCGGCGGCCTTCTCCTGCCGTGCGGAAGCGTCTTTCATGCTCAAGGATTACCGGCAGGCCGTCGCGGATTACACGCAGGCCGTGACTCTGGACGCCGGTTCTCCCGAGCCCTACATTTCGCGGGGAGTCGCTCTCCGGTCAGACGGGCAGTACGACAAGTCCCTCGCCGACTTCAACAAGGCCCAGGAACTGAATCCCGATATACAGAACATTTATTTTGAAAGGGCTCTTTCATCCCTGTGCCTTAACGACCTTAAGTCCGCGGAAGCCGATCTGGACAAGGCCGCTTCCTTTGAGGAAACGCAGCCGCGCTTCCATGTGGTCAAGGCGGCGCTTGTCTATGCCAAATCCCGGGGGCGGGACAAGGCCGGGGCCATGGCGGAGCTGCGTGCGGCGCATTCCCTTGGCGGGCCGGATGCCCTTGCCTGCATAACCAATCCGTCCGACGCGGGCCGCTTCCTCGCCCCGCTGGCTCGTAACAGGGAAGTGGCGCAACTGCTGTCTCCGGTTCAGAAGCCAAAGTAATTTAAGCGAATTAAAAAGGGAGGCCGCTTTCAGGCGGCCTCCCTTATTTCTGTCCGTAAATCCCTTTCAGTCTTTTATCTTCGCAAGGTCCAGAAGCGCTTCCTTGTCGCGTCCGAGCTCGCGGAAAACCGCCGCGCGGCCTTTGTAAGCGCTTTTGTATTTTGGTTCCAGGTTTATAGCCTGGTCATAATCCTTAAGCGCCTCCTCAAGCCTGCCCATGCTCTTGAAAAGCTCCCCGCGGTGGCTGTAGGCGGGCGGCAGGTCCGGGTCTATTTCCAGCGCACGGTTGAAGTCTTTCAGCGCTTCGTTGTGCCTGCCGGTGTAGTGGTACGCCATGCCTCTGTAGACGTAAGGCGCGGCGCAGTTGGGTTCCTTCGTTATGGCGGAAGTCAGATCGTCCAGGGCCAGTTCCGGATTGCCCTCTTTTATACGGCGGTATCCGCGTTCCGCGTAATCGCGGGCGTCGCGCGGCAGGCACATCAGATAGGCGCCTATGCCTATCATGACCACCATAAGTATAAACACGGCGATAATAGCCAGCATCGTTCCCCCCAAAGGGCACTGTCTAGTGTCGCTAAATTATAGCACAACTGTTCCGCCGCGCGCCTTGGCTTATTTCTGCCGGATGGCGTCGGCGGGCTTCCTTACGGGATAGGTTTTGAGGATTTCCCTGTACTCAGGCAGCTTCTCCATCCCTTTCAGGAATTTTCCCCCCTGATGCGGGGAGACCAGCATGCGTCTGCTGTAAAGGCCCTTGGAGAGGCATAGGCGCAGTTTTTGCAGAGCCGGTTTGGTGGCCCTGTTGAAGGTCCAGTCCACGAAGGCCAGCGCGCAGTCTGGCGCGGCCTGGTTTTCAAGGTATTTGCGGCCTTCCATTACGGCCCTGCTGCCCTCGCTCCATCGTCCGAGGTTGAACAGAATTATGCCGCGCAGCACTTGCGCGCTGTTGTCGTTTTTGTCCAGCCTGAGCGCCATGTCCGCGTCCGCGAGCGCCTCTTCATATTTTCCCATTTCCAGCCTGGCGGCCGCCCTGTTGTGGTAAGCGGGAGGGTAATTGGGCTCCGCTGTTATGGCGTGGTCGAGAATCTTGACTGCCTCCCGGTATTTACCGAGTTCGACCAGCGAGGCCCCTTCGCCGCTCATCGCCTGCGGGGATGACGGCGACAGGCGCAGCGCGGCCCTGTAGTCCTTAAGAGAGCTGGCCGCGTTCCCAGTAGCCAGGTAAAGGTTTCCCCTGTTGTTGTAGAGCGCGGAGGAAGAAGGCGCTAGCCTGATGGCGGCATTGAGGTCTTCAAGGGCCGGGCCTGTATGTCCCTGCGCCTTGCGCGCGATGGAACGGTTTGCGAGCGCCATAACCATGCCGGAATCAAGCGCCAGCGCGGATGTGAAATCTTCCTCCGCTCCGGCGGCGTTACCCAACGCGAGGCGGGTATTTCCCCGGGCAACGAAGTAAAATGGATTCGTTTTAGTGATGGCTATGGCGCTTGAAAGCGCGACTTCGCTCTCCTCCAGTTTTCCGGCAGCGAACAGCGCCGAGCCTTTCCCTGCCAGCGCCTGCTCGGGGCGGCTGGTGAATTCAAGCGCGGAGTCAAAGTCCTCGATAGCTTTTTCGTTCTGTCCGGCCATGAAGCGGGCCTCTCCTCTTGAAGCCAGTACGGCTCCAATCGTGGCGGAGGAAAACAGGATGTTGTTCCTTCCGCCGGAAACCTGCCCCTGCCATATGGCGTCCAGAACCCCGGCATATTCCTTCGCGGCCTCCTCTCCCCTGCCGGTGCCGCGGAGCGTGTCGGCCAGCATCAGTCGCACCTTGTTCTCTTCCGGGCGAATGGAAAGGGCGAGCCGCAGGTCGGCTTCGGCGGCGGCCATGTCGCCTGTGTCGAAATGGGCTTTCCCCCTGCCGGAATAGGCCGGCCAGTATGACGCGTCGATGGAGGCGGCGCGCGTGAAATAAGGGATTGCCGCCGCCGGTGCCCCTTCCATAAGCCTGGCCGCGCCCATACCGTAAGCGGCCATAAGATTGTTCGGGTCAAGCTGCAGGGCCTGCCCGAAAATATTCGCCGCCAGCGGATATCTGCCCTGTTCGAGAGCCGTCCGGCCCTGCGCTACAAGAAGGCCGGCGCGCTGAAGTTTCGCCACCTTGTCCAGCGCGTTTTCTTCAGGGGCGGGAGTATTCACCGAAGGTGCGGCATGAGGCGCGCCGGAAGCCGTCTCAGCCGCGGCGGGCAGCGGCAGCGCCATGTAGGCGAAAAGGAATGCGGTTGCTGTCAGGGAATGCGGGTTTATCATAGTTGTTTATTGTTACAGACAAAGAACGGGAAATAGGCTACAATGAAATTCTAGGAGATATCATGGCTGATACACAATGCGCAGTTGCAGAAAAGACTCACGTTAATCCCGCTTCGGCAGTACGGCAACCAAGAATCCTTCTCACCTCGGTATGTCGGCCAATAGGACCCTCTGAAGGCGACGCGCAAAGCGTCGGTTACGAACTTTTGCACGGGCAGGTCACGCGCGCTCAGGGCATATTCAGCCCCCGCGCCACCCATCACACATACGGTCTCGACTTCATAGCCGAAAACATAAATGCCCAGGCCGTGGTGCTCCATTATCCCTCGAAGGAAGAGCTGGCGAAGGAACTTCGTGAAGGAAATTACGATTACGTCGGCGTTTCCTTTATTCTGGCCACCTACCACAAGATGAAGGAGCTGTCGGCCATAGTGCGCAAGAACGCGCCCAAGGCCAAGCTCATTCTCGGCGGCTACGGAACTGTTCTGCCGGATGAAAAGCTTACCCCCTACGGCGACGTCATCTGCCGCGGCGAGGGCGTGGCCTTCATGCGCAATCT
>Ga0209016_1002883_pt1 | contig 10852 bp, 22 predicted proteins | sample EPASupsiteSAE305_FD_187265 | JGI IMG/M metagenome (GOLD analysis project Ga0209016, IMG submission 187265) | Bioremediated contaminated groundwater microbial communities from EPA Superfund site, New Mexico - SAE3-05 (SPAdes) (version 2) | ecosystem: Environmental > Aquatic > Deep subsurface >...
TAATAACTAATAACAAGCCGAAAGGTGCAATGATTTAACTATGAACTTTGAAAGACTAATAATAGGCTCTATAATTGCCGAACCCGAAGCTGCAGGAACTGCTTGCGAATTGGTAACCCCTGAGATGTTTACGGGAATAGAAAAAGTAATCTTCTCTAAGATTTACGGGTTTACCACAGAGGGCAAAGATGTAGATATTTACTTATTATCCCATAGCTTGTCTGCTGAATTACAAGACTTGAATGGGGTTGTTTATCTTATGGATATGGCAAAGGATATAGCTACTGCATCAAGGCTAAATGAATACTGCTTAGAGTTAAAGCAACAATATATCGCAAGGGTACTCGGCAGCTATTTTCTGCAAGGCTCTGCTATGTGTGAAGATAAGATAGATGTTCAGAAGATAATGGAGTTTGCTCAGTCGGGAATGGAAAAGGTTTTTGACTTAACCACTTCTGCTGCCGATGGGTTTAAGCACATATCCGTTATTGCCGAAAATGCAGTTGCAAGAGCAGACAAGAGGGCAGTAGATAGACAACAAGGCAAACAGATTGGTGTTCCTTCGGGAATAAGACCACTTGATAGACTAACTAATGGTTGGAAGGGTGGGCAGCTAATTATCTTAGCAGCAAGACCTTCCGCTGGCAAGTCGGCGGTGATGCTTAGTTTTGCTAAGAATGCTGCAATGGCAGGCTTTCCCGCTTGTTTGTATTCGCTTGAAATGTCGTCTTTATCCCTTGCTGATAGAATGTTAATGTCTATGGGTGATTTTGACATTGATGCCTATAAGTCGGGCGAATTTGAGCAATGGGGAGAGTTATCCAATGCACAAGCACAACTATCTAAACTGCCTATCTATATTGACGACAACGCTAAGGTATCTATGGGATATATCCGTAATCACTCTCGTATTATGAAGCAAAAGGGTAAGTGTGGAATTGTGTTTATAGACTACCTACAACTTGCAGAAATGGGTTCTACTGAAAAGAATAGAAATAGAGAGCAAGAGGTTGCACAGACTACCCGCCAATGTAAGATTTTAGCTAAGGAGTTAGATGTACCCGTTATTCTACTCTCTCAGTTATCAAGACAAGTTGAGGGCAGACCTGATAAAAGACCGATGCTTTCCGATTTGCGGGAGTCAGGTGCAATAGAGCAAGATGCTGATATGGTTATGTTTATATATCGTGCAGACTACTACGGCATACCTGATATAACTCTCTATGACGGGCAAGTTATTTCCTCTAAGGGTGTCGGGGAACTGATTATTGCCAAGCAGAGAGATGGTGCAGTTGGTGATGTTGCTTTTAGACACAATGAGAGTATGACACAGATAACTAATTTTTAATATGAAAACAGATTTTAACAAATTATTTAAGAAAAATTGTTGCGATGGCATTTATAACTCACTTGATGTTCACTTTACAAGTGCTTGTGATAATGATTGTGCCCATTGCATAGACAAAAAGTATGAGGGATTCAATATTAAGAAGCCCGATGTTAAGGCAATATCCAAAGCGATTATTGACAACCAAGAGGGCATAGATGATGTTCTTTTTCTTGGCGGAGAGCCTTGTGTTTATCTTAAAGAATTAGTGGATTGTGTAAAGATTTTACGCAAAAATACGAAACTAAAACTTTATGTTACCACTTCTGTTCCTGCTATTTGCAACACTAAATATGATTTATTTTGCGAACTTATAGACCTTTTAGATGGTATTAATCTTTCGGTTCAGCACCACAAAGAGGATGTTGCAGACCAAATTCGTAGAGTGCCATCAAAGTATGACAGACAAGCATTTTATTCTAATCTGCCCAATAAACACAAGATAAGGATTAATCTAAATATTGTTAAGCCCTTTCTATATACAAAAGAGGATATTACGGAGTGCTTAAAACATTATGACAAAATGGGGTTTAACGAGATAAAACTATCTGAAATTCAGCACGGGGCAGAGTATTTTGTGTCGTTTGAAAAGACTTTTGGCATAGACTTAGGTTCACCATTTTATAGTGGATGTCAAAAAAAGATTGATATGAGCAAAATAATTCCTAACTTTACGACACCATTGCTGTTAAAGAGGTCGTGTTTCGTTTGCGAGGAAACATTAAAAGCGTCTTTGCTTGATGGTGTTAAGGTCGCTTATAGTATTTTAAACCCTGCCAAGAATAAATATGGGGTAATATATGAGAATGGAGTATTAACTAAAGGATGGAGATAAAGATTATGTACACAAAATTATTAAGAAAAGCGTTATTATTTGCCGTTAGAATGGCACATTGTTCGGGAACACCAAGTCAGCCTACACCTGTTGGACATTGTTATTAATAAAGTCTATGCTAACGAAAAAACTAAGCGAAGATGCTAAAAGACCTAATGCCTCTTGTTATGAGTGCGAAAGGCTTAATACTTGCCGACTAAAAGCGTATATCTTAGCCAAAGATGTAACCTGCTCTAACTATGCTGCCGAGGGGTGTATAAGATTTAAGTCCAAGGAGGAGGAAAAGAACTTGGCTAAACAAGCGGCTAATAAGAGGATAAGAGAATGGTTGCTCTCCCATAAGACTTTTAAACTGAGTATGTGCGAGGAATGGGGTATAAGCCGAAAGGTGTTTAGGACTAATCTCTTTGTTTTAAAGCAGAGGGGGTATGTAGTAGAGCAACAAAATGTGGGTGAAGATATTTTTTATAGAATAAATTTGTAAATGTGGAATTTAATTCTTACATTTGCTGAAAATAAAACGATATGAAAACAATAGACGAATTAAAGGAGGAGTTATATAACTGCACTATTAAAGACATTGATTCATTTAAAAGAAGTATTTGTAGTGCATCAAAGGGTAGTTACGAAGAAGAGGATGGCATAAAAAGCAATGAAAATAGCCATTACTCACTTGAGGAAAAAATCAACCAACTTAAAAATAGTATTAAATGAAAACAATAGAAGCAGCGAGAAAATATGCAATAAGTGAGATTTGTGAGAGTCCTGATTATGCAGACTCATTCCCAGATGAGGTTTATGCGTGTATAAAAGATTTTAAGGCGGGGGTAAAGTTTGCCGAAGAATGGATTTCGGTTAAAGACCACCCCGATAATGATGATATTGTGCTAATTAAGTCTGATAATGATTGCATATTAACGGGCTATTGGCACGGAAATAATAGTGGATTTATCTGTTACGGAATGGAAGCGTATAAAAACATAGGCAAAATTACCCATTGGCGACCAATAAACAGAAAATAATGGCTAAAAAGACCGAGCCTATAAAACGGCAGTATTGCAGAGATTGTGCCGAAATTACGGAGAGGTATAACACCCCTGCTAATAAGCCCGATGAGTTTATTCTCGGCACTTGCAGAATACAGGGCATAGCGAAACTTTTAAATCACGAGAGTTGTAAAAAATTTAAACAGAAATAAAATGAAAGAAATTAGACTTGACAGACTAACACTATTGGACATCGAATGGAATAGATATAATGCATTTTTGATTGAGGCACTTGCGATTGATGTTGTTTTTGGAGAACACGATTATCAAAGTGCACTATTTGGCTTTGCTATAAGTAGCGACTATGTCCTTATCAACTTTTTATTCTTTAACTTTTATTGGGAGTTCTAATATGAGAACCGAGAAAGAGATAGAGGAATACCTTGCTACGAGGTGGTTTAAGAAACGCCATTATGCTTATTATATAAGGGGTTTTCTATTAACTGAGTTCCCCGACAATAAGAATTTTCAGATAAGAATTGCTTTCTCAAATGCCGAGGGGATAAACTTAGGTGGAGAGGTAATAACCGCAGCAGATGCAATAAAATTTATCGAGGATGAAATTTAAAGTTTACTTTGAGTTCTTCGGCCGAAAAATGCGAATGGAGGTAGATGCCATAAGCAAAGAAGATGCCAAGAATATCGTGCGGAATAGAATTATTTTCCACGAGATAAAAGACGACACATTGGAGAATATAAAAAATATGTTTGGATTTAACAAATGACCGCACTAACTATTTTAGACAAGATGCGAGAAAAGGGACTTGATGGGGCTAAGACTCTCCGTAAACTAACGCTGATGTTTCAGTTAGCACAACTTACCCTAAATCTTGCCGATGAGGTAGAGTCTGATTTTAAGTCTATCGGGACTTACAGAATGGCTGATAAGGTTACTTTAAAGCAGCTACATACGCTTTTATACCGCTTTTTGCGGGATTTATACCCCAATCTGACACAAGAGCAACTTGATGATATGATAGGGGATTTAGACGAATTGGAGAGTTTAACTAAAAATTGGGCGAAATTATGAAAAAAGAATTAATATCAAGGCTAATATTCTCACCATTTATGTTCTGCATAATGTTTATAGCTTCTATGGGGCTATTTATTAAAAGTTTTATTGGCTATCTCAAATGGGGTGGTGAGTGGGTTTATTACACAAGTAAAGACGAGCAAAAGGACATTGCCGACATCTATGCTGAGTTGGTAAGTCAAAGAATGGCAAATAAGGGCGAAAACGGGGCAAATAAGAAGGTTATTCGCAAAGGTGATACAAGTGTACCAAGGAAAGATAAATTAGCTAAAAACGGCCAAAAAGAGGGATTATGATACAATTTGTAGTTTATGGCGAACCCGTAGCAAAGGGCAGGCCAAGATTTAGTAAAAGAGGATTTGCTTACACCCCCGAAAAGACGACTAACTATGAGAACTTAGTTAAGCTATCTTACTTGGATAGTGATAGAGAGAAATACTTTAACGGAGAGCAACTAAGGGCTGAGATAATCGCTTACTTTGGCATACCTAAGAGTAAACCCAAGAAAATACAAGAACAGATGCTATCGGGAGTAATACGACACACCGCCAAGAAAGATTGTGATAACATTGCAAAGGGGATATTGGACTCTTTAAATGGCATTGCTTTTACCGATGACTCGCAGATAGTATCCCTTGAAATAGACAAGTATTATTCAAATGAGCCAAAAGCAGAAATTAAAATTTATCCGATATGAAAATTACACTATTCTACGAGAAATTTAACGATAGCCACTTCTTTGACATACACCAAGTGAGATTAGACTACACAATAGCTGATTTGATGTATAAGATTGGGGTTATTCTTGGTAAAGAGGGGGTATCAAGCGATGACTTCTTTATTAGCTTCTCTGCAACACCAAAAGCAAAGAAAATAGCAGTATATGAAAATGAGGCATTACAGTTCATCGCTGACGATATTGCAAGAAAGATTATCGCACGGATTGGTTAAAATAATTAAAACATAGGAAATGGAAGAAAACATTATTTTTTTAGTAGTCATAGTATCCTTTATAGGATTTTTATTGTCGGGGATATTAGGATTTATTCTCGGCTACACAACGGGTTCTAATAGAGCCGAAGATGCAATGATGAAAACACTTGAAAAGAAAGCAGAGGAACTTAAACAAAAAGAAAATAATTCGGTTAGTGTTGATTTGCCGAAATTTAATTCTAAGGAGTTATTAGAGTCCGCATTTGCAGAGGCGATAAAGATTTCGGAAGATAAGGAGCAAAAGATAAATAAATCAAAGGGGAGATGGAGCAAAATATGATTACAGATTATATTGTTAAGCGATATGATAGTGTTGAGGATATTTTCTTGGCCTCTATGGATGGTGCAGGGCTTACAAAAGAAGAGTTACCCGAACTTACCATTGAGTGTTATAATTCAGAAGATGCAAGTCGAGTAGATGTTGATTGGTCTTTGTATTTAAGTTCTATTAAAGAGCAGGGTATCTATGGCTTTGTAGAGGGCGATAATATTATACACCTATGGATTGGTAAAGACCTACCAATGGCGGACTTAATTCACTTTTTCGCACACGAAATAGGCCATAATACGGGCAAAAAATATAAGGACACCTACAAAGAGGAAGTTAAGGCTGAAAGTTATGGCATAGTGGCTGAATTAGCTTTTAAATTAGCAGAGGTAGAAAAACTAAAATAAATTTGGTAGATTAGAAATTATTTGCTAAATTTGCATTGTTTTCATGATAATTGGTTGGGAGGCTTGGCTACGGCTGAGCCTCTTTTTTACATTATAATGTGATTTAGCTTTACAGATTGGCAAAATTGATACGCCAAGTGTCTGAAATCACAACGAAGGGTATATCCTTAAAAATAGTCTGAGAAAATAAGGGGATAGCCTTAATTAAGAGTTTTTGTGGTGTTTTGTTACCAACTTTGGCGGGGGTTCTACTACAAAGAATGGCAGTTATCTCGCCACTTTGGCGGAATTATGGCGGATTACAGAGCAAGTATAATGTTGGTAGTGCATAATGTTCACGAGAATGAACAAAAATTGCCGATTTTGTGCAAAATTATAGATACTGATTAGAACACTTCATCTTTGCATGGTTTAGTTAATTTTTAGTTCTCACACGAAGCACTATATTTTTATCTATAATAAAAATTTATATGATTAGTATTATTTTCGTACCTTTGTATAAAATAAAAAATTATGGTTAATATTATTTATGGGCTAAGAGACCCTAGAAACGATGTGTATCAATACATAGGCAAATCAACAGTTGGCACGAAAAGGCCATTAAGGCATCTAATAAAATCTCATTCCCCAAAAGTAAATGACTGGGTTGAGTGTTTAACTAAATTAGGTTTTAGCCCAATTATAGATATTATTGAAGAGGTCGAAGATATTAATGACTTAAATGAGAGGGAGAGATATTGGATAGCTTATTATAAGGATATAAATCCAAGTCTATTAAATATACAATCAACTCATTCTATATTTCAAAATATACACTTGCGTGAGGATACTGAGAAAATAAAGACATTGTTTTCAATAATGAGTGAATGTCCGTCTCTTTTAAGAAGGGAGAGGGTATTTAGGCACTTAAGCCAAAAACAAATAGCAGAAAGATGTGGGTATAATGTCTTAACCATATCTACATACGAAAGAGGTAAGCCCGCAACACTAGACTTATTTTTAAAGTATCTAAATTGCTTATTTGATGAAAACTTTATTGTTTGCGATGAGCAAAGGCGACCATATCAAAAAAGGGGCGACTTGGGTGTGCACTAAGACATATCAATAGTGCTAATTAACACACTTAACCCCTATTTTTAGCCTTAATTGCGTGGAATCACCAAATACGATAGAATAGCCCCGCCCCTATAAATGGTGAAGCCTTGACCTCAGCACCTATATTTATTCCATAGCCCCCGATAATGCCGAAATCACAGAGAGAGACTACCTTCTTACTTCGATAACCTCAAAGCCCCTTATGGTATTATTTGGGTTGCTATTCTTAATATCCCACCATTGCCTTTTAATACCCCACCTAAAGAATAAAAACCTCTTGGGTTGTATATGGTGAAAGATATAAAGAGAATCGGTAGAATGGTATTTAAGACTAACGCTATCCGTTACTATTCCGCTAATCTTGGTGTAGGCATCTTGATACTCGAAACTCTTAGCAACATTATTTAGAATGATTGTGTCTCTTATTGGTATGGTAGCATCTACATCGGTATCCACTACCACACTTGTTGCCGATTGCAAGTCTTTAATCCTTATGCGGAGATTCTTAACCTCTTTTGTCAGTTCGGCATTATATTTCTTAAACTCGGATATAGTTAGCGACAAAGACTCTGTTCTTAGCACTAAATCGCCATTTTTAGCCCGAATTGAGTCTAATCCCGATAGCAGCACCCTTTCGTTCCTTTGATGCTCTAAAAGGTCTGCTTTTGCCATTTTAAGGCGATGTGTTTGGATATTGCCCCAAATGACAAGTCCGCATATAGCTGCGAAAATTCCTATGTAGATATACTTTTTCATCGTGTTTCCATTGCTCTTGGTAAAAATTCATCGAACTCAATCATACTTGTCGGGTCTATATACTCAAATTCGTAGCATACATTATCTTTCCAATAACCGCATACCGCCCGCCCAAAATGTAGGTGAGCACCCGTAGATGCACCCGTGTCACCGCTATAAGCTATAAGAGTGCCTTTCTTTATTCGCTTATTCGGCTCGACTAAAATCTCTTTTAAGTGAGCAAAGGCATATCTGTCGTTAGTATCGGCACACCGCAAGATAAGAGTGTTACCGCCCGTCTTATGATTATATGCTTGTGCCACAATAGCATCAACGGGGCTATATACGGCAGTACCCTCAGCACAACCTATATCAACCCCATTGTGAAATTTCTTTTCCTTAGTAATCGGGTGTACCCTAAAACCAAACTTACTTGTTATCCTACCTTCGCAAACTTTCATTTCTTATTATGCTCGTTCCATTCACCCCTCATCTGTGAAACTACTACATTTAACTTGGAAATTTCCGCCATTATCTCTCTGTGGTCTTTACGGCTATCGTCCCTATCTTGTTTCAGTATCTCTTTTATCTCGTCAAAGTCATCTCTGTTCGTGACCTTGTGGTCGTTAAACTCATTGCGAAGAGCCAATATGTCTTTTGCGTTCTCCGTGTTCTTGATGTTCAGCTTTATGAAAGCAGTTATTCCCATAATGAGATACCCGATAAGTACAGAGCCAATCGCTATGATGTTGCTCCAAGTGATTTTGTCCATAGTAGTTATTTTAAATTGTTATCTGACTGCTTTTCAAATATCCCTGCGGTAATCATACCTCCACCAACAGCCAAATATTGCAAGGATACTACTTGTATATTAGGAGAAATATCGGAGAAGTCAGAGAGTAGCAAGGAAATAACTACAAGTGCCATCGAAAATGCTATACAAGCTGCACCGACTATCCGCTTACTACTCCATTGACCACCCTTTCCCCTAAATACATCGTTCATAGTTTTTAATCTTTTAAGTACCTATTTAACATAATAAAATATTTCTCGCCCTCAATGTCATTCTCTACTTTTAGCTTATTGAGGAGTTCTATCGGCAAAACATTAAGCGGTATATCCTCATTGTAAATGACATTCATCTTCTCGTTGGCCTTTTTCAGAGCCTCGGCATCGGACTTTTCTAAGTCGGGCTGACCATCTTCCATAAAGACAACCCCACTCTCTTTAGCTTGTATTCCCAAGTCCTCGGTTTCTTTTTGTAGTGCAAGTATAGCATCTATCATTTGCTTTTGAAGTCTGTACCATTTTACATCTTCTTCTGCGTTGAGAGTTTTAGTCTTTAGTAACTTTAACTCATCTAATTGTGGTTTAAGAAAAAACTTTTGCATATCTGTATAATTTGATACAAAGTTACGAAATATTTACTAAAGTTAGGCGGTTCGTGTAGAAAAAAGTGTAAATAAGTTTTTGCAAATATAAAAAACTCTCCCCACTTTTCAGCAGGGAGGTCTTAAATTATTTTTGCATAGGATAGTTAGGGTCTGTCGGCTCTTCATAATCTGTTCCGCCTTGTCCGCCCTTGTTTTCTTTCTTTTTCTTTTTAAAGTAGAGTGCTAATCCGATTAACACCACTACTGAAATAATTAATAATACCATAATTTTAATTGTTTTAAATGATTTCTATAAATGAGAATTTGTCGTAATCTATTACCGCACTTCGTAAAGAAGCCGTAAAGGTAGCACTAAACTGAACATTAGGCTCAATATAATAAGTGCCGATAAATATATCTTCGTTTACTGAAGGCGTTACTGAATTAGTCCTCCTTAAATAAACACCTGCATTACGCCCGTCACCAGTGCCTAACCCGTCATAAGTTCCCGTAATTTGAACATTGGCACTTATCGAAGTTGCACTAACGGATATAGCAATAACATTTAGATATTGAGAGCCGTCTGTAATTTGTCCAATAGCACCCACTCCCGTTGTGGCATCTAATTGGAAGGCAAAAGACTTGTAAAGTCGTGGCATACCCGTAGGCAATCCTTCTGAATCAGTACCCGAAGCAACATCGTATTTAGTGAACTCACCCGAATAAGTAAATACCCTATTAGGGTTGTTTGCATCTAACCCTTTATAATACCCGTCTGCTATTTCGGTGCTCATTAGGTCGCTTGTAAAACCATCTATTCCGAGAGATTGAGAAGAAGTAGTAAGGTTGGCTATTAGGTCGAAATCAGGTTGCGTCATAAAGATTTCAGTTGAAGTCCCCGTTGTGTCGTTTATATTCGTAACCTTAAGAGCAAGGAGGTGTACTATTTTTTCGGCCAAAGCGTGAGAGTAAATTGTCTCATCTATTCTTTCTCCTTCTTCATTTGTCGCAAATGCTTTTAGATATATTGTATCTCCCTGACTTGCCCCAAAGTCTTGTTGTCTGAACTCATAATATTCAGGTGTCTTGGAAGCAAGGTCAATAATTTGAGTACTACCCCTCTGCCAAGCTCCTGAATTAATCTTATAGTAATAACCTACTCTTTGTGTTTTTGTATAAAATGCACTTCTGCAAAGCACCCTTACTGAATACATATTAGCCCACCACACTTGGTTAGCATCATTTTGTATTACCTCTGAATGGGGTTTCCTATTCAGCCCCGCATCATTAAGCAGTTCCGCACTTATTGTCGTGGTGTCTAATTTAACCCCTGAACCCCTTGCGATAAAAGGAGAGGTGTTATTATCCCAATTATGATAAAGGCCATTTCCCGAAGTCTTGGAGGTGCAATAACCCACGAAGCCCTCAATCATCTTTGCATAAGCTACGCCCGTTCTATTAGTGCCTGCAACAACACTCATCGCAGTATTGGAAGTGATAGCCGTTACAATATAAGTTTCCACACAGATATTATCTATAACTGCCCCTATTCTCCGCCCTACCACAAAATCGGTAGTAAAAGAAGTTCCCGTACCCGTACAAGAAGTGCCTGAAATAGTTATCGTACCCGTCTTGAGTTGTGGACTATCAAATCGCTTCCACCCGTCAATCTTGAAAATG
>Ga0209016_1002885_pt1 | contig 10852 bp, 7 predicted proteins | sample EPASupsiteSAE305_FD_187265 | JGI IMG/M metagenome (GOLD analysis project Ga0209016, IMG submission 187265) | Bioremediated contaminated groundwater microbial communities from EPA Superfund site, New Mexico - SAE3-05 (SPAdes) (version 2) | ecosystem: Environmental > Aquatic > Deep subsurface >...
CCATCCTTATCGGCGGCGGCATGGCATATACATTCCTGAAGGCTCTCGGTCATAACATCGGCGGTTCGCTCTGTGAGAACGACCTGCTGGATATTGCCAGGGAAACCTTGAAGAAAGCCGAAGCCAGAAAAGTGAAATTCCTGCTGCCGGTGGATAACGTCATTGCCGACAAGTTCGACAATGCCGCCAATACCAATATTGTCGGCAACGACATTCCCGACGGCTGGATGGCGCTTGACATCGGCCCCAAAACAGTTGAGATTTACAGCAAAGAAATCGCCGGAGCCAAAACAGTGGTCTGGAACGGCCCGATGGGCTGTTTTGAAATGTCAAACTTTGCCAACGGCACTATGTCCGTCTGCAAAGCGGTTGCCGACAGCAATTCGGTCAGCATCATCGGCGGCGGGGACTCCGTGTCCGCGGTCAATCAGTCCGGGCTGGCCCCCAAAATGTCCCATATTTCCACCGGCGGCGGCGCCTCGCTCGAATTCCTGGAAGGCAAAGTCCTTCCCGGCGTGGCCGTCCTGGCAGACGCAGAATAACAATTAAATCTATATAAATTAAGGAGTATTATTAAAATGGCGAGAAAAGTAATCATTGCCGGTAATTGGAAGATGAACAAGACCGCGTCCGAAGCGAAGGCCCTGATTGAAGAGCTCAAGGCCAAAGTGAAAGACATTACGTCTGTTGAAATCGTGGTCTGTCCGCCTTTCACCTCGATAGCCGCCGCGGTTGAAGCCGCAGCCGGTTCCAACGTCAAAGTCGGCGCGCAGAACATCCACTGGGCGGAAAACGGCGCGTTCACCGGGGAAATCTCGGCGCAGATGCTCAAAGAATGCGGCGTTGAGTATGTAATTATCGGTCACAGCGAAAGACGTCAGTACTTCGGCGAAACCGACGAAACCGTCAACAAGCGGCTGAAAGCGGCTCTGGCCGCCGGACTCAAACCGATGGTTTGCGTCGGCGAACTGCTGGAAGACCGCGAAGGCGGAAATACTGAAAAAGTATTGTTCACCCAGCTTGAGGGGGGCTTGTCCGGAATCAGCGCGGAACAGATGGAAAAGATCGTTATCGCATACGAACCGGTATGGGCGATCGGCACCGGCAAGACCGCGACTCCGGAAATGGCGGATGCAACCCATTGCTATATCCGGCAGCAGCTTGGCGATATGTTCGGACAGGACGTTGCCGCAAAGACCCGGATTCAATACGGCGGCAGCATGAAGGCTGATAACGCGGCCTCGCTGGTTGCCCAGCCGAATATTGACGGCGGGTTGATTGGCGGCGCCAGCCTTAAAGCTGACAGTTTTGCCGATCTGATCAGGAATTCCATCAAGTAAATTTCTGAAAATATTGTTTTTCAACCGCGGCTTGAATATCTTATTTGACTTTTCCGGCTGCGGTTGTATTTGTATTGTCCCGTTAAATTCGTAACAAGAAAAAAAGTGAGATTAAAATATGTCTGTACTATTAATTGTATTATATACGGCGGTTGTAATTGTCGCATTGCTGCTGATCGGGGTGATCTTGATTCAGCCATCCAAGAGCGGCGGCTTCGGCGGTTCGTTCGGCGGAGTCGGCGAGTCTGTTTTCGGCGCTCACGCCGTGGGTCACCTCAGTCGCCTTACAGTTGTTTTGATTTCGCTTTTTTTCGTTCTTACTCTGCTGCTGGCGGTAATCACCAGTCACAGGGCAAAGGAAAAAAGCGTTGCGGAAGTAAACGCCATTAAACTGGATTTGGCGGCAAAAAGCGCAGTCAATGTTAAAGGACCAGCGGCAGCGCCGCAAGCTGTCTCCGCGGCTAAAGACGGGGAAGTTAAGCCTGTGAAAAGTGCAGTTCCTGAAAATAAAGCTGGAAGCGTTAATAAATAAATTTTATTTTATAGAACATTTCTTCTTTACTCTTGCTTTTTTTGCATTTATTAACTGCCTTTATTTTTGTTGATTATTACTTGAAATATTGTTCCTATTGGAATATTATATCATGTTTGGATGTTCAGTGTTTTTTTGAAAAACAGGAGGCCTGATCTGAAGTGAAAAAATATTTGTTTTTTTTCTGCTGTCTTTTGACGGCAATGGCTGGAACTGAAACGTTGGCGCAGTCTTCGGATGTTTTTAAAAACATCGTGGTCAAGGCTAAATTTCAGCAGTCTCCGGTTTATCAAGTGAACAACTACTCCAACTCAAATCAAAGCGGCTATGAATGGCTGGTTTTGAATATTACTTATTTTACTCCCAAGACTAATGAGCCTTGGCTTGACGATGTTTCCATCGAAGTGGAGATACTGTTTCCCGCAGATTATCAAGGGAAAAGCGTGATGGCCCAGGTTACCGGCAAAACCACCTACTGGTCGGTCGAGATGAATGGCAAAAACCATCAGGAAATAATGGTGGTTCCGCCGGAAATATTCCGCCGCTATACCCGCGGCGGCAGCATCAGCATCAGCAAGACCCAAGTCGCCGGACGGCTTATATTTTACAGCAAGTCCAGGTCAATTCTTGGCGGGGCTTATTTTGAGGCAAACCAGAAGCTGGGCGTCAAGGATCTTGCCGGCCTGTTCGGAAAATACAGCAGTCCGGTCAGCAATTCTTTAAAAATTGAAAATATGATTCTTTCGAGAGATAAATCTCCGTGGGCAAATATCCAATATGATTTCTATGATTTGATTAAACCGGAAACAAAGAAATAATGGCCAAAGATAAGAATACCGTATTAACTATTGATATTGGCGGTGACAGCCTCAAGATGGCGGAATTCTCATTCCCGTCCGGCGGCGGAATGACGCTGGAAAAATTTGCTTTTGCCGAATACGATACCGATCAGAAAGACGCGGACTTTGCAGACCTTTTTTCCGCAGTGTATAATCGCCTTCTCGCCGAAAATAATTTTGTTTCTCACGGCCTCAGAATCGCCATTTCCGGACAGCTCGCGTTTACGCGCCTGAGCAAGCTTCCGCCCTTAGGTGAAGACAAAGGCAGGATTGAGCAGATTGTCGAATACGAAGCCAAGCAGACAGTTCCATATCCCATGAATGAAGTAATCTGGGATTATCAACTGGTCAAGCATACCATTAAATCAGAAGCCCCTGCCGCGCAGGAACCGGAGGTGAATCCGGAAACCGGAGAACCTGTTCCGCCGAAGGAACCGGAAGCCGACATTGACGAGATGGAAGCCTTGTTCGTGGCGGTTAAAAGTGATTTAGTGACTGAGATTGCGGAAATCATTCAGGAATCCGGGAAAGATATTTTATCCATCGAAATCGCACCGACAGCGTTTTTCAATGCGGCGCGGGCGAATCAGATCGGCGTGACCCAGTGTGATATGATTTTGAACATCGGCGGACGCTGCTCCAGCCTGGTTTTTGCCGATCAGGGGCGGGTCTTTGCCAGAACCATTCCGATTGCCGGACATTCGGTGACACAGCAGATCAGCAAAGAATTTAATATCAGTTTCGCGGATGCGGAAGAATTGAAGCGGCGTCACGGTTTTGTGGCCCTGGGCGGCGCCTATGAGGAACCGGATTCCGAAGTGGCGGCGACAATCTCCAAAATTGCCCGAAATGTCATGACCAGGCTTCATGGTGAAATCAACCGTTCAATCAATGTCTGGCGCTCACAATACGGCGGCAACAAGCCGGCGCATCTGTATCTTGGCGGCGGCAGTTCCCTGATGGCTTACACCCCGCGATTTTTCAATGAAAAACTCAGAATTCCGGTTGATTACTTGAATGCATTCCAGGTTGTCGGCATTGGTTCGGATATCAACAAGGATCAACTTTTGGAAGTTGCTCCGATGTTCTCTGAACTTATCGGGCTGGCATTAAAACATATTGTAAGCTGTCCGGTGGATATTTCATTGATGCCGGCCTCCATCAAGAGGTTTAAGGCTCTTCAGCGCAAGAAACCCTATTTTTACGCAAGTTGTGTTTCGATTATCCTTTGCCTGCTGGTTTTCTACTGGGGCGTTTCAAAACGTCTTGACTACGACAAGGCCAGGGTGGAAGTGGCTCAAGTGGAAGTAAATAAGACTAATTCGCTGGTTGAAAAAGTAAAAGGGCTGAAGCGCGATCTGGATACTGCCAAAGCGGAATATGATGAAGCCTTGATGTATATCAATAAACGCAGACAGTGGCCGACCCTGATGAATACAATCCAGAGTTTGGTGCCGGACAAGGTTTGGTTTACCATGCTTGAAGGGACCGCTGAAATCGGAACTGTAACTACAAGCGACCCGTTTGCGCAGGCTCGCGCCCGCGCCGCCGCCGCCAATAAACCAGGTGGACGCAGAGGCGGCGGCAAGCCGGGACCCACGCCAGCGCAAGGGCCGACGTTTACCACGGGAACTACTGAAATCAACTGGATAAAATTTTACGGGCATTCAATCAAGCTTAAACGGGAGTTGCTGGAAGAAGTGCTGGCCGCCAACTTGAAGAAATCCGGCCTTTGCGCTGATGGCGAAGACGCAGTTCTTACTTATGAATATTTCCCGGAAAAAGGCAGAAACAATATTACATCGTTCAAAATGCGGATAAAACTTAAGGAATCGATCAAGAAGTAGTATGAATAAGTTTATCAAGAAAAATATGGTTCTGGTAATAGTATTAGCCGTCACGCTGATCTGCGTGGGGGTCATGGCGTTTCTCGTAACAAGAGAACATGGCACAATGCAGGCGTACATTAAACAAACCGAAGGCTTGAAAGACACAATCAAAGATTTGATCAAGCAGAAACCAGCCCCTGTTGAAGGCAATTTGGAACGGTTGAAGAAAGACGCCGAAGGATATAAAGAGAAATTCAAGGAAATCTCTATTCTTTTCGGCAGACCGCTTTATCCCGCGGCCAAAAAATTTGCCGAGGAAATGGGGATGACCGTGGATGAATTCAGGCTCAAGCTTGCAGCGTTCTGGGAAAGCAACAAAGCGTCCGGCGTGACTCGCGACCAGATGTATGGAATGTTTAAAGCCAGCTTTAATAATCCGGAAAAGTGGGATAAAGCGCTTCAGCATTTTACAGTGGAGGCACAGAAATATACCTTAGAACGCATTGACGAGAATAATGTCGATGAAATTATGCTGGCATCATTCGGGCTTGCCCGGAACTTAAGATTTTCCGGGCCCAGATGTGACGTATTCATGAAAGATTTGAGATTCGCATTGGTTGATTTGTACAATGCGGATAAAGATAAAATAATCGAATTCGGTCCGTCGGCGTCTTCATTTTCATTTGATTTTAAGGCTCTTCCCGAGCGGGAAACCATTCCGGATATCGTCAAATGCTGGAAAATAATCGACGATCTGGCAAAACGGCTGGTCGGCACCGGAATTACTTATTTGGACGCTTTTTCTAAAGAAAGTCTTACCGGCAGAGTCGAAGGCAATTACACAACTTACCGCTTTACGATTGGAGTCAGAGGAGATTTGAACAGTATCCGTAAGGTGGTTGATAATCTCTACAACGCGTATACGGAGCGCCGGGTTTATATCGTAAGCGGAATCGCGCTTGCCAAAAGTAATGATGAAGCGGAACAATTGATTATTGAGGCGGAAAGTAAATTGTACGGCGGCAGTATTCTGGATGAAAACCCGGAATTCAAGCCGGTGGTGCCTCCGACTCAACCCTCGCCGGATATGGCCGCCCCACCTCCTCCGCCGGAAGAACCCGGTCCCGCGGCTGTTGCTACCGCCCCCCAGTCGCGCACCGAAGCGTTGAAGTTTACGGAAAGCAAGGAAAGCGAACTTCAGCGAAAGAAAGAACTGGAGAATGAGAGGCTGGAGCAAAAGCGTAAGCAGCAGGCGAAGTTGAATAAGGAGAAAATAGTGGATAACGATCCCGACAAGGATTTGCCATATTTCCAGCGCCGTTCATACGGCAAGGTGATCATCGGGGCTGATAAACAATGCCGGGCGGTAATTGATATTGATTATGTGGTTTATACTGGCCAGGAATTGAAGGAATAACTTCGGAGGAAAAGGGCTTTGCAATTTTTAAAAAGACATTATGAAAAAATAATACTGGCAGTTCTTCTGCTATTGTTCATTATTTCCCTGGTTTATCTTATTCAGATCATCAATTCAACCAATGCTGTCACCAGGGCGGAATTGAATATTCCCACTCGCGCTCCGGATTATGTGGAAACCGATTTCAACAGTGAAGCGTTCGCAAATAAAACGGTTTTTATGAAAGACGCGAAATGGAAAGCTTCTGAAGCCAGAGAACCCGATGACAAGATATTTACGGATTTGATGGTTCCGTTCGAATGCGCCAGATGCCCGTATCCGAATTGCGGCAGAATTGTTCCTTTATACTACTTTAACAACGATCCTCACAAATGTCCGATTTGTGACGGGGTGTTACAGAAGCCGGATAATAAAAAGACTGCGGGGCCTGTCACTAAGCCGAAGGAAGGGGATGAAGACGGCGACACAATCCCGGATATAGCTGAAGACAAACTGGGTTTGAACTCCAGAGATCCGGAAGACGGATTGCAGGACATGGACAATGACGGCTTTGGAAATGCGTTTGAATACAAGTTTTTCCTGCCGCTTCCCGGTCTGGGTCAGGCTTATGCGGAGAAAGCGATTAACAATCCCAAGATTCATCCGCCGATGTTTATGCGCCTCCAGTTGAAGGATATGAGGAAGACTCTGCTTGATGTTACATTGAAGAAAGTTGTTCCGGCCGGAACAAAAGGCGATGAATTTGATGTTCAGTTGAATATCGATAATGGTGCCAAAACGCGTTTCGTATCGCTGAATGATAAAGTTCCTCTTGATAAGAAGATTTATGAAATTGTAAAAATCATTCCTAAATTTACTAAATTGCAACAAGGTAATTTGATTACAGACAAAGATGAGTCAACCATTATCCTGAACTCAATAGATGGCAAATATACCATTGAAATGAAGTGCGGAGAGCCGGTTTATTCGCCGAATCCGAAGGCAATTATGGATGATCTCGGAATTGACGAAGAGCTCACGCTGGATGAAAACGATGTTTTCTCGATGGGTACGGAAAAAACCGGGATTACCAGATATAAGGTTGCTAAAATAGACCTTGTGAAGGAAGCTGTGGATGTTAAGGATTTGAAAACAAATAAGACGTTCACTGTAACCAAGAAAGCACAGATGCCGAGGATTTTGAGAAAATCGGACAGGTCGTTCAAGACCTGAAGATAATATAGTCAATGCCCGGGACCGAAATAATTAAAAGATCTTCAATCAGGGTTAAGAAGGATGAAACATTTGAAAAATAAGATGTTCGAAACTCTAGGCGGGGTTAAGCTCCTCGTATGTTGTTGTGCACTTTTCATTATCTCAGGCGTCTATGCCGAGGATGAAGAAAACAAAAGCGCGGAAGACGCCAAAAAATTTGAGAATGCTCTGTCTGATACCAGGAAGCAGCGCCAGAAAGCGTTTGAACAGGCGGAAAAGCTTATTTCTCAAGGCAAGAGCCTTGCCGCTGAAGGTAAATACGCCGATGCGATGGGCAATTTTCAGAAAGCCTCCGCCCAGCTTGAAGCAATGGACGGCGATCTGGCCAAAAAGAAAATTATCAGCCTGAATAATTATCTGATATCCTTCAAAAACAGATGGGCTGACAGCATTATGGATAAAGCTCACAAAGCGCTTGTCGAAAACCGTTACGAAGATGCCATCAATCTGGCTTCAGAAGCGGTTTTGGTGGACCCCAACAAAAATGCGGCTACCACCAAATTCATCGAACAATGCAAGAGCCTTCAGAAATCGGGCGATTTCCGCAGTCAGACATCTCTTGACAAAATCAATCCTGAATATGCTAAAACTGAACAAAATATTGATTTGCTCTATCGTGAAGCCGAAGTGCTGTACCAGAACAAACGCTATGTTGAAGTGCGCACTAAACTGGAAAAAATATTCCTGCAGGACCCGTATAATCTGAAAGCCGTTCATCTGCTGAATAAAACTTATGACCGTCTTTACGAATATGCCGGAAAACGCCGTGAGGCAGATGTTGAAGAAATGATAGCGTATAATACATGGCAATGGAACGAAGCGGTTCTGCCGACACAGTTTGAGCGGGAAATAAAAAAAGGATCAGCGGTAAAATCCAACGCCAGCGCAGGGGTTTATGAAAAAATGGAAAATATCATTTTCCCCGGAGTTGAGTTTGATGACGCAGATATTTTTTCAGTAATCAGGTATCTTCACAAGAACAGCAAGCGCTATGACCCTGATCAGGAAGGCATCAGCGTTGTTGCCAGCTTTACCAAGAAGCAGGCGGAATCGCTGCCTAAAATTACGATGAGTTTTGCCAAAATTCCCATGAGTGAAGTTTTGCGCTATCTCTGCCAGGGGGTTGGCTTGAAGTATAAGATTGATGAAGGCTCAATTGTTATTGGAGCAAATGTTGATGAAATGCAGACGGATTACTTCTCGATTCGCGGCGACCTGATTTCCGATATCGCCGGAGTTAATCCTGCCGGAGGCGCCGCTGGAGGCGCTGCTGCTCCCGCGGAGAAAAAGGCCCTGCCGAAATTCGGCGAAAAAACTGATATGACAAAATTCGGGGATGATACTGCCAATACCGCAGGGACTACCGGAACCCAACAAGATTCCACCGCGACGTCAATCGCGCTAATCAAATATTTCGGAGACCGCGGGATTAGTTTTGGAGAAGGCTCTTCCATCGCCTATGACCGGCGCGGGGGAAAACTTATTGTCAAAAATACACTTGAAAATTTACGAAAAATGGATGAACTGCTCCGCCAGATTGACGCGATTACGACCCCGCTGGTAATGGTGGAAACCAAAATGGTTGAAATCGCGCAGAATGACGTGGAAGAACTGGGGTTTGACTGGATATACGCCGCGCCATACAACCCGTCTAATCCTTATCAGGACCATCCGACCTGGTGGGTTAATCAACATCAAACCAGCAGCGGACAGGTAAATGAGCAGGGAACTCCGCTAAGACACTATGCTCAAAACAATCCGAATTCAAGCAACCCGCTGACTCAGAATTACAAAGTAGTCAATGATTTGAAACTCCTTCCCAATTTTGGAGAATCCATCTTCGGACAGCAGAATCAGTGGGATCTCTCTTTGACAGTCAACGCAATCAGTCAGAACAGCAGAACAGAAGTTCTTTCTACTCCGCGCCTGCTGACGACCAGTGGCAGCGAAGCCACGATTAAAATGATTACACAATATTATTATCCCAGCAGTTGGACAGCCCCGGTTGTAACCGTAAACGGTTCAACCGTCAGCATTACAGCCCCGGTTCCTGATTTCGGCGAGGCTACCGACATTGGCATTCAATTCACAATAAGACCGGTTGTCGATCCGGATAATTATACGATTACACTTTCGCTGGAACCTCAGATTTTGACATTTATCTCCAGGTTTCCCAGCGATGATGTTTCCGTCACCACCGGTCAAATCAGTGCTGACGGAAAAGCTGTTGCGACATTCAACAATACCTATACGGTATGGATGCCTGAAATCGGACGCCGCGAGCTGAGCACAAACATTAAAGTTTATGACGGGGAAACCATTGTGCTTGGAGGAATGGTTGACAACAGAAGCATTTATCGTGATGACAAATGGCCGGTTCTCGGGGATGTTCCTCTGGTAGGCCGGTTGTTCTCCAGTCAACTGGCGTTTACTGAAAAAAGAAATCTGATTATTTTTGTTACCACCCGCTTGATCAACAACGATGGTATTCCTGTAAGAAGAAATAAACAGCGTTCTGTGCCTGAATTTTATAGATAAATTAATTTTATAATAGTCTGGAGGATGTAATGACCTTAATATTAAGAAAACTTTTGAATGTTGCCATGTCGGCGGCATCTTTTCTCGTATTGTTTCAGGCAGCGGCAGCGGATTCGGAGAAAGTCCAAAGCATCAAAAGTTCTATCGGCCGGGAAGTGATTTCCAGCCAGGAGATTGAATCGAAAGCCAATAAAGCCATGACTGAGGCCAATGATGAATTCGTCAAAAATCACTATAAAGAAGCCGTTGAGAAGTATCTTGAAGCAATTAAACAGATGAAAGTAATCAGCGATGATGACAACAAATTCTTTAAAAAACGCATAGACCAATGCAAGGAACAAATATCCAAATCATATTATTACTGGTCAATGGATATGGCGATGGAAGCGGAAAAACTGGGACAGGCCAAAAAAATCAGCGAAGCAATTGAGTTGTGCAAAGAGGCCATCAAGATTTATCCGCCGTGCAAGAAAAAAATGGATGAGAAAATTGCCCGTTTTGAGCGTATGCAGAAAACGACTGAACGCAGAAATCAAAGCAGCGAAAACAGTGTTGTTCCCGGTAAAGACGAACAGGAATACAGCATTCAGGTTTTACTCAAGCAGGCCAAAGTGCTCTATGACGCAAAGGATTATTCCGGCGCTAAAAATAAATATGAACAGGTTTTGCTGACAGACCCCTATCAGGATGAAGCAATCCAGGGATTGCGCGCAACGAACATTAGAATTGAAAAAGTAGGGGCTCAAAGAAATTTTAATATGTTCCATGAAGCAACTGCCGAGATGGCCTGGAAATGGGCGACCCCGATAACGGCGGAGAATACTACGGAAAATAAAGAATTGCTGGAAAAACCTGTATCCAAGGAATTGACAGAAAATAAAATTCAGCAGAAACTGAACAGCATTAAAATTCCCCGCCTTGACTTTGAGGACGTAACGATTCCAACCGCCATAAAATATTTGCGCGAACAGAGTAAACAGCTTGATCCTGAAGGTGTCGGCGTTAACATCTTTTTAAGGCTTGCGACCGACGCGGACAAGAAGCCGGCAGATGCCGCACCCGCGGCTCCGGCCGCGCCGGATGCTACGGCCGCTCCTCCTGCT
>Ga0209016_1002888_pt1 | contig 10837 bp, 9 predicted proteins | sample EPASupsiteSAE305_FD_187265 | JGI IMG/M metagenome (GOLD analysis project Ga0209016, IMG submission 187265) | Bioremediated contaminated groundwater microbial communities from EPA Superfund site, New Mexico - SAE3-05 (SPAdes) (version 2) | ecosystem: Environmental > Aquatic > Deep subsurface >...
AAAAGGCACTTACTTTCCGCGAACAAAAAACCTACAAAGCAGACACATGGGAAGAGTTTAAAGATATTATTGAAAATAAAGGAGGGTTTGTATATGCTCATTGGGATGGAACTACAGAAACGGAGGTGAAAATTAAAGAAGAAACCAAGGCAACTATCCGTGCAATTCCGTTGAACAATCCACAAGAAGAGGGCAAGTGTATCTTCACAGGAAAAACTTCAACACAAAGGGTATTGTTCGCAAAAGCTTATTAATCAATAGATTTTTGGTACACTAAAGGAGAGCCAAAAGCTCTCCTTTTTTAATTCGTGATTATCTCCATCGCACAGTTTCAATCAGGTGATCAATATCTTTTTTGATGAATTTAATTACTGGTTCTAAAGAGTCATTATTAGGCTCCTGATTAAAATATAAAGCTCCTCGCAGGAAATGTTTTGTACTGTCGGTTACAAAAAACTGATAGGGAGAAGCTACATCGCTTCCTTTGATGTCAAAAACAACACCATAAACTTTTGTTTCAGGGTTTTCATAAAGTTTTTCCCCGATTCCATTTGACTTAGGAATATGCTTATTTGCAAACATATTGGCGTCGTCAATCAGTTGAGGCAGGTTTTTATTTACGGCTTTATAGCTGATATGAACCCGGCCATTGAATTGTGGGTAATCAAGGTTAATCCAGAACTTTTCTTCCTCTTTTTCTTTGTCAGGAAAACGTAAGATATTTGCATATGTCGGGTATTCAAAAGAATAAGGATAGTTTAATGTGTTGAATTTTCGATACTCTGGTTTTGGAGTGTCAATCCGAAAGTAAGCTTTGGGCTTGGGAGCATAATTTCCATCTCCACACGAAGCCAGGATTACAACCAAAACGGAAAGAAGAATTATTTTGTAGTTCATTTTTTCTGATTTTCAGAATTATTACCTGTATAATGTGCTTTTATCTTTCGTATTCTTCGATCATCTGCAGATTCTATTCTGAATTCAAAATCACGAATTGTAATTACATCGCTCTTTTTCGGGATTCGTCCGTAAACTTCAAGAATTAATCCTGCTAAAGTGTCAGAATCACCTTTCAGTTCTTCAAATTTACGATGCTCAATTTTGAATACTTTGCAGAAGTCGTTTAATGAGATTTTTGCTTCAAAAACGTATGTATTCTCATCGATTTTTGAATAAAGTTTATCATCACTTTCAACATCAAATTCATCCGATATATCTCCTACAATTTCTTCAAGAATATCTTCCAGCGTCACGATTCCGGATGTTCCGCCATATTCATCAACAACAACAGCCAGATGGATTTTTTTTGCCTGAAATTCACGAAGCAGATCATCTATTTTTTTTGTTTCCGGAACGAAAAATGCAGGTCGTATTAATTGTAACCAGTTGAAATTTTCGTCTTTATCGAAATGAGGAAGCAAATCTTTTATATATAAAATGCCGATAACCTTATCGAAAGTTTCTTCATAAACAGGCATTCTTGAATATCCTGCTTCTAGTATCATATTCATTAATTCGGGAAATCCTGTTTCTTTTTCGAGTGCAATTACGTCCAAGCGTGATCGCATAATTTCTTTAACTTCTATATTACCGAATTTGACGATCCCTTTCAGAATGTTTGTCTCTTCTTCTGATGAGTTTTCGGTTTGAGTAATATCAATTACGTCCGATAATTCACTAATTGTTAGGTTTATGCCTTTTCGCGAAGCTTTCTTGTCTATTATCTGGGTTGATTTTACCAATAACGTACTAAATGGGAAAAAAATCCTGATTAACAACGCGATAAATGGAGAAAAAGTGGATACTATTCTCGTAGGACTATGTCCGGAATAGATTTTGGGCATAATCTCGCCAAATAAGAGGATAATGGATGTTATAAGAATAACCTGAATAACAAAAGATAAGAGAGGAAATTCCTGAAGATTAAAAATATTAATCGTTAAATAGGTTGATAAAATTACGATCCCAACATTCACAAAATTATTTACAATCAGAATGGTTGCTAACAGGCGTTTGGGTTTCTCAAGTAATCGGAGAATTAATAGATTTCTTTGATCCTTCTGATTCCGGATTTGATTTAGTTCGCCTGGAGTCAATGAAAAAAATGCAATTTCGGAACCGGATGCTATCGCTGATATAATTAGCAGTAAAAGAATAATAACTGCTATCGGAATCAGTTGGAGACTCAAATTTTTCTGAAAAATACCAGCAATTGTCAATATTGACAATTGCTGGTGAATAAAGGTTATTACGAACAAACTGTTCATGTTCGATTAGATGTTTTTATCAATGCCTTATGATTGTGCAAGCAAAGATAAAAAAATCAATCGATACTTAGAATGGTAAATCATCTTCTGGTTCCGGAATAGGAGCCGATTCGCTTACAGTATTTGAAGTTGATTGAGGTGCATAACTTCCAGCTTGTTCATCTTTAGGTTTTGATGAAAGCATTTTGAAATCAAGACCTTCAATGTCTGTAGAATAACGTTTATTTCCGGTTTGATCTTCCCATTGACGTGTTCTGATTCTACCTTCCAGATAAATTAAAGAGCCTTTCTTTAAATAGGTTTCTGCAATTTCTGCCAATCCCCTCCAAAGAACAATGTTGTGCCATTCAGTTTGGTCAACACGCTGGCCTTCTTTGTTTTTGTAACTTTCGGTGGTCGCAAGTGAAAAGGATGCTTTTTTTACACCATTGTCAAAGGTCATTATTTCTGGATCTTTTCCCAGATGACCTACCAAAATTACTTTGTTTACTCCTGCCATAATTCTTCGTTTTTATGTTTTTAAAAAGTTTATTTTTAGTTCTTCAAATATAAGGTATAAAAAGAGGAAAACCAAATTTTTTTAATATTATTTTCTTTAACTTGAGAGATTTGATTTTTCTAATATCTTGTTAATAAGTGCGGATACAGCATAGGTGTTAAATTTGTTAAAATCTATTTCGGTATACTCATTTAAAAAGTTAGGCTTTATTGTAATGATTGTAAAATTAACATGAAGAAGTTGATGGCTCAACTGATGCTTGATTTCATGGTTTGATAAAACAATGGGCTCTTTATAGTCAGAAATAAATTTCAGGAGAAAATCGTTTAATTCCAATTGCGATGGAGTATTTTTTGTTTCCAGTAAAGGAAATTCAAACAGGTTTTTCCATATATCTTTTTCTGTTCGTTGTTTTATCAGTGTGCAAAAATCATCATTTCCCTGATACCGGAAGATGAAATAGGTAAAATAGCGATGCAATATTTCTGCTGTTTTTTTTGATTGTGGAATTTCCAGAACTTTATTTTCGCGGAATGCATTGCAGGTGGCTTTGAAAGGACACTCTGTACATTTAGTATTTGCAGGAGTACAAACCAATGCGCCCATTTCCATCAAAGCCTGATTGAAAACAGAAGGTGTTGCATATACAATCTCTTTTTCAAGAAAAGCATAAATTTCTTTTTTTGCCCTAGGATTATCATAGGCAACTTCTAAACCGAGGTATCTGGAGATAAATCTGAATACATTGCCATCAATTACCGGAATAGCTTCTTCAAAACAAATAGAAGCGATTGCAGCGGCAGTATAACTTCCAATTCCTTTCAGCGTGATAATTTCACGATATTTATCAGGAAAATTTCCGTTAAATTTTTCCTGAACAATTTTTGCTGTAAAATGGAGATTCCGGGCTCTGGAATAATAGCCAAGTCCTTGCCAAAGCTTTAGAACTTTTTCTTCCGGAGCCTTTGAGAGCTCAGAAATTGAAATAAATTCTTCGATAAAGCGTTGATAATATGAAAGTCCCTGTTGAATGCGTGTTTGCTGAAGAATAATTTCAGAAATCCAGATTTTGTAGGGATCTTTGGTGTTTCGCCAAGGTAAATCACGTTTTTTTTGGCTATACCATACTGTTAAAATATCGGTAAAAAGGGTCTTCATCCGGAAAAACAATTTAAAGTGAATGAATTAGAGTACAAAAATGCGTTATAAATGTTTTGGTTAAGTGAAAATTTATTATTTTTGCAGCCCAAATCGAGTGATATTAAACACTTAAATAATACAGAGATATGACAAAAGCAGAAATCGTAGCAGAAATTGCTAACAAAACCGGAATCGAAAAAGTATCGATCCAAGCAACCGTTGAAGCTTTCATGGATGTTATCAAAGAATCTTTAAGCAAAGGTGACAATGTTTATCTCAGAGGCTTTGGTAGCTTTATCGTTAAAAAAAGAGCTGAAAAAACTGGTAGAAATATTTCAAAAAATACTACTATCATTATTCCTGCTCACAACATCCCAGCATTCAAACCTGCTAAAACTTTCGTTATTGACGTTAAAAGTCAAGTGAAATAATTAATTACATTTTAAACTACACATTATGCCTTGCGGTAAAAAAAGAAAGAGACACAAAATGTCAACGCACAAACGCAAAAAACGTTTGCGCAAGAATCGTCATAAAAAGAAATAATTCAGTTATTTACCAGAGGCTGTCTCACTATTCTTTTTCTGGCATGTATAACTTACGACTTGTTCGTATGTTATTTGCTGAAAAAAGTCTATTCATGAGTCAGCCTCTTTTACTATTTTTCACGCATTATAGGCTTGATCTCCACCAATACCTAACAGGTGATAATCAGTAAATCTAAAACAACTCGTTGTGAATAAAGAACTTATAATTGATTCGCGTCCCAACGAAGTTGTTATTGCTCTTATGGAAGACAAGCTTCTGGTTGAACTTCATAAAGAAAAAAGCAATAACAGCCACTCTGTTGGCGATGTCTTTTTAGGAAGGGTTAAAAAAGTTATGCCCGGCCTTAATGCTGTTTTTGTTGATGTTGGTTACGAAAAGGATGCATTTCTACACTATCTGGATTTGGGTCCTCAGGTAAATACGTTAAATAAGTTTGTGAAGCAGGTTACTTCAGGTGCCGCTGAACATTTGCGAATGGACAACCTGGAAACAGAGCCCGATATCGAAAAAACAGGAAAGATCTCTAATGTACTGAAAATAAACCAGCAGGTCGTTATTCAAATTGCGAAAGAGCCGATCTCTTCAAAAGGTCCGCGTGTATCCTCCGAAATTTCATTTGCAGGAAGATATATAGTGTTGGTTCCTTTCTCAAATAGAGTTTCTATTTCGCAAAAAATCAAAAGCAGCGAAGAACGTAATCGTCTGAAAAGACTGATTATGAGCATTCGTCCAAAAAATTACGGGATCATCATCCGCACTGTTGCCGAAGGCAAAAATGTGGCTGAACTTGATGCCGATTTGCGAAATCTTATTAGTAAATGGGAAACAGCTTTAATTCGTCTTAAAGATGGGAAAGCTCCTCAGAAAATTGTGAGCGAACTCGATAAAACTTCCGTTTTACTCCGTGATTTGCTCAATAAAGATTTTAACAGTGTAGTTTTGAATGATCAGGGTCTCTATGAAGAAATCAAGAACTATATTGCTACAATTGCTCCTGACAAAGCAGATATCGTAAAATTATACAAGGGAAAGATTCCAATTTTTGAGCAATATGCTATTGAAAAGCAGATTAAAAGCTCTTTTGGAAAAATTGTTACGATTAAGAGTGGTGTTTATCTGGTAATTGAACATACAGAAGCCATGCACGTGATCGATGTTAATAGCGGTCACCGTTTAAATACAGATAAATCGCAGGAACAGAATGCTATGGAAGTTAATTTGGAAGCAGCATCTGAAATTGCGCGCCAGCTCCGTTTGAGAGATATGGGTGGAATTATCGTCATAGATTTCATTGATATGCACGAAGCAGCAAACCGCCGGGGTCTCTTTTCCCGATTACAGGAAGAAATGGCAAAAGATGGTACAAAACACACCATTTTGCCACCAAGTAAGTTTGGCTTAGTACAAATTACACGTCAAAGAGTACGTCCTCAGCTTGATGTGGATATCCTCGAAAAGTGCCCTGCTTGTGATGGTTCCGGTAAAATAAAACCCAGTATGCTTTTTGTTGACGAAATTGAGAACAATTTGAAATATCTGGTTCATGAGCAAAATGAAACAATGCTAACTCTTTCAACCAATCCATATATCTATTCATATCTTACTCGTGGAGGTCTGTTTTCCATTCGCTGGAAATGGATGTTTAAGTTCAGAGTATGGATTAAACTGAAAGCGGTTGCTTCATTCCATTTTCTTGAATATCATTTCTATAATAAGAATAACGACGAAATAAAAATCTGACAAGGATTTAATTTTCGGTAAATCTAAACAAGCGAAAGGGTGAGTCATTTGACTCACCCTTTCGCTTGTTTAGATTAATATAAACGGGCTATCTCAGTTTTGCCCCCAGTTGGGTTTCGAAGTTCTTTACCATTTTTTCCATAATTTTTTCTATCTGGTTGTCGGTGAGGGTTTTTTCTTCATCCTGTAAAATAAAACTTACAGCATACGATTTTTTACCGGCTTCCAGTTTGTCGCCTTCATATACATCGAAGAGATTCACTTTTTTCAGTAGCTTTTTCTCTGTTTGATAGGCTATCTGTGAAATTTGTGCAAAGCTTATTTCCTTATCTAACAGCAGGGCTAAATCGCGACGAACTTCGGGATATTTACTCACTTCTTTGTAACATATATTTGTTTTCGGGAGCTTTTTCAGAATCAAATCCCAGTTTAGTTCGGCATACAAAACGTCCTGTTTGATATCAAATGCCTTAAGCAATGAAGGATGTAAAATTCCAAATTCGCCAACCACTTTATTGCCGCTCATCAATTGGAAACCTTGTGCAAAATATCCGGAAGCACTCTCCTGAAAATCATTCAGGGAAAAAGGGAAACGAATCCGGTTTAAGAGATTTTCAACAGAGGCTTTCAGATGAAAGAATGCCGGTTCTTGCTCTTTAGAGTGCCAATTTTCCGATTCAATAGCTCCGGTCATAAGCATAGCCAAATGATGTTCTTCCCGATAACGGCGGGTAACGTCAAGGCGAATATCCGTTTCGCCTGTTTTGCGATAAATTCGTCCGAATTCAAATAGTTTCTGACGGTTTACCTTGCGGTTGATGTTGTAGATTACGGTTTCCAGTGCTCCGAAAAGCAGAGTTTGACGCATAACATCCAATTCTTTACTCAACGGATTAGCAATCGGAACATTTTCTTCTGCTTTGAAATAGCTGAATTTTTGAGTGTATTCCGATTTTGTAAGTGAGTTGTTCATGATTTCGAAAAATCCGTTCGAAGCCAGATAGTCAGAAATCAGATTACGCATTTGTTCCGGGTCCGGCTTTGGAAAATTATTCATCGAAGCCTTGAGTACCGGACCTATTTCTATGTTATTGTAGCCATAAATACGAAGGATATCTTCGATTACATCCACATCACGGGTAACGTCGGTACGGTAATGAGGAATCGAAAGGGTGAGAATTCCGTCTTCTTCGGCCTTTACGTCCATTTCGAGAAGTGCCAGAATATATAAAACCGTTTCTTTGGGAAGTTCTTTTCCGATAAGATTCTTCATTCGTTCCAGCGAAAGCTGTACAATTTTTTCGGGGAAAGGAATTGGGTAGATATCAACGATTTCGGAAGAAATTTCTCCTCCGGCAATTTCTTTGATCAGCAAAGCAGCCCGTTTGAGAGCGTATAATGTAATGTTGGGATCTGTACCGCGTTCGTATCGGAACGAAGCATCCGTTTTTAGCCCGTGATACTTGGATGTTTTACGGATATGCACCGGATCAAAACATGCACTTTCGATGAAAATATTGGTTGTTTCATTGGTTACTCCCGATTTTGCACCTCCAAAAACTCCGGCAATGCACATGCCTTCTTCTGCATTGCAAATCATCAGATCATTGGCTGTAAGTTTACGCTCAACTCCGTCAAGTGTAATGAAAGGAGTGTTTTCGGCAAGTTTTTTCACCACTACTTTGCCTCCTTTAATCTGTTTGGCATCAAAAGCATGGAGAGGTTGCCCGATTTCCATCAACACGAAATTGGTAATATCAACCACATTGTTGATGGGACGAAGACCAATCGCTTTCAGACGGTTTTGCAGCCAGTCGGGAGAGTCTGTAACTTTAATTCCGCTAACGGTAATGCCAGAATAACGCGGACATGCTTTCACATCTTTTACGTCTACCAGAATTGTAAGATTTTGATTTTCTGTTTTGAATAAATCAACGGATGGATAATTCAGTTTCAGATCTTTATATTCGGGTTTGAGATTCAGTGCAGCCACAATATCACGGGCAACACCAATGTGTGAAGTTGCATCGGAACGATTTGGTGTAAGTCCTATTTCGAACACAATATCGTTTTCAATCCCGAAATATTCGTTGGCAGGAGTTCCAATTATCGCATCAGGATCGAGAACCATGATGCCGGCATGAGATTCGCCTAACCCGAGCTCATCTTCGGCGCAAATCATCCCTTCAGAAAGTTCACCTCTGATTTTGGATTTCTTGATTACAAATGATTCTTCGCCACTGTAAAGAGTTGTACCAATGGTTGCAACAGCAACCTTCTGCCCGGCAGCTACATTGGGAGCACCACAAACAATGTGCAGAGGTTCGGTTTGTCCGATATTCACAGTAGTGATGGATAAACGGTCTGCATCCGGATGTTTTACACAGGTTAAAACTTCGCCAATTACAACGCCTTTGAGGCCTCCGCGAATGCTTTCAATGCTTTCCCATCCTTCTACTTCGAGTCCGGTATCAGTTAAAAGTTGGTCTATTTCTTCAGGTGAAAGATTGATGTTAACATACTCTTTCAGCCATTTGTAGGATATCTTCATTTGTAGAAAAATTACTCAAGTATGCAAAATTACAGATTTTCGGGAGATTGGGAGACGAGAGTTTTACAGAATTTGAAAACTAAATCGGGTTGAATCAATGAATACGTTTTTAGTTCAATGGAAAAACCCCGACAAAAGAAGAATCTTTCATCAGGGTTTTTACGATGTTAGATTGGCTTTCGTTAACCTCCAAAGTCATCGAAAGCGATGTTTTCTTTTGGAACTCCGTAGTCATCAAGCATTCTCTGAACGGCATTATTCATCTGAGGAGGACCACATAAGTAGAACTCAATTTCCTCTGGCTCCGGATGTTTCGATAGATAATTGTCCATGATTATCTGGTGAATAAAGCCTGTGTACCCGGTCCAGTTGTCTTCCGGTCGTGGCTCAGAAAGTGCTATATGAAATCTGAAGTTGGGGTATTCAGTTTCTATCTTCTTAAACTCGTCAATATAGAAGAGTTCCCGTAAGGAACGTCCGCCATACCAAAACGTAGCTTTTCGATCAGTATTTTGAGTAAGAAACTGATCAAAGATGTGCGAACGCATAGGGGCCATTCCGGCGCCACCTCCAATAAACATCATTTCACGCTTGGTATTTTTGATAAAGAACTCACCATAAGGACCGGAGATTATAACTTTATCTCCTGGTTTGCGGGAAAAAATATAGGAGGAACAAATTCCGGGATTAACGTTCATAAATGAATTTGTTTTACGATCGAACGGAGGTGTTGCAATACGAATATTCAGTTTGATGACGTTTCCTTCTGCAGGGTGATTAGCCATAGAGTATGCACGAAAAACAGGTTCACTGTTTTTCATTTTGAGATTCCACATTTTGTATAAATCCCACTCTTCACGATATGCTTCTTCCACAAAGATATCTTTGGCGAAGTCCACTTCGCAGGAAGGAACATCAATCTGGATATAACCTCCAGACCTGAAATTCAGAAGATCTCCTTCTGGAAGTTTTACCACAAATTCTTTGATATAGGTAGCTACATTTTGGTTCGAAACCACTTCACATTCCCATTTTTTGATTCCGAAAACTTCTTCCGGAATATGAATTTTCATATTTTCACGAACCTTCACCTGGCAGCCCAGTCGCCAGTGGTTGAGTTGTTGTTTACGGGTAAAGTATCCTGTTTCGGTGGGTAAGATAGTTCCTCCGCCTTCCTCCACCTGACATTTACACATTGCACAGGTTCCCCCTCCACCACAGGCTGAGGGAAGAAATATTTTTTCGTTTGCCAGCGTGGAAAGTAAGCTGGAACCTGAAGTTACTTCAATTTCCTTTTCGTCATTGATTAAAATTTTCACAGGTCCAGAAGGTGCCAATTTGGCTTTGGCATATAGGAGGAGTCCTACCAGTAGTAGCATAACAGCCAGAAAGACAACAGAACTTATAATTAAAAATCCGGTAAAGCTCATAATAACAGAAGTGTTAGGTTGATTAAATCTTAATTCCCATAAAGCTCATAAACGCAATAGCCATGAGGCCGGTAAGAATAAACGAAATTCCAAGACCGCGTAGTGGGGCAGGAATATGAGAGTAGCGTATTTTTTCCTTGATAGCAGCAATAGAAACAATTGCCAGGAGCCAGCCAATACCCGATCCGATTGCATAAACAGTTGCTTCGCTAATGGTTTGATATTCACGTTCCTGCATGAAAAGAGAAGCTCCTAAAATTGCACAGTTTACCGCAATTAATGGAAGAAATATTCCCAGAGCATTGTATAAAGCGGGTGAAAATTTTTCAACAACCATTTCTACCAGCTGCACAATTGCCGCAATTACAGCAATGTACATGATAAAGCTCAGATAACTTAAATCCATTGATTTATAATCACCACTAAGCCATGAAAGAGCTCCGGGTTTCAGCAAATAGTTTTCAAGAAGCCAGTTGGCCGGAACGGTAATCAGCAACACAAAGGTTACTGCCACTCCTAGTCCAAGAGATGTTTTTACGGTTTTGGAAACAGCCAGAAACGAGCACATTCCGAGGAAATATGCAAATATCATGTTGTCGATAAAGATCGAACGAACAAACAGGTTAAATAAATTTTCCATGATTTACTTCTTCTTAGTGTT
>Ga0209016_1002893_pt1 | contig 10824 bp, 8 predicted proteins | sample EPASupsiteSAE305_FD_187265 | JGI IMG/M metagenome (GOLD analysis project Ga0209016, IMG submission 187265) | Bioremediated contaminated groundwater microbial communities from EPA Superfund site, New Mexico - SAE3-05 (SPAdes) (version 2) | ecosystem: Environmental > Aquatic > Deep subsurface >...
TGTCGGCGGATTTTTGACCAGTGTGTTTTCATGGCAATACATCTTCTTTGTTAATCTCCCGGTCGGGATCATTGCGATCCTGCTTGGCATGCACGTGATCCCGCGTCTCGACCCGGTTACCCCCTCGGCAAAGATGGATAACGGGGGCATTGTTCTTGTGTTTGTAGCGCTTGGGACCCTCATCGTTGGCCTGACCACGCTCCAGGGTACGGATCCGGTGATGGGAATCGCCGCACTTGTAATCTCCGTGATTTTCTGGATCCTGTTCTATCTCCAGGAACGTCGCGCCAGGGAACCCCTTGTCAATATCGCCCTTTTTTCCGGCCGTGCGTATTCTCTCCAGAACGTGTGTGTCCTGCTCATCCAGATGGCAATGAGCGGTGTTATGGTGATCATGCCGTTCTATCTTGAGATTGTCAAAAAGATCCCGATCGACAACGCGGGGACTATCCTGCTCGCGCTCCCCGTTGGCATGATCGTCACCGCCCCTATTGCCGGGAAGATCTCGGATGTAATCGGAACAAAAAAACCGATCATTACCGGTTTTGTGCTCTGTACAATCGCGTTATTCTTTCTATCGACCATATCAGCGCACACGAGCATAGGGCATATCTGCATCTACCTTCTTCTTCTTGGGGCAGGTACTGGTGTTGCATTTTCGCCATTGAACAGCGCGGTCATGGGGGAATGCCCGGTCAAGGATCGTGGGTCTACGAGCGGCCTTGTCAAGGTGATGACAAATCTCGGGTCATCGCTTGGTGTTGCAACGGTTATGCTTGTTGCAACCATAGCAGCCGGGCCAAAGCTTGCAGAGTATTCCGCCCATTCGATCTCATCCTCAGAACTTGCGGGTGCGTTCGATGCCACCTTCATGTTCTGCATGGTGCTGGAGATCATCGGGATTGTGCTGATGCTGGCAATCAGGGATAAAGTGCCTTCTGCCGAATGCAGTGGTGAAATTGGGATCGGGTTTTAACCGGGACCGGGATTCGGGTCAAACCCAGATCCGATACTCTGTTTCCAGCATACTTATCCACCTGACAAACGAACCTTTCTGCCAATGCCCCCCGGCTTTGATCCTGTTCCTGATCAGGTGTTCCCCCTGCATCCTGATCTCATGGCGATTGCCCTTCTCCACGATCTCAGCCGCTGGCGCGAGCAGCTTGCCCGGAGTATTGCCCGGAACAACCTGGCCCTGCGCAGCGAGGCAATCGCAACCGCAGTCAACCGGATCATCGGTCGTTTGCTCATCCTGCGGATTGCAGAAGACCGTGGATTGATAGTGCAGGATTTTTTGCAGGAAATTCATTCTGCGGATGATCAATACCGGAAATTTCTCAAAATTTTTCCTGGTGACTGCGATCCATGGTCGCATTCCGGTATGCCACAGGCAGGCGCTGATGCGTTGCTTATCGATCTGGTAATTGATCCACCGGTTATCGAATCGATGCTGGCACGGCTTAACGAGCCGGACCGGCCATATGATTTCAGCATCATGACGACCGTGACGGTTGCACAGGTTCTCTCACAGTACCTTAAACAGACGGTCCGGCGATCTGCTGCCCACCAGGCAACAATTGTCGATACCCATGATACGGTCCTTTCCAGCAGCGTTCCGGATCCCATGATTTCCATGATTGAGTACATGGTACAGAAAACGCTGGATGCAGCCATTGCCGGGCGATCGCGCCGCGAAATTTTGCCGGTACGGATTCTTGATCCTGCCTGCGGAACCGGTCTTCCACTTCTTGTTGCGTACCAGTACCTTATCACCCGGTACGGTGGAAACCTGCTCACGTCCGATGAACGGTGCGAGATTCTCCGGCAATCATTGCATGGTGTCGATATCGACCGGAACGCTGTTGCCATTACAAAAATGTTCCTCATCTTCCGGCTTTTTGAATGTGAACAAACGAGTGTGGGAATGCCAGATTCCGGGTTTTTTGAGATCATGCCGGATCTGCTCCATGCTCTTGCCCCTAATATCCGGTGCGGGAATGCCCTGATCGGACCGGATATCGTGGACGATGAATCGTGGGCGTTTTGTTCTCCCCGTGAGCGGCATTCTCTCAACCCTTTTTTATGGAGCGAAAATTTCCCGGAGATTTCGTTGGCCGGGGGGTTCGATGCCGTGATCGTCAGTTGCCCCGGAGGCCCTCCCGAACCCCGGGAATGGATCCAGCAGTATCTCCAGCGGCATTATGTAACCTATCACCCGCATGCGGATCGATCTGCATTTTTCATTGAGTGCGGGGTCCGGTGCCTGCGCAGGGGCGGGGCTCTGGGCTCTGTCATGAGTGACCGGTTCCTCCGGTCACAGGCCGGTTCATCACTTCGTGCATTCTTAAAATCGGAACAGCCGGAAGAGATCGTGGACTTTTCCAGCCGGGGGGAAGACCGGTCATCGCCGGGTCTCTGTATTGTCCGGCTCTCCCACATGCCCGCATCGCATGTCATGTACGCTGCTCTTGTTGATCCGGCCCAACCGGGAAATCTCGCGGAGGCTGTACGGGTGCAGCGGTTTCCGGTGGATCTGTCCGGACCGGTTGAGAGTGGCTGGACGCTCCGCGACACCCGCAGGGAAGATCTCCTGCAGAAAATCAGGAGCCGGGGAACCCCCCTTGGAGAGATCGTAATGGGACCGGTGCATGAGGGATGTGCTGCCGCTCGTGATTCACCCTTTATGATTGACGCTGCAACCCGGCAGCAGATGATCAACGAAGATCCGCGATGCAAAAGGTTCATCCGCCCGGTCATTGCCGGGCAGGCACTTGTGCGGTACGCAATCTCTGTGCAAAACCGGTTCCTTGTGGTTGTCCCTCAGGGATGGACGCGCCAGCACCCGGCCGCTGCGTCCCACCCCTGGCGCTGGTTCAGGCGGAATGTTCCCTCTCTTGCACGGTGGCTGAAAAACGTAGCAGATCCAGAAAAAAGCCAGGCCGGACCTGATGATCTCTGGTGGGAGACCCCGTGCGATCCGGATCTTTTTTTGGAAAAGCACCGGAAAATTTTCTTCCGGAACCATTTTGAGAATCTGGCATTCTCGTATGATGAAGGCCGGGCAATCCCGGATCCTGCGACCGGCTTTTTCCACTCCTCAAACCTGTACCTTCTCGGCTTACTGAACAGCCGGCTGATGAACTATGTTTTCCAATCGATGCGCCACTCATCCGGCACCGTTCGGGCGTCATACACCTGGGAAGATCTCCATGATCTCCCGATCTATGTTCCGGACCCTGACGACCCGGCCGATGAAGCACGGCACCGGCAGATGGCCGGCCTCGTGAAGCGGAGGCTTGAGCTGGAACGGCATGTTTCCGGCCTGGATTCTGATCCGGAACGATCGCGGGTGCAGGAAACGATCAAAATAACGGATGGCCGGATCGATTTGCTGGTCTGTGAATTATACGGGCTTACCAAAGAAGAGGTTGCCCTGGTGGAACGGTGAAAACCGGATTTTCCGATATTTTTATAGAAGTCAATAATATATGAAGTCCATATCGCGTTTTTGGAGGCAAATTTCGGGAACCATGGCCTGAATCAGGGTCCAAAAAAAGAGGCTGCTGCAAGACTGTTTTCAGCCAAAAGACGACATCGTTTCCACCGTTATTTTTCCAAACGGGGCAATTACAGTGGGATTTTCCAGTAGAGATCCAATCCGGGCCCTTATGGGGGTTTTCCGGATACTGGTAATGGAAACGGGGCCCAATACGGGCTTATTTTTCCTGAGGTAATCCTTGAGGGAAGATCCGGATTTTTTCCGGGCTTTGATTATTCGTATAATTACGGGATCAGTATTCCGGCTCACCCCGGCACAAAGGTTTTGCTAAATGCCTTCTAGCCGTAGGGGGTACTTCATACCAGCCGGGTTCAAGCGTGCGGGGGATTTCCTGCACATCCGGTCCATCCGCCCGGGCGCCGCATTTTTTGCACTTCCAGCCCTTGTCTTTTCCGTCGCTTGTCATCCGCTTGTTACACGCAGTGCAGAGCGGGGGGCGTGTCGATTGGGTTTTTGCAAGAGCGAGGATCTTTATTTTTTCCAGGTTTATGCTCCCCTTCTTAAAGCTCCCGCATACGATCACCTCATCGCCTGGCACGAGTTCCCTTACAATATTCCGGAAATTCTTTGTCGGTTCGTAGGCCATGCACCGGACGTGTGTGTTGCCATCCTGGATCAGAAATGATACGTGCCCGCCGGTTCCTGTTGCCGGATTTTCGTCTACAATCCCCTGGACCCGGTATGAGAGCCCTTCCCGGAGCTGTCCGATGGTTCCAGCAAGAAGATGGGCATCCGTTCCCTGGTTTGTCACCCAGATCTGTTCGAGACCGGGGGTCTCTGACTCAACTATCGACCGTGCCATCATCACCCATTTAGGGTTAGTCCCCCGGATACCAAACAGCACCGGGTCAGGTGTGTGCGGGACACAGACCACGACATCGTTCTCATGATCTACCGTGTCCCATGTATGCGGGAACGTTGCGGTCTCGGATGCAAACAGGCTTGCCCGGTCCACCTCACGGGAAGAACCCCAGCGTTCCGGTTTGCGGTACACAAGGATCTCTGATGTCTGGTCTTCGAACCGGCTCGCAACCGCTGCAGTTGCACCGATCAGGCCCCGCCGGTTCTTGTAGCCCCGGTACCGGGCGCCGGCCGATTCCAGCACCGAGACAGCCTCATCAATTTCGCAGAAATCTTTCACTGCTTTTTCATAGAATGCGGGATTGATCGCGTTTTCTGTTACGACCACACCGGGGTTTGTATTTTCACATGAAAAATCGGCAAGATCCTCCACAGTCGCGCATGCAATTTTAAACGCCCTGTCCGCATTCCCCTCAGCAAGGATCGCTATGGCTGCATTCCCCCGGGTTTTATATGTCACGTTCGGGTTGAGCCGGACGAGCCGGGCTTCAAAGACCCGCATATGTTCCCTGATTAAACGGCGGGCCAGAACCGCCCCGAGGTAGGTTGTGCACATACCCTGCGGGGAGTCCGTGTCATCAATACCGATCAGCATGTCTATATTAATATATGGGCACGCTCCATCCATTTGTAATTACATGTCCCAGGACCGCCAGCTCCAGCTGGTCACCAGTGTTATGATCACAGCAGGCTTCGATGTCTCCGAGCGGTTTTCGATCCGCCCGCGGAGTTTCGACCTCATCGCCCGCAACGACGGGACGCTCCTTGTCATCAAGGTAGTCTCTCATATCGACAGCGTGAGTGAAGAGGTTGCCTTTGATCTTGACGTGATCTCGCGACTTCTTGGCGGAGTCCCTCTTATTGTTGGAGAGCGCGCCCGGGATGCGGAACTGGAGCGCGGGGCAGTTTATGTGCGATATGGTATCTATGCGATCAGTCCTGCGACGCTCTATGATTATTTTGTCGAGAAGATTCCCCCGCTGGTCTACGCCTCGCCCGGCGGCCTGTATGTCAACATCAACGGCGATGCCCTGAGGGATCTCCGGGAAAAACGGAACATGTCACTGGGAGATCTCGGCCAGGTGCTCGGGGTTTCGCGCCGGACCATCAGTAAATATGAGGGAGGGATGGGCACGACGCTCGATGTCGCGATCCGTATTGAGGAGTACTTCGATACCGGGGTTGTTGAATCGATCGATATCGTCAGGCACGGACCACCCAAGGCCATGGCATCTGAATCCCAGCAGGAGACCGGGAACCTGCATATCCCTATCGGGTTCCTGGAGCAGATCGGGGTGAAGCTTCATACCCTTCATGGGGCTCCTTTCCAGGCTCTTCTCACCTTCGAGAAGCACACGATCCTGACCGGTTATGGCCCGGCCCAGAAAGTGGTCAAGCGGGCGGCTCTCATCGGCAACCTCTCGCAGATCGCAAAGAAACACGCGATGTGTGTCATCACTGATTACCACAAGGAGAAAAAGATCGGTAAGACCCTGGTAATCGGGGAGAAACGGCTCCAGCGGCTAGAGGACGGCTTCGAGCTGCTCGATATGCTTGGCGACTGATATTTTTCAATAACGTTTATATAGAACCACAAACCAATTTTAGTGCTAAAAGTGGTGATTTTTATGTCACAGCAACTTGGAGGACAGCAGATTCTTATTCTCAAAGAAGGCAGCACCCGTACCCGCGGCCGCGACGCTCAGGGTATGAACATCACCGCCGCAAAGGCAGTGGCAAGTGCAGTCAGGACCACCCTCGGTCCCAAAGGCATGGACAAGATGCTCGTCGACACAATCGGCGACGTAGTTATCACGAACGACGGTGTCACCATTTTAAAGGAAATGGACATCGAGCACCCGGCCGCAAAGATGATGGTCGAGGTTGCAAAGACCCAGGATGACGAAGTTGGCGACGGGACTACTACCGCAGTTGTCATTGCCGGGGAACTCTTAAAGAAGGCAGAAGACCTCCTTGAGCAGGACGTCCACCCGACCATTATTGCAGCCGGCTACCGCCAGGCCGCTGAGAAGGCTCAGCAGCTCTTAAAAGAGATTGCATTCGATGTCAAGCCAACCGACAAGGCTCTCTTAAAGAACATTGCCGGCACTGCAATGACCGGCAAGGGCGCCGAGGCATCCAAGGATAAGCTCTGCGACCTTGTTGTCCGTGCAGTCGTCATGGTTACGGACGATGACGGTACCGTTGATATCGAGAACATCAAGGTCGAGAAGAAGACCGGTGGCTCGATCGAGGACTCCGAGATCGTCGAGGGAGTACTCATCGACAAGGAACGTGTCCACCCCTCAATGCCCAAGAAGGTAACGAACGCCAAGATTCTTCTCCTCAACGCAGCAGTCGAGTTCAAGAAGACCGAAGTCGATGCCGAGATCAATATCACTTCTCCCGACCAGCTCCAGGCATTCCTTGATGAGGAAGAGCGCATGGTCAAGGGCATTGTTGACAAGATTGTCAAGAGTGGCGCAAACGTCCTCTTCTGCCAGAAGGGTATTGATGATATCGCGCAGCACTACCTTGCAAAGGCAGGACTCTTTGCAACCCGCCGTGTTAAGAAGAGCGACATGGAGAAGCTCGCCCGTGCAACCGGTGCAAGCCTCGTCTCCTCAATTGATGCAATCAGCAAGGAAGAGCTCGGAAAGGCCGGACTTGTCGAAGAGCGCAAGGTCGGTGGCGAAGAGATGACCTTTGTCGAGCAGTGCAAGAACCCCAAGGCAGTCTCAATCATTGTCAAGGGTGGCACTGAGCACGTTGTTGACGAGCTCGAGCGGGCAATCCACGACGCACTCCGCGTTGTCGGTGTTGTCGTTGAAGACAAGAAGGTTGTTGCCGGTGGCGGTGCACCCGAGACCGAACTCTCGCTCCGTCTCCGCGAATACGGTGCAACCGTTGGCGGTCGGGCACAGCTCGCCATCGAAGCGTTTGCATCAGCCCTTGAGATCATCCCGAGGACCCTTGCAGAAAACGCAGGACTCGACCCCATCGACATGCTTGTCGAGATCCGTGCAGCCCACGAGAAGGGCAAGAAGACCTTCGGCCTGAATGTTTTCGAAGGCAAGGCAGTCGACATGAAGGCAGCCGGTGTCGTTGAACCCCTCCGGGTCAAGACCCAGGCGATTTCCTCTGCTGCAGAAGCAGCGGTTATGATCCTCCGCATTGACGATGTCATTGCTTCTTCAAAGAGCCCGATGCCCGAAGGTGGCGGTATGCCTCCGGGCGGCATGGGTGGAATGGGCGGTATGGGTGGAATGCCCGGCATGGGCGACTACTAAAACCAGTCCTGAAAATTTTTTCTTTTTTATTTTGATTGTATCCATCGGTACCTGAGGACGGTGAATACTCGCTAGTTACGGTAATGAAAATTATCCGTGTATTTTCCGATTGATGTGATAAAAAAAAGAATGAATCAGGATGTGGGAGTCTGCATGGTGGGGGCTCCGACAACCGAAGCTCCTTTCTGGACAATGATTACTCCGGTCATCTGGGGATAGCCGGGATCGGTAAACTCAAACCTGCCCTCTTTTTCACTAAACGAGTATCCCCATCCGGCTCCTGTAATGATCTCCCCGGAATTGAACATTCCGGTTGCATTGCCGGTTGCTTTGATCGTATGCACATGCGAATCATCATTTACCCATGTGATCTGTGTGCCGGGAAGGACCATGAGTTCAGTTGGGACGAATGTGTTGTTCCGGATATGGATTGTCGTTATCTTGGTCTGGGGTGTCTGGACAACCGTTATTGTTGTCAGGGGAACCTCAGTGATAACCGTTGTTACGGGAATTGTCGTAGATTCCGGAGTCGGCATGGTTGTCGCGACGGTTGTTACTTCAACTGTTGAAATCGCCGTTGTGGGCACGGTTGTTACTGTGGTTGTCTGTGTTGGCTGGGTACAACCGGTAATGATCACAAGTGCAGTAATCAGTATGAGAAGTCCGAGATAATTCTTCATAGGAAGAAATTACTGCTCCCCGGTAATTAAACTTGTTCTAATGTCCGGGGATATTTTTTCGATTGGTTCATGGAAATTGGATAATTCTGATAAATCGTAAAAACCTGCGGAGTATTATGTTTGTATTGCCCTGTCCGGAACATATTTCCGGATAATATCTATCACATCATCGAATTTTTCACGGGGGCAGTGAAGTGCGATTGGTCGTATATTCTCCTTATCCCAGATGTAAATGACATGGGGGTGGGGATAAATCCGTACCTGTTTCACATCCTGCCAGGCAATGTAGTTCTCTGAAGCAGAGAGTGCAGCAAGGCTTGTTCCGGTAGTGTGAACCATACCGGATAAGATTGAGATCCCGATAGTGCCTGCATGGATCCTGCGGGCAGCTTCCCCTGCTTCATACCCGACACCCGATGCATTAAGGTAACATGATGCTTCGATGCCGCCACCGAGCAACCGGGAAAGATGTTCAAGAATTACAAATGCGGTAAGTATGAAAAAAATGAAGATGGCAAGAAAGAGGAGTATGATCATAACCGGATCCGCATTTTTCGCAAAAATCAGGATAATTATTGCTATTGCAAGGAGTGGGACACCCAGGGATAGTAATAACTCGCGCCAGAGAAGGGAATTTTTAACAAGCGGGATCCTGACATGCCAATGCAGCCCGCGCTCCCCTATTATTACGTGGGAATGAGATGAAGCATCTACAGAATTTGTCGTAATATGAGCTTCTCCATGCTCACTCTTCGCATCACTCATATCATTCACGGTTCCTGCGACGCGATCCATCCGGCGATTGTAATTGTTTACAAAAGATGTAACGTGTCCGGATCCGTTTAATGTTTCCCATCCGGAATTCACGTCAACAGGTTAATGAACCCTGAAGTGATCACTATCTTTTATGAGCGACCGGTTCATCTTCACGAAATATCGCACGGACTGCTACCATTGCCGGCAGGTTGCCGATCAGATCATTACTGCTGTTCCTTACAAGGCTGAAGTAGCGTGTGATAACTGTGGGGCAACCAGGGTTTTCATCCCGCGAATCGAGGACGTAACCAAACCCGGGACGTTCACAAAAATCGGCTGTTATGATCTCTGGGAACTTATAGAAAATGCCACGTGCCGGCACTGTCAGGTGACCGGCCCGCACGATCTGACGATCGGGTGCCGGCATTTTACTATCCGCTGCCGAAATTGTGGATTCACCCATTTCTACAAGTTTGATCTTGAATATATCGCAAAAGATGAAATCCGGGTATAGGGATCCCATATCCCGGATATGATCCGTTTTTAATTCTCGCACAGAATTGAATCAAGCATCGGATAGGTGTTTGCATAGATTTCCAGCACGTCCTGAAGCTGCTGTTTCCGTTTTTCATTTTTTGCCAGCAGGAAAAATACTATTTCATTATCGGTAATTGTGCAGGGCATCGTACCGGTCAGTTCATGGATTTGGTTTGACCGGTTTTTTATGTACCCGTCATGTTTGATCCGGGGAAAGTGCTGGTAGATCATCATGACCGAACCCGGGTCCATATGATCGTAAATCTTTTTGACTTCAGCAAAGAGCAGGTGTTTTTCTGAAGGAGTACTTTCCTCAAGACCGATATCCGGGTCAAGGAAGATAAGGGTTTTTTTTGGGAATTTTGCGTACAGGTCATCAAAATATTTTTTACGGTGCGTATGAGAAAATGCCTTCTGGTGAATAATGTCGATAATAATTCGTTCCTTTTTGAAATAGGATTCGATCTGCCGGAAATATTCCAGATCGTCATCGATTTCCTGAAGCCGTTCCATATGAGATAAAAGATCGATGTTCTGGCTGCCGGCTTTTCCGGTTTTATAGGCTTTTTCCATATCTTTTGTTGCACTTTTTTTTCTGGCGGCCTTACTCTCTCCCTCGGTAAGCATAGGTACAAACGTAAAACTTTCAAAGCCCGGCAGTGCCTTCATGAGGTGACGGACCAGATCGAACTTGAAAAGATCCCGCGTATCGCCAAAATAGGTACGGTTCATCAACACATCCTCATGCGGTGATATTTGGGCGAAGGGCAAAAAAGGTTGTGAAATGATCCGAAACAATAAAAAATGGGGGCTCTGTTGAAATCCTCATAGAACATTGAACACCCGCTGGTTTTTGAGGAAACGATCGATGGAGAAAATGATACATTTCAACTTGATTTCTTTTACTTGCTGTCGGTAAGACCGAGAGTAGATAGTCTCACCAAACAATCTTTTCAAAATCGAAAAAACTGTTTCGGCCATATTCCGTTGGCCATATGTTTTTCCATCGAATGAGATGGCCATGGTCTGTCGATATTTTCCAGAAACATAAGAGGCATGCCAGTCACGGATAGGAATCATTGATTGAGAATCCAAATCCTCATGGATTATCTGATGAATCTTTTCAGAATCGAATGCCTTA
>Ga0209016_1002895_pt1 | contig 10818 bp, 8 predicted proteins | sample EPASupsiteSAE305_FD_187265 | JGI IMG/M metagenome (GOLD analysis project Ga0209016, IMG submission 187265) | Bioremediated contaminated groundwater microbial communities from EPA Superfund site, New Mexico - SAE3-05 (SPAdes) (version 2) | ecosystem: Environmental > Aquatic > Deep subsurface >...
GAAACCACAGTCCCTATCGGTGTTTCAAACCTGAGGAGGGACACAGCGTCAGTTTTGGGTGTTTTTTGTTTTAAAGCCATATCCAAAAATAACAAAAACAGGAGTGAATGTTTAAAAAGGGGTGGTTAAAAATGGCAACATGGTTCTGAAAAGGTTGCATAATGGGTAGTTGTTTTTGCTTCAAGATAATTGCTAACGGTGCGATATTTTTTTAAATCTCAGTTTTTTGAGCAGTTGGGGTTTGTCTTCGAGGGCAAATTCGGCCGCAATTAAAAAATCATCCAACCAATGGTCGAGGGTAACCATAATTTCACTTTCCTCAATAACCGCTTCATTCGGGAGTCCATTTTCGTTAATGTATCTGTTGCGGTAAATTTCTAACGACCGGAGCAGTTGCTGGCCCTGTTTAATTTCCGACATCGGGATTTTGAACCGTATCAAACGCTGTTGCAGTACAGGGTTGGCCAATATCCCGGAATAAAAGCTGATGAGGGTGTTCTTCCATTCGGTATAGGAGAATGGGATGCTGCCGGTTAAATTGAGCATGGTAAGTACGTCTGGGCTTTTGCGGAAAATGATTTTTGCTTTTTGGCGGTGTTGTTGGTAAAGTTTTTCTAATTGGTGTTTCACCAACTGGTATTCCCGGAATTGAGTGTTTTTTTTCAAATCATTGTTCAATGCAACATCAATTAAGGTACTGGCATTTTGATAAATCTGAAGACCTTCGTTAATTTTTTCCTCGGTATATCCAAATTCGGCCAACCGTAAGGCAATCTCCGACTGGTTTTTGGCTTGTATCAATACCTTCTGGGCTTGTGCAATAAATGTTTTTTCTGGGTGATCCGGTTTTAACTGCATAATCAAAATATTTTTAAAGATACTATTGAGTTAATAGAATGTAGAAGCTTATAAGATAACAGGTTAAATCGGTTTTTGTTTTGTTTTTACACGAGTTGTATTATCAAATTCTGAAACTGTTGAATCCATTGATGTGGTGATTGAAATTTTTTTAATTTTTGAAAACGGTTCTTGCTTTTGCATTGATGAGAAAAAGGGCAGATTCCTTTTTAAGATAATTTTATCAGGAAAGATTTGCATTCGTGTAAATTATTTCAGGATTATTTCATTTCTAATCATTTATAAGTAAATTAGTTGGATTATGTCATTGTTCAATCAATTCAGCGTATCATGGGAAAGAAAAAAAAGCACGAGCACGTGGAGCCCAAAACCCGGGACGACCGCTCGATAAGTAATGAGAAATATGAAAAAGAGTTAGCCAAACTTCAAATCGAGTTGGTAAAGCTTCAGGAGTGGATTAAACTTAAACAACTAAAGGTTGTGGTCCTTTTTGAAGGTCGTGACGCAGCAGGAAAAGGGGGGACCATCAAGCGGATTACCGAACCTCTGAATCCAAGAATCTGCCGCGTTGTGGCTTTGGGGACTCCCACCGAAAAGGAAAAAACACAGTGGTATTTTCAACGGTATGTTGCTCACCTGCCTGCCGGCGGCGAGATGGTTCTTTTCGACCGCAGTTGGTACAACCGTGCCGGGGTGGAACATGTGATGGGATTTTGTACCAAGGAACAGTATGAAGAATTCTTGCGTTCCTGTCCGGAGTTTGAGCGGATGCTGGTCCGTTCCGATATTGTACTGATAAAATATTGGTTCTCGGTTTCTGATGAGGAGCAGGAACACCGTTTCCAGGAACGTATCAACGACCCTACCAAACGTTGGAAACTCAGCCCCATGGATTTGGAATCGCGCGAACGCTGGGTAGAATATTCAAAAGCGAAAGACGAGATGTTCAAATACACCGATATTAAACAGGCTCCCTGGTATGTGGTACGTGCCGATGATAAAAAGCTGGCCCGTCTGAACTGCATCAGCCATTTGTTGAGTATCATCCCTTATGAGGATTTGACTCCGAAACCTTTTGAATTGCCTCCAAGGAAGGAACATGACAATTACATGCGTCCACCCATTACCGATCAAAATTTTGTGCCTGAAAAGTATTAAATCAGTGTTGCAGTTGGATAATAGCTCAACAGAATTTTAGGCTGTTAGCTACCCTACGAGGGTTTCAAACCCTCGTAGGGTTACAGGTTTTAGTAGGACTTTGTCACTTGTTGAGAAGCTTTAGAGTAAAATTCCAAACCTATCAGGAGCAGGTTCCAAAACCTCGTGGGGTTAAAAGGTATGTTTTTTATTTTGCACCGAATCAGAAAAAATGGTGATTTGTTTTTAACCTTTTAACTATCCTGGCGTCATTCATTCAGTAAAAGCAAAAACTTTGGAGCATCAAATTACATTGCAACAACTATTAATTGAAAAATGCAAACGGGGCGACACGCAGGCACAGCATGAATTGTACAAGCAATATGTCCATGCCATGTATAATGTGGCCTATCGCATTTGCGGTAATCGTTACGATGCCGAAGATGTGTTGCAGGAATCGTTTCTGAAAGCTTTTACGAAATTGAGTTCTTTTAAAGGCGAGGCCTCTTTTGGCAGTTGGCTCAAGCGGATTGTGGTAAACCAAAGCATTACGGCCATGCGAAGCCGTAAAGGATTTTTAAGTCCACTGACCCCAGCCATTGAATCGAATACAAAGGAAGAGGCTGATACATGGATTGATGAGGATTTCCCGATGGAAAAGGTGATTCAGGCCATTGAGTCGCTGCCCGATGGCGCCCGGACAGTGTTTACACTCAAAGCCATTGAGGAATATAAGTTTAGCGAGATTTCAGAAATGCTCGGGCTTTCTGAAACCAATTGTAAAGTGCAGTACCACCGTTCGAAAAAGCTTTTGAATGAAAAATTAAAGGTTCTGGTGGCCGAAAATTAGATGGCGGTTAAAGATTCTGGATATGGAAATGGAAGACTATTTGAAAAGGAATAAAGCCTATTTGGACACCCAACAAGGCGATTACGGATCGGTTTGGAATCAAATACTCCAAAAGAAACAACGTGCTGCTAAACGGAGGAGGTTGTATATACAATGGGCTGCTGCATCGGTCATTCTTTTTTTTGCTATTGGGATGTTGGTCCGGCACGAGTGGGTGATGCAACAGCAATTGACCAGCCTTAGCCAAATAAATAAAGAACTGGCCCGGAGGGAACTTCAATATCAAAAGCAGGTAAGCCAAAAGTGGGAACAATACACGCTAATCCAAAGTCCGACATCGCCCATGGAAGCTCTGTTGATTGATGAACTGAAACGTCTGGATACATTGTACCAAAAAGGACTCGGCGATTTAAAAGAAGCCGGTTTTAACGAACGGGTTGTTGTGATACTGCTCGATACCTATGAAAAGCGCTTGCGCATTATTGAACAACTGATTTACGAAAAACAAAAACAAGTGAACTATGAAAGCAAAACTAAAAAAATTGACATATAAGCAGTTGCCCTGGCTGGTAACCGGAATACTCAGTTTTATTGTATCGTTGGGGGTATTGGGTCAGGAAACCAAAACCTGGGAAGCAACGGCATCATATAAAAGCAATCCCCAGGTAACCATTCATTTGTACGATACCCACGCGGAGATACTTCCCGTAAAGGAAGATAAAATTGTAGTGCAAATTGAGTATGTGGCTGAGGGCGATAACTCCGATGCCCTTGCTAAACTTGAACAAGCAATGAAAACCGAACTCTTGAAGCAGGATGGGAATTCAATTACCATAAATACTAATTTTTACTCAAACCTCAAAAGTTGGTCGCTTTTTGGGTTTGGTGAACAAAATTATGTGGTTTTAAAAGATGGGAATAAACTTAAATTCGATGATTTTACCTTCGAGATTAAAAAGCTTCGGATTTACCTGCCATCGGAGATGGAACTGAATATAGATGGTAAATATGGAAAAATAGACGTTCTGTTCTCGGTGCATGGGGATTTGAATTTTGAAGCTTACGATCTTGATTTTGTGGGCAAAAGTATTGCCGGAAAGCTCAAGGTGGATGCCAAATACTCAAAAATAAGGTTTGATAAAGTAGGGGAAGCCAGGTTGGTACTGTATGAGACACGTTTCGGGGCCACCGAAATGGGCAATGCCGATATTGACTCGAAATATTCACAAATAGAAACAGCCACCTGTGGCGGGCTCAATTACCTGGGATATGAAGATAAAATGGCTATCACCAAGCTTCCGGCAGCAAAGATGGAGGCAAAATATTGCAACATCCGTTTGGGCGATGTGCCCAACATTAAAGCAAACATGTACGAAGGTAGCTTGAACCTAAAGAAGACCAATACCTTGGATTTGAACGCCAAATACCTTGAGGTTGACGCCATAAATTTGAAGTCTTTGAAAATGATGGAGGGGTATGAAAATAAAATTTTGATTGAATCGGTGGATTCACTCATTTCAATAAATGGCAAATACAACAATGTGGAAATCCAAAACTTGAGCAGCTATGTAAAAATGGATGGCTATGAGGAGGAGGTTAAAATCAGTTCGGTAAATGAGGCCTTTACGTCATTGCTTTTCGATGGCAAGTACCTTGAGTTGAACCTGACTATCAGTAAAAATGCAGCCTATCGGTTTAAAGGAGTCGTCAATTATCCTGAGTTCAGGTTCTTACGCGAAGAATATAAAATCATTTATCACGACAAAGATTCTGACTTCCTTAAATACGATTACCTCTACGGTAAAATTGATAACCCTATAAAACTGATTCAAATCAATGGGTACGAGGTAAACCTGACCCTAAACAACCTGTAATTTCTCTCTGGAAAAGACACTTTGGGGCAAAGAAATATATTTAATTCTTTACTCCACGGTGTTTTTTACGGTAGGTTCTTGTTCTGCAATGCCTGGAATACATGCTGTATGCACACTTTTTTATGATGTTTTTTTTGATAATTGATATAACCCAAAGATATTTCTACTTTTGACGGGTTTACAGAAAACATTACATAATCATCCTGCCACAGGTTAGAAATTTACAGATACTTATAAAACCGTTTTACCCTACTCTGCCCTTGTTTAAGTGAGTTGCCCACCACTGGAGAAGGGTGTAATTTCAAAGCACAAAGTATGAATATACAAGGTATGAGACAGGAGATTTGAAGCTTATGTTATCAATGAATATTCTTTAATTGGGTTGTTCATTAATAACAACCCAATATTGGCCTAACTCTTTAACTACTTTTATAAAATCAGCAATATCAACCGGTTTAACTACAAATGAATTAGCCCCATGGTCATAACATTCCTGAAGATCGTTGGAATCGCGTGATGAGGTAAGCATTATTATCGGAATATTATTGAATGTTGTATCGGCCCTGATAATCTTCAATACCTCAATGCCATCCATTAAAGGCATTTTTATATCGAGTAAAATAAAAATGGGGAGATCAATAGGGTTATCAATAAATTTCCCTCTTTTATACAAAAAATCAAGTGCTTCTTCACCATCCTCAGCAACTATTATTTTATTTCCAAAATGAACCCCTTGAAGTGCGGATTTAACCAGTATTACATCATTTTCGTTATCATCGACAAGTAAGATGTTTTTAATGTTTGCTTTCATTGTTTCTTAAAATTAAATATGAGTTTTGTACGATAGATAAAGTGAAATTTCAATTATATCTTTTTAATCACTTTTAGTAAAGGTTTTTACTTAATTGGCTTTGATTTACTCCAGGTGCCTTTCATAATTTAGCTTTCCTCATTGGACTTTACTGGAAGGCTAAAATAGAATGTAGCACCTTTATTGGTTTCTCCTTCGGCCCAGCAACGTCCTCCATGACGAGTGATAATCCGAAAAATATTAGCCAACCCGATACCAATACCTTCAAAATCTTTAGCTTTGTGTAGCCTTTGAAATACGCCAAATAGTTTATCTTTATATTTCATGTCAAAACCAACCCCATTGTCTTTTATAAAAAATACAGTTTCAGCATCTAATAATTGGCTTCCAATTTCAATAGTAGCATCCTCTTTTTTATTAGTGTATTTAACAGCATTTGAAATCAAATTTACCCAAACCAGTTGAATTAATTGAAAATCGCCATAAGTTTCATGTAAATGGTTAATTCTAATTTTAATTGATCTCGATTGAATTTCTTTCTCGAAGTATTGAAGCCCATGTTGGATGCACTGTAGTGTGTTGATGTCCGTTTTTCGCAAAACAGCACGGTTAAGCCTTGAAAATGATAGCAATGCATCAATTAATTGTCCCATCTCCGCCGCCGAGTTCGTCACAACTTTTAGGTAACCAAGTTCTTCTTCTGTTAATTTTGATGTCCTATTTTCGAGGAAAAGGTTTATAAACCCATTAATATGACGGAGTGGCGCGCGCAGATCATGTGAAACTGAATAACTGAAAGCTTTAAGTTCATCATTGGATGCTTCGAGTTGAGCGGTACGTTGAATGACTCTTTGTTCCAAGGATTCATTTAATTTCTTAATCTCATCTTCTGCTCTTTTTTGTTCTGTTACATCTTTAGCGAGGGAGATAATGGTCGAAGGGTTCCCTTCTTTATCATGGATAATGGTATTGTTCCATTCACAAAGGATTGAATTCCCGTTCTTTGTAAGGTTTAGGTTCAGTGTTGTTTCTCTGGAGATGTTGTTAATCAAAAAATTAATATTTTTTTCCACTTTTTCCCTGTCTTGTTCAGGAATAAAAAAATCAATAAATCTTTTCCCAATAACCTCCTCTTTAGTCCAACCAAAAATTCTTTCAGCAGTTTTATTCCAATAAATAATTTTAGTCTCTATATCCCAGAATGCCGCTGCCAAAGGTGCAAAATCAAAAATATTCCGATAGTTTTCTTCACTTTTAACTAATAAATACTCAGCCTGTTTCTGTTCTGTTAAGTCGCGGATAATCATACTTGTCCGTTCGCTTCCTTCTCGATCTTTGAAAATGACAGAAGATACTTCAGCAGGAAACCGGGTGCCGTCCCTTTTTATTAAATTCAGTTCACCCTTTGCTTTCCCATTTTTTTTTCTCTCATCCAATAAAGATTGTAATGTTGGGCTTGCCAAATCAACCAGACCATTGCGGCCTAATTTACATAACTCCTCCTCAGATCTATCGAAAATTTTGCAGGCAAAATCATTTGCAGAAAATACCCTACCATCAGGCGCCGTGAGTAAGATAGCAACACTGCTGTTTTCATAAATGGATCGGTATTTTGCTTCGTTCTCTCTTAATTGATTCTCTGCGTTCTTACGTTCGGTAATGACATCGAATACAGCAATAAAGAATTCTTTCTTGGGACTATAAACCGAAACAGAAAACCATTCATTGAGAGCGTTAACAAAAATCTCAAAAATTTCAGGTTTTCCAGTCAAAGCTACCCTACTATAGATTTCAAAAAGATTATTATCAGATTCACGGATACCTGGAATAACCTCAGTCACTTTCTTTCCAGCAACATTTTTCAGACCTGTTAGTGTTTCGAAGGCATTATTAACGTTTAGGTAAATAAAATCCTGTGGGCGATCGCCATCATAAAGCATTTGACAGTATGCAAAACCATTGAGCATATTCTCAAAGAGTGTCCGGTAGCGTTCTTCGCTTTCTTGTAAGACCACTTCAGCTAATTTCCGATCAGTATTATTAAAGGAGAGAATGAATATACCCTCGGGTACAGGATGAACACTAAGTTCAAACCATCCTTTTGAATTGTCAGAAAATATTAATTCAGTTTCAAAATGATCCGTGATTTTGTTTTCCAGACAATTTCTTAGTTTTTCAAAAATGGGTTGTTCCCGGATATTAGGAAAGACTTCGAATAATTTTTTACCGATGAAATCCTCTTTTGCCCGACGCCCAAATTCAGCCGCACTTTTGTTGATATAAACAAACTCCCAATTGTGGCTTATAATCTGGCATCCTTCCAGCATATTATCCAAAGCATAGTGATATCGATGTTCCGATTCAGCTATTTTGGTTTTCTGCTTTGCAATTTGTTTGGTATGGTTAATAACTTTTGATCTAAGCTCTTCAATTGAAAACGGTTTTGTGAGAAAATCCTGAACGGTATCTTTCAGAAGATCATTTTTCAACGAACTGTCTATAACAGCAGTAAGCATAATAATTGGGATATCTTCCAGTTGTGGATATTCTCTCATTAGTTTAATCATTTTATCTCCGCTTAGAACAGGCATCATTACATCAGTAATAATTAAATCGGGTTTAATAGCTAATGCTTTTTCAAGTCCTTCCTTACCGTTCGAAGCAGTAGAAATCAGAAAATCAGGAGACAGTGTACGTGTTAAGAAATCCGTAATATCCTGATTATCGTCAACAATAAGTATGGAGGTTAATGATGTTCCTTGATTGATGCTTTGACGGGAATCGCTTGATCGGTTCATTGTAGAATCGACAGTAAATTGATTCCCAATTTCAGACTTCTTAATGCAATCATGTTCTGAAACCAAAGTGCCAGCAGCAGCCTTTAATGGAAATGTTATTTGAAAAAGGGCACCATTTCCCGGTGGATCAAGAATAATCACTTTCCCATTGTGCAATTCAACAAATTCCTTGACTATTGCAAGACCTAATCCTGTTCCGCCATATTCATGTACCCCTTGTCTGTCTATTTGTTGAAAACGTTCAAATATTTTTTCCCGCATCTCAGGAGGTATTCCCGGGCCACTATCTTGAATATCAATAATTAAATTATTTGAATCACTGGTTATATCAACGGAAATCATTCCATCCATGGGTGTAAATCGAAAGGCATTTCCCAATAGGTTTTGAAGGATTCGTTGGTATTTTATAGAATCAATTTCTACAATCAATTTTTCAGGCTGGTTTACGGCATACTTTATTCTTTTTGACTCTGCCGCCGATTCAAATGAAGATGTAATCAACTTAGTCAGTCCAACAATGTCTATCCGTGAGTAATTCAGCCGCATCTGCTTAGCTTCGAGTTTTGAAATATCTAACAAATCGGTTACATGCCGATAAAGCAGGCGTGAGTTTCTTTCTATAATCTCAAGATTATATCGAATATTCTCATCCAAATCATTTTTTTTTAACAACTCCCCAACAGGATTGAGAATTAATGTAAGAGGGGTACGAAACTCATGACTTACATTCGTAAAGAAATGGGATTTTAACTTGTCTGCTTCCAGCGATTCTTCATACAATTCGCTTACTTTTTCGTGTGCTAAACGGACATCGTTTAAAGCATTTGTTACTTTCAGGTTGGCCTTTTTCAAATTTTCTTGTACATCGCTAATCAGGATGCCCACTACGATAAAGACAATAATAGAGAATAAATTATTGGTATTTTCCATTTGTAAGGAAAACATAGGCGGTATAAAAAAGTACCATACAATTAATGTTGAGAATAGTGTACTTGCAATACCTCCTTTCTGCCCTGCAATCCGGGCACTGAAAAAGACTGCCGGATAAAACAAAAACCAGACAAATGGTTTAATAAACGACCACAATTCCCATTGTACAAGAAGTGCAATGAGCGGGATACAAATAGCAATTACAAAATTTGTGTGCTTTATAAGGTTTATCTTTTTCATATTATAATATAAAAATTTAACTATAAAATGACAAAAATAGAGCCTAATAAAGTTAGGTAAATTAATAGTATAATAAAAACTATATTCTGTTGAAGATTACCAATTAGGGTTGGATTAAAAATAGAAATTATAGCTTGGTGCTATACAATGTGCTATATTCTCGAAGGAATCGCTGTCAGGTCAATTGTTGTTGAATGTTGATAGTCAGCTTTTTTTTAGCACAAATAAATTTGTAAAGCCAACCTTATCCCATTTTTTAATAGAATACGTTTTTTGATGCAAACAAAACCTTATTAAAGTTAAATATGACCATATTTTCTATTTAGGTTAAGAAAGAAAAGAAGGTTTTTTCATGAAGGTTCATGTATTTTTCACCCAATTTTTATTTTTTTTCATCTTTATAAATTTCATATAATTAGACACTTAACTATTTTAGCTTGACGGCTATGGAGCAACAACCCCATACCGCATAAAAGGCAAAAAGGCCATTGGGTTGGAGTGGCCTTTTTATTTTATCGAGTGTGTACAATTGGTGCTATTTTGTCGAACTAGCACTCCTGCATCTATTTTTAGGTTGGCTAAATCACAAAACCATCGGGAATGACAGTCCCTTTTTTAATAATCACGATACCTTCTTTTACGGCAAATAATTCATTGTCGGTATCTTGAAGGTGCTTGCCGCCATTGATGCGGACATCGTTCCCAATAGCGCAGTTTTTATCTACAATGGCATTGTTGATATAGCAGCGTTCTCCCACACCCAATATTCTTTTGGTTCCACCTATTTCTTTGTTAATCTCTTCCAGGTTTTGGTAATAATCACAACCCATTAGTATGGAGTTTACCACGGTGGTCCCTTTGCCAACCCTTGACCGGATGCCAATGATGGAGCGTTCAATACGGCTGGCAAGTATAATGCATCCATCGGAAATTAAGGTGCGTTCTAAGGTAGTGCCTGATATTTTTGAGGGTGGCAACATCCGGGCACGGGTATAAATAACATTGGAGTTATCGAATAGGTTGAATTTTGGAATGTCGTCGGTAAGGCTCAGGTTCGCTTCAAAAAAGGAATCAATGGTACCAATATCGGTCCAGTAACCTTCGTACTGAAAGCTCAGAACCTTTTTATCTTTAATGGCTTGTGGAATTATTTCGCGGCCAAAATCCTTGGTTTCCTCATTGGCCATGAGTTTGATTAATAATTCCCGGTTGAAAATATAAATCCCCATCGATGCCAGATAATTTTTGCCTGCGTGGCGCATTTCATCGCTTACTTCTGAGGTCCATTGGGGCAACACATCGGGTGAGGGTTTTTCGATA
>Ga0209016_1002898_pt1 | contig 10810 bp, 6 predicted proteins | sample EPASupsiteSAE305_FD_187265 | JGI IMG/M metagenome (GOLD analysis project Ga0209016, IMG submission 187265) | Bioremediated contaminated groundwater microbial communities from EPA Superfund site, New Mexico - SAE3-05 (SPAdes) (version 2) | ecosystem: Environmental > Aquatic > Deep subsurface >...
ATTCGAAGATCCCATCACAGCAAGAAATGCCGTAAAAGAGAGAGCCACCGCCGATCATGTATTCAGGACAAAACTGGAACAGTACATGAAGAAGAACAATTTTACCCAGTGCAAGGATATTTTGCCCGACTGGATGTTCACCGCAGAATATGCCTATCTGGAAGACCGCAATTGTTCAAGCATTATCAATCCTGAGTCCGACAACTTCGAAACCGCATAGCGCTCATTAGTAGCGCTTTTTCTTTTTTAATTCTTTTTATTTCTGTTAAGAAATTGTTAATAACATAATTATTTGTTGTTTTTAATTTTATTATCGTAGCTTTGCCCCCACAATTTTTTATGCCGCTGCCCCTTTTTTACTAACTAACAATATTTTGGGCATCTAAATTTAACGGCATTTACCAATCAAACTACATGCAATTTAAAGAATTAGAAATTATCGAGCCTATTCTTAAGGCTCTGATCAACGAGGGATATTCGATCCCTACACCAATTCAGGAAAAAGCAATACCAATTATTCTAAATAACAGGGATGTATTGGGCTGTGCGCAAACTGGAACAGGCAAAACAGCTGCTTTTACAATTCCTATCCTTCAGCATCTTTACGGCAATGTTAACCAAGGCCGTAACAAGCAAATTAAAGCACTTGTTCTAACACCAACCAGGGAACTGGCAGTACAAATCGGCGATAGCTTTTCGGCCTACGGAAGGTACACCTCACTTTCTCACACTGTTGTTTACGGCGGAGTGAGCCAAAGGGCACAAACTGATGCTCTCAGACGCGGAGTAGACATACTAATCGCAACACCGGGTCGTCTTTTGGACCTTATCAACCAGGGTTATATTAACCTCAGGAATGTTGACCATTTTGTTCTCGACGAAGCAGACAGAATGCTTGACATGGGCTTTATTGAAGACATTCACCGTATTGTTGACATTATCCCGCAAGAAAGGCAGACACTCTTTTTCTCGGCTACAATGCCCGATGAAATTGCACATTTTGCCAACAAGATTCTGAATAATCCCGTGAAGATTGAGGTAACTCCTACAGCTTCTACAGTGGATACAATTGAACAATACCTTTATTTTGCCGACAGGGAACAAAAAATTCCTTTGCTCATTGACCTTTTACAGGACGAAAGCAAAGAGAGCGTTTTAGTTTTCTCAAGGACAAAACATGGTGCCGATAAAATCGCAAAATCTCTTCTCCACGCAGGAATTGAGACAGATGCAATCCACGGAAACAAATCACAATTTGCCCGTCAGAACACACTTAACAGCTTCAAGAAACGCAAAACCCGCGTGCTCATTGCAACAGACATCGCAGCAAGGGGAATTGACATCAACAAGCTCACACACGTTATAAACTTTGACCTTCCGGAAACTCCTGAAACTTATGTACACCGTATCGGACGTACAGGCAGAGCAGGTGAATCGGGTATCGCACTCTCTTTCTGTGACAAGAAAGAAATGGCTTTTCTGAAGAACATTCAGAAACTTACCGGCAAGAAGATTGAAGTTGTGAATAAAAACATGTCGGAACTTCCGGCTTATACTCCGGTAAAAGACGATTCAGACAGAGGTTACACTGTTACTCACAATGGCAGAGGCGGAAGCTCAGATCGCAGACGCGAAGGCGGATCGGATCGCAGGAGTGAAGGTCGTGGTGGCGAAGGCCGCGGTGACAGACGCTCAGACGGAAGACGTGACGGTCGCAGCGCATCAGGCGAAAGCCGCGGATATGCAGGTCGTAGCAGCGAAGGCCGCAGCAATTCAGGCGAAAGCCGCGGATACGCAGGTCGCAGCAGCGAAGGCCGCAGCAATTCCGGTGAAAACCGCGGATACGCAGGTCGCAGCAGCGAAGGCCGCAGCAATTCCGGTGAAAACCGCGGATATGCAGGTCGTACCTCATCTTTTGAAAAACGCGGATATCCACGCAGAAGTGAAGGCCGCAGCGACGAAGGACAATTCAATGAAAGAGGCGGAAACATCAAGGTTGAACAAGTTTTGATGAACCAGAAATCTTTCAACTGGAGAGAACTAATCGAGAGCGATTTCAAAGGCGAAAACCTCAAAACAAGCGTTAACGGAAATAGCACCAGCGAACGTCCGGCACGCAAGAAATCTGATTCAGGACGCCCGGAAAGATCCTCACGCTCAGCACGCCCGGCACGTAAAACCGGCGGCAGCTTCTGGAACAGACAAAGACGCTCTGCATAAACGAGTAAACAAACAACAACCAATAAAGAAACCCGGTCGATAGGCCGGGTTTCTTATTTTTACTACCTTTATAATTATCCCAAAAAGTTATTCACATGAGCAATTTAGATTATGGTGTAATAGGAAATTGTCAGAGTGCTGCTCTTATTTCAAAAAGTGGAAGCATAGATTGGCTATGCTTTCCTAAGTTTGATTCACCCTCTGTTTTTGCAAAAATTCTGGATAACAAGAAGGGTGGGTCATTTGGATTTGAGGTAAAGGAAAATTATCAGATACATCAATCCTATTTTCGTGATACAAACATACTTAGCACAAGATTCTCTTCTCCTGAAGGTGTCTTCGAGGTGTTTGACTTTATGCCCAGATACAAAATCGGCGAGGGAGCATCTGAATATTATTTGCCCGCAGAACTCTACCGATATATAAGATATGTTAGCGGAAGTCCAAAATTTGAAATTGTATACGAGCCTGCTTTTGATTATGCCCGGGAAGTTGTAAAAAGCACGATTGACGACGGATTTATACTATCGGAGTCTTCTTCCGAAGAAGGTATTTCTGCTTATCTCTACTCGGACTTATCACTAGATTTCATACTCAATAAAAAGGAGATATCTCTTGAAAAAGATTCTTTTTTGCTTTTTTCATACAATCAAAAATTAATTAACATAGATATTGAAAGAGTATATCTTGAATACTCCAGAACAAAAGTATACTGGCTCAACTGGGTTAACCGCTCAAAGAAATACGACAGATACAACAAAGAACTCACTCGCAGTCTTTTAGTTCTTAAATTAATGTCCTTTCAGCCCTCAGGTGCTGTGCTGGCAGCGGTAACCACCAGCATCCCGGAATCAATCGGGGATGTCCGAAACTGGGACTACCGTTTTTGTTGGCTTAGGGATGCCTCAATGCTCATCGAAACTCTCATATCAATGGGGCATGAAGGGGCAGCCAAACTCTATATTGGATTCATCAAAAGGATTTTGAAGAATAAAAAAGACCGATTCCAGATAATGTATGGTATTAACGGCGAAAGAAAACTTAAAGAGGAAGAGTTGCAGCACCTTGAAGGATTTAAAGGGAGCAGCCCTGTACGTATCGGAAATGCAGCTTATAATCAGAAACAAAACGATTCTCTTGGCTACCTGATGGATGTTATTTATCAGCATTATGTTTATTTTCCGGGTACCCTTGCAGAAATTGAAGATATGTGGGAGTTAGTAAAAACAATCACAAATATTGCCTATAGCGAATGGAGCAAACCAGATCACGGGATTTGGGAGTTTCGCGACAGGAAGCAGAATTTTGTGTTTTCTAAAGTTATGTGTTGGGTTACTCTGGACCGGGCAGTTAAAATTGCCGAATATCTTAATATGCAATCTTTTGCCAAAAGCTGGCGAGTAGAGGCAAATATAATTCGCGAAGAAGTTCTTGAGAAGGGATGGAAGGAGAGTATTGGCTGTTTTTCTCAGGCATATGAGAATCTTGACTATGATGCGTCTGTTCTGTTACTCGAATCCTATGGTTTTATTGATGCGACAGACGAGAGATATATAAGTACGGTAAAAGCAATAAAAGCAAATTTGACGAAGAATGGCCTTATGTTCAGATACAAAAGCAAAGATGACTTCGGGAAACCTAAATCTGCATTCACTATCTGCTCTTTTTGGCTGATTCGGGCTCTGTTTGTGATTGGAGAGCGCGAGGAAGCGGAGATACTTTTTGGAGAGATTCTTAAATATTCCAACCATCTTGGTCTATATAGCGAAGACTTGGATTTTGAAACAAAGGCACAACTGGGAAATTTCCCTCAGGCATATTCGCATCTCGCATTGATTAATACAATTAAACTCTTTTCATCCGAGAAGAATCAGTCCAGCTTTATCCGGCCTTAATTATTCATGGGTTTTAACCGATAAGCTTATTAAGAAGCATTATTGCATCTGGTTGATTGCTCAAATTATAATTTGCCGATTCGGAAACATTTCCGATTTTTATTGAAACTGAATTTGGAGGAAGTGCATTAAACATGTCTTCATCTGTTGTGTCATCTCCAATTGCCAGAATGAAATCATAGGTAGATTTACTTAGCAGCCTTTTGACCTCCGACCCTTTTGAACAATCGGCATATTTGACTTCTATTATTTTACTCCCTCTCATAATGTGCAAATTATGACGCATACAAGGAGCCAGCAATGTATTTACCAATTGCTGTGTTCTTATAGATGCCAGCCATGGGTCAACTCTTCTGAAATGCCATACCAGCGCAGTCTGTTTCACCTCAAGCTGTGAACGGGGGGTTTTGTCTGTGACTTTCTGAAAAATTTTCATTATTTCCTCATTCCATTCCACATTATGAACATTCTCATACCATATCCCATCCTCTTTATAAAATGCTCCGTGCTCCGCAGCAAGGCCAATATTCAGTTTCCCAAACCAATCATTTAAAACAGAATGATCCCTTCCGCTGCTTATTACAACTTTGTTCTTCTTGTCTTGCGAAAACCGGCTTAGTAAATTAATCAAGTCTTCGTCTGGAAAAGCATCTTCCGGTCTGGACTTGAAACCTACAAGTGTCCCGTCATAATCAAGCAGCAAAAGTCTGTTCTTTGCTTTTTTGTATTTATCCTTAATACTTTTTATCTTAACTAAATCCAGTAGCTTATCGTTCCCCAGGTTGTTCCTTAAGTTAATTCTGGTAAGCTCTTCAATAAAATCGCCGGCCCACTTTTGAACTGTCTGCTTTGAAATAATTGCCTGCATTCTCTTTAGCCGTTTTAACTGCTCATTTACAGGCATCTCCAGAGCCTCAATAAGTGCTCCCTCTATCTCAATTACACTATTCGGATTTATGATAATTGAGTCCATCAACTCAATTGAAGCACCAGCCATCTCACTTAATATAAGAACACCGGGATTATCCCTCTTGGCTGCAACATATTCCTTTGCGACCAGATTCATGCCGTCTCTTAGAGGAGTAACCAAAGCAATATCTGCCAGATGATATAATGCCACAAGTTCTTCTAATTCGAAGCTTTTATACATATAATTAACCGGAGTCCAGTCTATCCTGGAAAATTGCCCGTTAATGCCACCAATCATTTCATCTACTTTTGCCTTTAGTTCGGAATAACTTGACACAGTATCTCGGGAAGGGACAAGAATCATGGTAAGGGAAACATTTCCATGATACTTCGGGTTGTTTTTTAAAAATAATTCAAATCCCTTAAGCCTGTTTAAAATTCCTTTACTGTAATCCAGTCTGTCTACGGAAAGGATGAGTTTTATTGTTCCGAAAAGATCTCTGTATCCCTCAACAAGTCGCTGAACTTTAGGGTCTAAAACTGCATTGTTGAATTTATTATAGTTTATGCCCATTGGAAAAGTATCAATGTGGACTCTCCTTTTGTCGAAATTGACAACATCCAAATTAAAATCAAGCTCAAGACCTCTTTCACATGCACTTATAAAGTGACGCATATAGTCGTGAGTGTGAAATCCGATAAGGTCACACCCAAGCAAACCCTTTAAAAGATCTGCCCTTTCGCGGAGAACCCGAAAAAGTTCATATGATGGGAATGGAATATGATGAAAATACCCGATGGCAATATCTTTCTTCTCTTGTCTTATCATGCTGGGAAGGAGCATCAGATGATAGTCCTGCACCCAGACGATGTCGCCTTTTCTTATTATTTTAAGAGCCTCTTTACAAAAGAGTTCGTTTACTTCTTTATAAGCTGTCCAATAACTTTCTTCGTGTTTTATCAAAGTATAGAAGTAATGACAGAGGGGCCATAATTTACTGTTGCAATAGCCGTCATAATACTCTTTAATTTGTTTCTTGCTTAAGAATACCGGGTGATATTTGTACCTTTTGAAAATATTGGTAATTAATTGCCTGTCCTGTTCATATTTAACATCAATTCCCGGCCAGCCTATCCATATTTTTTCAATATTTGAGTCCAGAGATTCCAACCCGGTAGCAACGCCTCCTTCGCTTTTGGTGAAGCTGTAGCTGTCGTTGTTTCTTTGTACTTTTATTGGCAGTCTGTTTGATATAATAATAAGTCTCATAATTCGGAAGGCAGGTGATATCTGCAATATAACAAAAAAAATACTTTTTGGGGTAGTAATCTATGGATTGTTTGTGCAGCACAGGACAAAAGTGGGAGTGTTTTTCCTATATTTGCAAAAACATAAACATCTATGGCAAAATACGGTACAATAATTTGGGTGGGCATTCTGGCGGCTGTTGCTGCTTTTCTTATAGTGCCTGATACCAACGAAATGTTTAAACAGGCAACCGGTGCACACCCCTATCTTATGGGATTCGTCAAGTTTGCACTGCTCTCAATTATGGGTGAGTTTCTTGCAAACAGGCTGGTTCACAAAAAATGGGTGAAGGTTAAAGGATTGTTGCCAAAGATGTTTGTATGGGGAGTCCTGGGTATGATGATTGTTCTCATGTTTTCCCTCTATACTCAGGGTGTTCACGGTGCAATTGCAAAGGGTCTTCTATGGGCCGGCAGCTCTGCGAACGATGGAATAAGTGCCAATGGAATACTTAGCATCGGCTCTCAAAATATCAGCATTGCAATTGGAGCGGAGCCCTCGTTCTGGAGCAGACTCCTTACTGCGTTTTATATATCCGCAATAATGAATCTCACATTCGGAGCAGTATTTATGGCAGCACACCGGGTTACCGATACTTATATCGATTCTGTTTATGACCGTAGCGGATTTGGCGGAAATTCCGCTGAAAACCGCAAGCCAACAATAGCAGGAGTAATCTCAACAATAGACTGGCCGGGCTTTCTCAAATTCGTAGTTGGCAAAACCATCCCTCTCTTCTGGATTCCCGCGCACACAATTACTTTCATGCTCCCCGACCAATACAAAGTGCTTTTTGCTGCATCCCTTTCAATAGTTTTAGGGCTGATACTTTCGTATGCTAAACTGAGCAATCAAAAAGTAAATTCGTAAACACCTATATAATAAGCAGAACAGGACATCCGGCGGCGAATCGAAAATCCTAGTGAATAAACATAGCATTGCCACCTAATTGTTGAGGGCGATTCGGCCGGACGCAGCGAAGCGTAGGAGGACGCACAAGCCCTCAACAATTAGGTGGCAGTGTATAGATGTCAGAGATAAAAACTCAATTCGACGCCGGAGACATTACTTCTTCTTAGCCTCTTCCACAAGATGTTTGAAAATACCGAGGAATGTATCTATACCATTTGAGGTGAAAACTTCAGGATGGAACTGAACTCCAAATACTCTTGTGCTTCCTATTTTCTCAATAGCTTCAACAACACCGTCTTTAGACCTTGCTGTAACACGGAATCCCGGAGCAATATCTTTTACACCCTGATGGTGAAAAGTATTTACAACTACTGTGTCCAGATTGATTTGTTTATTGAGCAGCGAGCCCTTTTCGATTTGAATTGAATGGGTTCCGTACCAGCCCGGTGCTTTTTGGCTGTGTTTAATTGAATAACCTTTAAACTGAGAAGGAAGGTCCTGATAAAGAGAGCCTCCGAACGCAACATTCAGAAGTTGTTCCCCGCGGCAAATCCCAAGGACAGGAAGTCCTTTGGCAACGGCCATTCTTATCAGCATTACATCAAAAGCGTCCCGTTTTGGAGCAATTTCTCCCTGTGCGGGAACAGGCTCTTCGCCAAACCATTTAAGCGGGTCCACATCCTCGCCTCCGGTCATTATTATACCATCTACCCTTTCAAGCATTCCTGCAATAAGTTCCGGGTCTTCTGTAATTGGAAGTACTACCGGAACACCGCCTGCGCGGATAACAGAGTTCACATATGTAAGCTGTGTTGAAGTGTTTGTACCGTCACCCATGGTGGAAGATATGCCAATTACGGGCTTTTTGCCGTTCTGGGCAAACACAGATGCTGCAATCAGAACGAAAACGAAAAGAGTGCAAAGTTTTTTCATGTTTTTTGTTTTTTGATCCCTCGGTTTTCGTGTTAAAACCCGGAGAATCATATAGTTAGTAAATATGTTAGTGTTTGATAAAGTATTGTCGATTAGTGAATTAACACGGAAACCGAGGGATTAAAGTCTGTTCCACTTTCCGAAATTCTCGCCATATCCAAAGTTGATATCAATGGATGTTGCAGGGGTTTTCCCGTCTCCGTTGAGTTCAAATGTAATAGGGAACCCGTGTCCGTCGCTGCGGAAAGTGTAATCATTACCGTTTTTGTGGGTCAGTTTGTGCTTCCACCCTTGCGGTCCTACTGTAATATACAAATCTTCCCCTTCAAGGGTAACTACTGCCTTTCCAAAAAGTTCTCCCTTGTCATAAACACCTGTCAGCAAAGCTTTATCCGGAGCAGGTTTGACAACAAGTTCCTTTTTCTGCTTGACTGCTTTTAGCGCTCCCTCTTTTTCCGATTTCTTCCAGTTCTCAAAGTACTCATTACTGTAATCCTTTGTTGGATAGCCCTTATACAAATCAATCAGCCTGCGCATCAATGCATATCTCGGACTGTCCGGAGCCTCTGAGTTTACAAGGACAACGAGTCCAAGGTTAAGTTCGGGAACGAAAGCGGCTAATGTTGTAAAACCCCAGGTTGTGCCTGTGTGGAAATACAATCTGTAGCGGCTGTTTTGTTCAATGAACCAGCACTGGCCGTATAGTGTCGTGCGGGTTGAGTCCTGCGAAGTTATTGTTTGTCCTCTGTGGAGGTAGTTCATGTTTTTACGGCTGATTACCTCTTTGCCGTTTACCTTACCTTTGTCCAGATGGAACTGAATATATTTTGCCATATCGGTGGCCGATGAAACAACTGAACCTGCCGGGCCAACAACTGTGAGCCAGAAAGGAGCCTGCTCTTCGCCATACATTGCCTTGATGGAAAGCGAATCTGTCCATGTTGTGTCGTTAATTATTGCTCCTTTTTCATAGCTCAGTTCGTGAGGAACCGATACGTTTTTTGCAGCAAGGAAGCCGTCGCCGTTAAGTGTGCTGTTAACCATTCCAAGATGCATAAAAACTCTCTCCCTCACATTGTCTTCCCAGCTTTTGCCGGTGAGCTTTTCAATAATCTTCTGAGCAATTATGAATGTGATATTGTTGTATTCGTATGCTCCGCGGAAACTGTATCCCGGTTTTAGAAGCGGAAACATTTTGTACACATCGTCCCTTGAGTAACCCAGATTCGGGATGTATGTTCCCTGCTGACCCTTAATTCCGGTGCGGTGAATCATGATATCCTTAACCTGAATATTCTCCTCTACCCACTTGTCATAAAGCTTAAAATCAGGAAGAATATTTTTGACGGTGTCATCCCATTTTATTTTACCTTCGTCAACCAAAGATGCCATTACTGCTGCGGTAAACGATTTGGAAACCGACCCAATCTGGAAAACAGTATTTTCATCTACAGGCAATTTGCCATTGATGTCCTTCACTCCAAAGCCTTTTGCGAATATAAGTTTCCCGTCTTTCATAACAGAAACTGCCATTCCGGGAATCATCCACTCTTTTTGCACCTTGCCCACATAGGATTCAAATTCCTTAATGATTTGTTCATTGGTTGGAGCTGCAACTGCCGGCGGGGCAACGGGAAGTGCAGGTTTTGCTACAGGTTTTGCCGCAACCGGTTTTTTGGCAGTTTGGGTAACTGTTTGCTTAACCGGACTTTTAGTTGTCTGCGGATTTGTATTTGTTTGCGCAGATAAATTGGTAGAAATTGACAGTACAAAAACGAGTGTCAGAGATGAAATTAAAATCAGAGGGGTTTTCATATTTAATTATATCAGGTTTTCTTTCTTAAAATGCAGCAGGCATTGCACGCACGCAACACAAAGATAATTATATTTGTAAAGTAATAATCAATTTCAGAAGGGTATGGCTAAGGTAAAAAAGGGGTGGTTCTGCACATCGTGTGGCAACGAAAGTGCAAAGTGGCTGGGCAGATGTCCCGCCTGTGGAGAGTGGAATACTATGCAAGAGGAGATTATAACAAAAGACGCCTCTTCCGGCGGAGCGAGAGGGTCCGGATTTTTTTCTTCCCGTACGTCAAAACCCGAACCTCTATCGGCAATAAAATTTCCCGAAGAGGAGCGTATTTCCCTTGGAAATGCAGAGCTTGACAGGATTCTTGGCGGCGGACTGGTGGAGGGTTCTGTTATTCTCATTGGCGGAGAACCCGGAATTGGAAAGTCTACTCTATCTCTTCAGATACCTCTTCACTGCCCCAATCTTAAAACTCTTTATGTTTCGGGAGAGGAGAGCGCAAGGCAGATAAAACTCCGCGCACAAAGGCTTGGCGGCGACGATTCCAATTGCCTTATCCTAAGCGAAACACTGCTGGAAAACATTCTTAATCAGGCAAAGGAAACCGACCCCCAGCTTATTATAATTGACTCAATTCAAACAGTATATTCCCAGATTCTCGAAAGTTCCCCGGGTTCTGTAACCCAGGTGCGCGAATGTGCCGCAATGCTCATGAAATATGCAAAGGAGACTAATACTCCCACTATTCTCATCGGCCACATTACAAAAGACGGAAGCATAGCGGGGCCAAAGGTTCTGGAACACATAGTTGACGTTGTTCTTCAG
>Ga0209016_1002899_pt1 | contig 10803 bp, 11 predicted proteins | sample EPASupsiteSAE305_FD_187265 | JGI IMG/M metagenome (GOLD analysis project Ga0209016, IMG submission 187265) | Bioremediated contaminated groundwater microbial communities from EPA Superfund site, New Mexico - SAE3-05 (SPAdes) (version 2) | ecosystem: Environmental > Aquatic > Deep subsurface >...
GCGAGTTCCCATGCATCCCCGCTGTCCCTGTGGCAAAAGCGCGCAAAAGCGCAGCGTCCGTCGTCCAATAGATCAATTCCATCTCCGGATATGCGAGCGGCTCTTTGATGATAATCGGTTTTACAGGCGGTTTCCGTACCGTCAAACTGCATGGGAACATGCGATCCATCGCAGAAAGGTGGTGTTTTTGTTTTACCGCAGCGGCACAGGGAATACACCGCTCGTTGCGGCAGGGGGTCGCCTTCCTCATAAATATAGCCGCCGCCTTTGGGCACGATGACCTTTTCCGAGAGCGGAACGCTGCCGGAAACGATGTATGGGCCGTCTTTTATGATGCGAATGCGAGGCTCCTTATTTTGCATGACGATTGTACTATTCCAGTTCTGTAAATTTGATGAGACTACTCCTATAGTATGCGTGTTTGATCGTTTTGTAAAGGTTTGGGTGTTTCAATAAACATGAAAAATCCGTCCGCAACGTATAGTCACGGACGGATCAAAGACGAAATTATTCTCCGATAAATTTCAGGAAAGCATCGGCTTGCTTCTGTAGATACGGTAAGCTGGTCGTGAGCTTGAGATGACCCTCTTCATCCGTTTGCTCCTGTGCGTTCGGGACGCGCAGGCGGGGAAAGTTCATCACGCGCGCGTTGAGCATGCTGAGCAGCATTACCAACAAATCCTGCGCGGTGACAGTGCCGCCCATGCCGTTGGAAGCGCCGCTGATGGCAATCGGTTTTTTCGAAAGCACCTGACGCTCTTCCTTGCTGATCGGGCGGGAAAGCCAGTCGATCAGGTTTTTCAGAAGGCCGGGGTAGGAGTGATTGTATTCTGGTGAGAAAATCCATACGCCATCCGCGGCTTTGATCTGCTCGCGCACGCGGCGGACCGATTCCGGAGCCGGATATTCGATGTCTTGATTCATCATCGGGACATCTGAAAAATCGATGATTTCAAATATTGCTCTGTCGCCTATGGCTTCTTTTGCGGCGAGCGCCAGTTGGCGGTTAAAAGAGTCTTTTCGTAATGAGCCGACGATTGCGGCAATTCGTTTCTGTTCCATGTGTTCTCCAGTGTTCGTTATTGTATTAGGGTGGGATAAAAACGTTTCTCGTGTTCTATCGCGTTTTCTAAATTGTTGGGTTGTGTTTGATAAACGTTCCACGGCGCAGCTCGTCAAACGCAAGATCGAGTTCTTCGCGTGTGTTCATGACGATCGGGCCGCCCCACGCGATCGGCTCATGCAATGCTTTGCCGGAAAACAGCAAGAACCGCAGGTCGCGATCCGGCGTTGCTTCTATCGTAACGGATTCACCCGCGCCGAAGAGCACCGCTGTCTTTTCGTTGATCAGATGCGCGTCAATCACCGCGTCTCCGGTGATCAGGAACGTAAACACAGTCTCATCCGGTTTTGTGGGCAGCGTAATGCTTCCTTTCTTTACGAGAGAAACATCGAGAATGCTTGCCTGAATATGCCGCGGCATGACGCCGGACACACCATTATAACTGCCCGAAAGCACGCGAACGGTGGCTTGGTCGGTTTCAACAATGGGCATCATCTCCTGTGTAATACCAAGATAGGCGGGGTCCGCCATTTTCTCGATTTTCGGCAGGTTCAGCCAAAGCTGCAGCCCCAGCATGCGCTCAGACGCCATCGGCATCTCCTGATGCAGAATCCCGCTGCCAGCAGTCATCCATTGGCTCTCGCCCGATTCGATGGTGCCTTTGTTTCCGAGGCTGTCCATGTGTTCGATTTTACCGCTGATGAGGTAAGTTATCGTCTCGATGCCGCGATGCGGATGCCACGGAAACCCCGCGGTGTAGTCCGCAGGATCCACGGAATCGAACGAATCCAGCATCAAGAATGGATCGAAATCGTATACGTCGCGATTGCCCAATACCCGCACGAGCGATACGCCCGCGCCATCTACCGCGCGCTGACCGCGAACGGTCTTCAAGATTTCCCGATGTTTCATTCCGTTATCTCTCCTTGTTCCAGTATGGTACTTCTATTTAGATGCTCAAGATGTCTGTTTTGGTTTAAACAGATAGCTTGCCATACACATTGACCCAAGCGTACAGCCTTCATTCAATGATGAAATATCATCATTTGCATCGCTGGCGCCGAGGATATACAGAAGCGGTGCAAAGTGATCTATCGACGGAACAGATAGCTCCGCCGGTTGTCCGGCGCGTTCATAATGCAACACCGACTCGTGATCTCTTGCGAAGATGGCGTTTGAAATATAGTGGTCAAAATCCTGCGCCCAGGGCTGACCATCGTTCATGCGCCAATCGACGCGTGATAAATTATGCACGACGTTGCCGCTGCCAAAGATCAAAACGCCTTCGTCGCGAAGAGGCTGGAGTTTTTGCCCGATTGCGTAGTGTTCCTCCGGCGTCAATGCTGCATTGACGCTGAGTTGCACAATCGGCACATCCGCCTTTGGAAATACGCGATTCAGCACAGACCATGTTCCGTGGTCAATGCCCCAGTTGTTATCGATGGTTACAAAATCACCGATCAATGCTTTTGTCTTATATGCGAGCTCCGGCGAACCGGGGGCAGGATACTTCAGTTGATAGAGCTCTTCCGGAAACCCGTACATGTCATAGATCATATTGGGCGTAGGGGAGTCGTTCAGCTTTGTGCCGCGTGTAAACCAATGCGCGGAGACGGAGAGAATGGCGGAAGGTTTTTCCAGTTTATCGCCAAGCGCGCTCCATGCGCGAGAGTATTCGTTATCTTCAATTGCGTTCATCGGCGAACCATGGCCGACAAACAAAACGGGTAATCGTTTATTCATCTGATATTCACCTCACTTCAGATGTGTGTTGACACCTGGCCGCAAAGCGGCACGGTGTATGTTGTTTATAGTATCATACTAATCCTCGAACTACTTCTTGTAAAGTGTGTTTGGCACAGATAGTGAAGGTGTTCTGATACAAGAAAGTTTTTTCTTGACAGTTCATAAAAAGAATGATATAAATTGAACGATCAATCAATGAACAAATATTCAATGAACTGAAAATAGGAGTTGAGAGTGTGACAATACGAGAAGATCAGAAGGAAAAGCGAAGGCAGGAGATTCTGTTCGCAGGCCTGAGCTTGTTTATTTCAAAGGGATATTCCGGTACAACGATCAAAGATATCGCGGGCGCGGTCGGCATGAGCGCGGGGCTGATGTTTCATTATTTTGCGTCAAAAGAGGAGTTGTATCTGGAGCTCGTTTCACAGGGGATCGAGGGACCGATGAACAGCGTGCAACCGACGGAACTAGATCCGATGACGTTCTTTGAAATCACGGCAGAACGCATTCTTTCCTACATCAAAACGCAGCCCTTTGTCGCAAAGATGTTTGTGCTGATGCATCAGGCAACGTACAGCGACGACGTTCCGGCGAGCGTAAAAGCGCTATTGACGAAGCTGGACATTCACACGCCGACGGCAAAGATTATTCGCAAAGGCCAGGCAAACGGTACGATCCGTGCAGGCGATCCGCTTGCGCTCTCGCTCGCATTCTGGAGCGCCATACAAGGCGTTGCGGAGACGATGGCGATTAACGCAGATATGCCTTGCCCGGAGAGCGAATGGGTTGCGGACATCTTGCGGGCAAAATAACAAGAACAATAAGATGGGGGATTTTAAAATGAAACAGGTGATCATAATTGGCGCAGGCATCGCGGGAATTACCGCCGGCATCTATGCAAGACAGAGCGGGTTTGATGTGACGATTTACGAAAGCCACACTATCCCGGGCGGCGCATCAACCAGCTGGCGCAGAGGGGGATATTACTTTGAGGGCGGATTACACTGGCTGACGGGTTCGTCGCCGGAATCACAACTCTACAGGCTCTGGCGCGAGGTGGGGGCGCTGGATGATTCTGTGGATGTATATAACCGAGATCCGTTCTTTAACTATGAATTGGACGGCGTGCGTGCATGCCTCTATCGCGATATCGAGAAACTGCGTAAGCATTTGACGGAACTTTCGCCGGAGGACCGACGGGAGATCAACAAGCTTTGCGCAGACGTCAAGCGGTTCACGAAGATGGAGATGCCAGTCATGGATCTGCCGAATCTCAAGTCGAAGTATCCGGTGAAGGTTTCGATCACAAAACTGCTTGCGATGTTGCCCGCCATGCCGCGCATGAAGTACTATCAGAATTTATCGACGCAGGAATACAGCGAGCGTTTCAAAAACCCTGTGATTCGAAATCTGATCTGTAACATGATTGGCGAGCAGTACAGCGCAACCGGCGTGCTATTCACGATTGCTACGCTTGCCTCGGGTGACGGCGGATATCCGACCGGCGGTTCGCTCGCGATGGCGCAGCGTATGGCGAAGAAGTTTCTTTCGCTCGGCGGAACGATTCAATATCGTACGAAGGTCGATCAAGTCGTCGTCGTAGATGGCGTTGCAAAAGGCGTGGTGATCGACGGCGATGTGGTCGCGGCGGATGCGGTGATTGTCACAAAGGATACGCTCAGCGCGATCGACGATCTGTTTGCCGAGCCGATCCATGAACCGTGGGCGGAACAGATGCGCAACAACACTTATCCGATGATGGATGTGTTTGTCGGCCTCGGTGTACAGGCGGATCTATCGGAATTACCCGCAAACTGCTACTTTCCGGTTGAAAAGCCTATTCAAATTGGAAGCGTGAGCTACGATAGCATTGGGTTCAACAACTACGCGGGCTTTGCTGGGTATGCGCCGGAGGGTGGTACGGCACTTACACTCGCGCTGGTTGGCGACACCTATGATTTCTGGAAACAATGCAAAGAGAACGGCTCCTACGAGGCGGAGAAGCAAAAACTCGCGGAACACATCATTCGTGAGCTGGAGCAAAAGTATCCGCAGATTAAAGGGAAAGTCGTGGTTTGGGATGTCGCTACGCCGCTGACCTATGAGCGGTATCTCGGTTCCTACAAGGGCAGTTGGATGACGGTCACGAAGAAAGGACAGGGGGATATGCGCTATCCGTGCAAGCCGGAAAGCATTTCAAACCTATACTTTGCCGGCCAGCGTCTGACAGCGCCCGGCGGATGCCCGGTTGCGCTCTTCACAGGACGCACGGCAGTGCAGCATCTTTGCATCGATACCGATTCTGTATTTCAAGCGAATCTGTAAGCGAAAGAATGGGGGAACAAAAAGAGCGGGGCGATCCCGCTCTTTTTTGTTTGCTTTAATCTAGATTGATCGAAGGAGATATATAGTATTGGAACCCTTCTTCACGGCAATAATCTTCAATCGAGCGGATTAGCCCGCTGCTGGAGTTGGCATATTCCGTCAGATACACATCCAAACCGGCTGATTTGCAGCGGGCAAGGTATACTTGATAATACTCGGAATTCTCTGCATTCTGGCGAACCAGCTTCCCGCGATCAAAGTCGATGTTCGTAAAAACACATTCCTGATTAACGCCTGTGACGACCAGATTGGGCTTGTCCGCATCCAGCACGGCTTTTGCCACAAACACATCGCCGCCGTTGATGAGCACGGGTTTTTCATACTGAGCGAGCGTTTGCAATATCGCGTTCAGACCGTCGTAAATAGCACTCGTCGGGTAGAGATAGTAAACGTCCGCGTTGTCCAGAAAGAACCCGTCTACGCCTTTCTCCGCGAGCGATTTTGCCTCGTTTGAGACGAATGTCTGCCACTCCGGACGGGAGACATCTACCCAGTATTCATCCGGCCAATTGTCATAGGGAGAGAGAATACAATCCTGAACGGAATCATATCCATCGCGGAATGTTTCGATGCTTCCGATATTGAGATAGGTATAGACGCGTGTTCCGTTTTGTTGAAGTTGCGCGATCTCATCATGCGTGAAATACTGCGCGTCGATGACGACGGTTTGATAACCTGCGAGCTTGTCGATTTCTTCGGGATTGACGCCGAGAAACACGCCGTAGCTATGATCGCTTGCAGGTCTCGAGCATGCAACGCACGTTAAGCACAGGAGAAGCGCAATCAATAGAGAAAGACTAATTCTCCTCATATCGTTTACCCGATCCGATCAAGAATTCGCAGGCATAGGTATGTCAAATACGGGGAAGCGGTCTTTTTCTGGCCGAAGTCCCAATCCTTCATCTTCATATAGATGGATTCGGGAACGAAAAACCCGTCGTCACGCTGCTTGCTTTTGATCAAGTCTATCATCTCAAGAAAACGTGGATCACTGTGATTGAAAGAAAATTTGCTCAACACTCCAGCAACACTGACAATATCATACCAGCAGGACGGCGCTTTCAACTTTCTGAAGTCGGTTCCCATATGAAATAGATACGGGTGCTGCTCCCGGCTCGTTGACCAAAGATTGAGAAGCGCTTGCGATGATGCTTTTGCGATCGATGAATCACGGTATTCCGGAAGAGAGGACAACAGGTCGGTCATAATCAACGTCGCGTACGGACAGCAGTCATCCTTTTTGCCGGGGCCTCGAAACCTGCCTAATTCCGGAGAAGCCGCGCAAGGGAAGCCATTCTCTCTGTAAAGCGAAACAAGGTATTCAACGCCCTGCCTGATGTGTTCTTCGTACGATACACCGGCTTTGATGAGCGCAATCATGAGATTCGGCGCGTCGCAAAGGCACCAGCTAAAGCCATCTTCGCCGGTTCCGCCGAATTGCTTCGGGACATTGATCATCGAAAAGTAAACGCCGTTATCGTCTTTATGCGCCAATATTTCGTCGATTGCCGCTTGAATCTGCGGAACACTTGTATCAAACCCGAGATCGAACAAGAACAGCAGCCGCTGTATCGGCAGCGTCGGGTCCTTGTGGCTCGAAATGCTCGTGCTGTGGAATGCCGCCACTTCTTCCAATGGGCGTTGAATCTTTGCATCCTTTAAGGCTGATTGCAACAACGCGATCTGATCCTCTTTCTTCGCGTGAAGCAGATTGATCTGTATCGCATATTTCAGCCAATCTTCGCTGTTTTCATATAAAGCCTCAAACATTTACGCCGCTCCTTTAACGATGATGGTTCGCTTATGTGTACCGACTAAGCATCGTTACCGTTCATGATGAGATTTGTCAGCGCCTCGATTTTTCCATATACGATCATGCGATCCCCGGCGAGAATCTGCATATCGGCGAGCGGAAAATCGATCATTTCAGAACCGCGGTCAATCTTTAACACTTGAATGAAGTGCTCTTTCAGATGCAGCTCGCGCAGCGTCTTTCGGCAGATGAAACTATCCGTGTCGACGATCAGCTCGTAGATACTGAATTCGGGGCTCAGGTTCAACAGCTGGTCGATGCGGTTGTTTGAGTTAATCTTCTTGATTTTGTTCTTGAGCAGCCGCTCTGCAAAACGATCAAATCGCCTCGACAGGCTGTCCACTTGCGTTGCAATGATGATGATTACCAGAACCACGGTGAGCGCTATCGAAATGCTCAGCAGGTCTTTTGTTGCGTTATTCAGCACATCGAAAAGCAGCGTGATCAACGTGATCTGCGCAACATAGCTCACGACCATAAGAATGCTTGCGATCTTTCGTCTGGTCGGATGCTGCACGATCAGCTCGGATTCACGCGAGGTAAACCCCGTGTGCGTCAGAATGGATATGATCTGAAATCTTGCTTTGCTCAGCTCCAGACCGGTTAGTTTCATCACGATTGCGATGATTTCGATCAAGAGCCAAAGCATGATAAATATGACCAGGAATATAATGAGACTCATTCTGTAGTTCGCATGCTAAAAGCTGGAAAACATGCGCTCCTTTCTTCGATTTTGTAGATTATAAAAGTATTATGATAGCAATGAACGTTTGTTGAAGTAGATTGGTAAATATACTTGTATTATAACATATCAAAAAAACAAGCCGGAGAACCGACTTGCTTGAGGTGGTGGGGGAATAAGGGGTGATTTTGCGACTTTCTTCCTGATCAAATGTTAATTACTTTAGTACTTGGTCTGGTCTTTCAGATAATAAACCTGCTTCATGTTCTCGCCAAAGATGCCAACCTTCTGCGTGTCGGGATAGAAGCAGACCTCGGGGTAGTGGAAGGTATCGAAGTCGAGGTAGAGGAGGGGTTCGGTTTCGGAGAGGTTCGTGAGCTGGTGCGCGCCCGTTTCTCCGGTCGGGAAGAAGATGGAATCACCCGCGGCGACTTCCTGTTCACCTTCCGGCGTGCGGAGAAGTCCACGACCGTTGAGGATGAAAAAGCATTCCTCGTTGATCGTGTGGTAGTGGTAGGGGAAGCCTGCTTTCTTCGGCGGGAGCTTGATGAGGTTCGCATAGCAACCTTTCGCATCGGGACGAGGGGTGAGTTCGATCTTATCAAAATCGTAGACTTCATGATCCGGTCTGCGCGTCCAGACGGCGTCCGGGGAATTGGTGTGGCGGATGATGGGCATAAAGACCTCCATTTAATCAACAGTTTCGAATCTTGTTATTCGTAATATTTATTGATAATTAGAATTAAGAAAGAATTATAGTATTTTCGCTCCAGTACATCTGATTCCTCCACCATTCATTTTATACTTACGATATGTAACTAAGAGGGACTTTGTTATGGAGTCATATTCGTCTGATGTGATTTTGTCATCACGAATAAATGTGTATTTGATTGCTGGTTCATTCTCCTGCGTATACTCGTCAATCCAATTACATTCATATCGCGCAAAGTCATCCTTTAACGAAGAACTCATCCCCTTTAAAATCTCGTTTGCGACTAGCGGAGCATTGTCTTCAAAGTCGTCTTTGTAATATAACCAAAGACTCATAGTTTGATCAGCATCGCTTGGAACTCTATGGATAAAATTCATAGAAGTCGATGTAGTTCTCTTGTCAAATTCAAGGTCAAAAAGTTTTGCAACACGATACTCAATCTTTCTAATTCTTGACCCGACTGAGCTTTCATCGGATAGTTGAGTATTAAATCTGTTAATTGCTTCTAAAGATTCTGCTGCTAGCTCTTTATATGATTTAGTTTTTTTGTTTGAAATGACTGTTTTCAACTCCGCCTGAAAGGACTCTAGAAACTTTGGCCAAAACATATCAAATGATGCTTCCAAACGCTTGATATCAAGAGGAGTATCAATATGATTGTTTAAAGTTTTTACAAGATTAAACACACTATCTCGAGTAGGGAACGTGTGATTAAACTGTGCGAGAGGACTCGTTAACAAGAACGACGGATCAAGATCAATAAGAAAAGTGCAAATGCGGTTTTGGTCAATGCCTTTTGCCAACGCCCCAGATTCGAAAAGAATCCAAGGCGCCTCAAAGTTATCTGATGTTAAACAAATAATTCCACAGGAAGTATTTCTTAATTCGTTATTAATTAAATTATTCCAAATTGAACCACGTTCTATTTCTGTAGAAATGAAAATTTCTAGTGATTGAATTACAAGTCCTAAAAACTCAACTAGATGTGTGCTGACTCTATTACTTAAACTTCCAGACCAACTTATAAAGACTTTCAAAGGATCACTTCCATTCTCGAAATAATACCAACTCTATAGATATTTTAATTGTTACAATTCGTTTTTTCAATATAAGAAAAAGTCGTTGATTTTCATCAACGACTTTGGTGCAGGAAACAGGACTTGAACCTGCATGAGTGTGACCTCACACGGACCTGAACCGTGCGCGTCTGCCAATTCCGCCATTCCTGCAATGGTGAGATGATTGGTGGATGGGGATGGATTCGAACCATCGAAGTCTACGACAACGGATTTACAGTCCGCTCCCTTTGGCCGCTCGGGAACCCATCCATGACTTTTTTAGAATTGGCTATTCACTTTTCAAGGAAAACAGTGGAGCTGGTGATGGGACTCGAACCCGCAACCTGCTGATTACAAATCAGCTGCTCTGCCAATTGAGCTACACCAGCCAGCAAGTCTGGTGCCTCAGAGTGGACTTGAACCACCGACACAGGGATTTTCAGTCCCTTGCTCTACCAGCTGAGCTACCGAGGCAAGAAAAAATGGCGACCCGGAGGGGGCTCGAACCCCTGACCTCCAGCGTGACAGGCTGGCGTACTAACCAACTGTACTACCGGGCCATAATATCAAAATTGCCAATCGGCATCTCAAACAGGGGATGGTGGGCCTTCAGGGACTCGAACCCCGGACCAACCGGTTATGAGCCGGCCGCTCTAACCAACTGAGCTAAAGGCCCAAGTACCTGAACAAGAAAAAATGGTGACCCCGAGGAGAATCGAACTCCTGTTACCGCCGTGAAAGGGCGGTGTCTTGACCGCTTGACCACGGGGCCACTACTGGTCGGGGTGAAAGGATTTGAACCTTCGGCCCCATGCTCCCAAAGCACGTGCGCTACCGGACTGCGCTACACCCCGAAGATGGCGCGCACCGCTTTTCGCGACTTTCATAATATACAACAAGCTCATAAAATTGTCAACACGGAAAACACAAAAATCTTTCATTCGATTTGATAAATCATGCTATAATGGAGCAAGTTGAAATGGAGTGTACTATCATGGAACAAAAATCGCCTTTTTGCGACCAGCCAAACCAGGGTGGACGCAAATATTATATTGAAACTTTCGGCTGCCAAATGAACGTTCGGGACAGCGAAACAGCCGCAGGATTACTGGAAACACTGGGTTTTTCGCGCGGATTGGACAAAGAAACGGCGGACCTGATTCTCTTTAACACCTGCTGCGTGCGAGACCACGCAGAGAAACGCGTTTTCGGAAACATCGGCGCGCTCAAGGAGCTCAAGGACGAAAAACCGAACCTGATCATCGGCGTGTTCGGCTGCATGATGCAGCAGCAAGAGGTCGCCGAGAAACTGTATAAACGATTCCCGTTCGTGGATATTGCGTT
>Ga0209016_1002905_pt1 | contig 10790 bp, 9 predicted proteins | sample EPASupsiteSAE305_FD_187265 | JGI IMG/M metagenome (GOLD analysis project Ga0209016, IMG submission 187265) | Bioremediated contaminated groundwater microbial communities from EPA Superfund site, New Mexico - SAE3-05 (SPAdes) (version 2) | ecosystem: Environmental > Aquatic > Deep subsurface >...
ATGGAAAATCAGTCGATCAAATTACAAAATTAATTTATGACATTAAGACCAATCCAGATTCCAGACGACTCATTGTTTCAGCTTGGAATGTCGCAGAATTGGATAAAATGGCCCTTTGCCCTTGTCATTGTTTCTTTCAATTCTATGTCGCCGATGGCAAGTTATCCTGCCAATTATACCAGAGATCGGCTGACGTATTCTTGGGAGTTCCCTTCAATATAGCATCTTACAGTTTGCTAACAATGATGGTAGCTCAAGTTTGTGATTTGAAACTCGGCGATTTCGTTCATACTTTTGGCGATGTTCATATCTATTCCAATCATGTCGATCAAGTCAATGAACAATTAAGTCGAGAACCAAGACCACTACCTACGATGAAGATTAATCCCAATGTAAGAAGCATCTTCGATTTTAAGTACGAAGATTTCGAACTAATTGGTTACGATCCACATCCGAGGATATCAGCTCCTGTGGCGGTCTAACCCAGATATTAATTTTCAATTTTCAGTTTTCCTCTCGATACACTCGAGGCCATTCTAGTTTATATAGACCATGAGCTTGTCGAATGGCAATTTTCATTAAATTTTCAAATTCCAATTACTCAATTGAAAATTAGTTAGATGAAAATTCATTGCAAAATTGCCTTTGGTCCGCCAGAGGCGGGAAAATTGCAAAATTAGAAATTTCTCTATTTCAGAGATCATTTGTCACATCACAAATTTGTGATATTATCATTTCCCTTAATCAATTTTTATGAATTTTGAAAAATACGCCAAAACACAAAAACTGGATTCAAACAAAGCCGGAGAAGTTTTATTAACATTTGCCTCAGGGGTAGCCAACAATGGTAATCTGTCATTTATACTCGAACAAATTGACGTTAAACCCGAAGACTCCAAAGAGACTGTTACAAATAAAATTGCAGCTCTAAACACACCAAACGAACAAAGAGAAAGAATCCGTCAGTTATTAGCATCCGATGAAAATGAGCACTCAAATCCGACCTTGGATGAAGGTGTAAATTCAACTAATATTGAGCTTCTCGATGAAGTTGCTAAAGATTTGTCTAGATTTGCAGAAGATAAAGACTCAGTAATCTATCCGGATGATGAAAAACTACAAGAGGAAATTAATACGCTTTTAGAATTTCTACAAAGTTAATTTCTTTTATTCACCAAAGAATAGGCTTATAGTTTCCTTGTACTATAATCGTCTTAAGTGTTATCAATCATCGTCGCAAAATCCAAAAATAATGTCATTGGCCGAGAAAACAAACTCCCCTGGAATTTGCCAGCTGATTTAAAGCATTTCAAAGAGATCACTACAGGACATAAAGTCATCATGGGACGAAAAACCTTTGAATCCATTACCAAGATGCTTGGGCATCCTCTACCCAATAGAACCAATATTATTGTAACTCGGAACTTAGACTATAAATATAAAAACTGCATCGTGGTCCATTCTCTGGAAAACGCTCTTAAATATATGGATAAAAAAGAAGAAGCTTTCGTTATTGGCGGTTCAGAGCTATTTCATCAAGCACTAAAACTAGTAAATAAAGTATATATAACTCTGATCAATGCTGAACTAAATGGAGACGCCTTCTTCCCCGACCTTGATGAGACTTTTAAATTGAAAAGCAAAGAATGTCACAAATCAGACTTAAAGAATTGCTTTGACTATTCTTTTTTAATTTACGAAAGAAACAAACTCGACGACTAGAAAATTAAATTAAACAAATATCCGATTATTATTATTCCCACAGCAACGATGCCATAAAATACAAGAAGTAGTTTTATGGTCATTAATTTCTTTAACATTAAAGCTTCTGGCAGAGATAATCCGGCAATAGACATCAAGAAGGCCAGTGACGTTCCCAGGGGAATTCCGGCACTGGTAATGGAAAAAATAACCGGCACAACAGCCGAGCAACCCGCATAAATGGGAATCCCAATAATCACAGCCATTGGTACCGCATAAATACCAAATTTGGAAACTACATCCATAATTAATTCCTGAGGCACATAGCCATGTAATAAGGCACCAAATGCTACTCCTACGATAATTATCCACCAAAGCTTCATAAACGTCTTTATGGTATCATTTTTGGCGTAATTCAACTTCTCAATATAAGTGGAAGGTAATTCCTTTTCCGAAATAATCTTAATCTGTCCTTGATAACCATCAACCAGTATTTCCTTTTCCAATTTCAATATATCAAGAACAATACCAGCCATTATACCTAAGACAATTCCCGAAAGTGCATAAATAATTGCTACCTTCCAACCAAAGAGTCCTCCCATCATTACCAGAACAACCTCATTTACCAATGGTGAAGTCACTAAGAAAGCAAAAGAAACGCCTAATGGTATTCTGGCTTTCAAGAAACCCACAAATAATGGTATAGAAGAACAGGAACAAAAAGGACTTACAGCTCCCATAAATGAAGCAATAAAATATCCATAAAATTTACCTTTCTTCCCGCAAAGAAACTCTTCCATCTTCGAAATTGGTAAGAATGTCTGTAGAAGTGAAATAATAAAGAGAACGGTAAAAATTAGGCTATAGATTTTAATTACATCATAAATGAAAAAGTTAACACTTGATGCCAGACGGTCTCCCGGAACCAAATGAAATACATTATAGGTTATTAAATCAGCAAAATCTTGAAACATTAAATAGAGTTAAATAATTGACTTGAATTTATCAGCAAAATGATCATTAAGAGAATAATGTACCCATCGGCCATCCTTTCTGGAATTTAAGACACCCGACTCTCTTAAGACTTTTAAATGATGGGAAATTAAATTTTGAGGTAATTGCATTTCTTGATTAATCTGGCAGCAACAAAGTTCGCCTCTTTTTAGTAGATTAATTAATCTAAGTCTGTTCTCGTCTCCCAAAGCTTTAAAAAGTGAAGTTAGATTTTTTATATCCATATCTATTGTATCAATTTCTATTGTTATTTTACCTAAAAAAATAGACTAGTCAATTTATGATCCAGTCATACTTTTCTAAATTGTTTTGCTATGCAGAATGTAATAGAGGGTTTTTTTACCCTCTTAATCACCAATAAATTTGTGACCGACCTTAATCGCGAATCAAGAATAAATAATGAAACGCTCTTTACTCCCTAGAAAGGAGGTGATCCATCCACAGATTCCCCTATGGATACCTTGTTACGACTTTAGCCCAATCGCTGGTTCTACCTTAGGTCCTCCTTAGTGGAGAAACTTCGGGTATTCCCAACTCTCATGCCATGACGGGCGGTGAGTACAAGGCCTAGGAACATATTCACCGGGACGTGCTGATTCCCGGTTACTAGCGATTCCAGCTTCATGAGGTCGAATTTCAGACCTCAATCCGAACTTAGACCGGCTTTCTTAGGATTTGCTCCATATTGCTATATTGCATCCCCGTTGTACCGGCCATTGTAGCGCGTGTGTAGCCCAAGGCGTAAGAGCCATGCTGATTTGACGTCATCTCTACCTTCCTCCCGGTTACCCGGGCAGTCTCCTGTGAGAAATACAACACAGGACAAAGGTTGCGCTCGTTAGCGGAATTAACCGTACATTTCACAACACGAGCTGACGGCAACCATGCAGCGCCTGTCACTCCGTTCCAACCGAAGTTGGCACTCCCCTGTTTCCAAGGGATTCGAAGGATGTCAAGCCTTGGTAAGGTTCCTCGCTTATCGTCGAATTAAACCACACGCTCCACCGCTTGTGTAGGCCCCCGTCTATTCATTTAAGTTTTAAGCTTGCGCTCGTACTACTCAGGCGGAATACTTAACGCGTTAGCTTACAGCTCCAAAGGGGGTCGATTCCCTCTGAAACCTAGTATTCATCGTTTAGGGCGTGGACTACCAGGGTATCTAATCCTGTTCGCTCCCCACGCTTTCGTCCATGAGTGTCAGTAATGCCCCAGTTAGCTGCTTTCGCAATTGGTATTCCTCTGAGTCTCAACGGATTTTACCCCTACTCCCAGAATTCTGCTAACCTCTGACATACTCTAGTCTTGAAGTTTTGAGTACAATTTCTTAGTTGAGCTAAGAGATTTCACACTCAACTTTCAAGACCACCTGCGGTACCCTTTACGCCCAATGATTCCGGATAACGTTCGCCACCTACGTATTACCGCGGCTGCTGGCACGTAGTTAGCCGTGACTTATTCGTAAGTTACTGTCAAATTCTTCGCTTACAAAAGAAGTTTACAACCCGAAGGCCTTCATCCTTCACGCGGCATTGCTGCGTCAGGCTTTCGCCCATTGCGCAAAATTCCTCACTGCTGCCTCCCGTAGGAGTAGGGACCGTGTCTAAGTTCCCTTGTGGCTGATCGTCCTCTCAGACCAGCTAACCGTCGTCGCCTTGGTGAGCCATTACCTCACCAACAAGCTGATAGTCCGCAGGCCCCTTCCTAAGCGCATTGCTGCTTTACCCCAAAGGGCATATGCGGTATTAGTCCACCTTTCGGTGGATTATCCCTCACTTAAGAGTAGGTTCCAACGTGTTACTCACCCGTTCGCCGCTCGAGTACCCCGAAGGGCCTTTCCGCTCGACTTGCATGTGTTAGGCATGCCGCCAACGTTAATCCTGAGCCATGATCAAACTCTTCATGAAAAAATCAAAAAAAATATAAATTTATTAGGGCTCCTCTATTACATCCTGAATATCAAAGAACAATTTGCAAAAACGTCTCTAAAAGTACGTTGCCCAATTTTAGGGCCTAAAGATATTACTTTACTAGTTAAAACAAGTCAATATAAATCATAATGTTTTTTATTAAGTTGTTTAGCCTTTATATAGGCCATTTATTCAAATTCTTGAATGACAAATTAAACATTTCATTGTCTAAAACATAAACTATTTGAATTTATTTCGACTAATGGCTCCTAAAAGACATAATCAAACAAGTAATCTAAAAAGAAAAGCTAATTAGATTATTGTAATTTTATATTCATTATTCGGTTTTGCATCACCTAGTTCTTCTTTTTCTTTTTCTTAGCGGTCGGCCTGTATTTATTTATTTCCTCCAATTTCTTGTATTCACAATCAACCTTTGGAAACATAACTTTAAACTTAAATACATGATAAGAAAACCAAATAATAAAAACTAGCAACAATGAAAGAAACATGAAACGAGTCGATAGATATCGAATAGCCTCATATCTTAAGAAAACCAATACTAATCCAACTCCTCCAAATATATATAATCCTTGCGGAAATCCAATCAAAAATTTCTTTAAGAGTCTATTCTCAGTCCTCTTTCTAATAAAAAAATGAAGGATCAAAGCTACAACGATTAACAGCAAGAACAAAGCTAATATTGGCTTAAATAAATGAAACTCCGTTGCATATTCTGAAAACCAATAATCAAGTTTTAACCATTCTTTGAAGTTGATCATATTTTTTTATTATTTTGCATATTCAATCATTCTTTTTTCTCTAATTAGAGATATCTTGATTTGACCCGGATATTCCATATCCTTTTCAATCTTGTTAGCAATATCTCGAGCTAATTTAATTGCTCCCAAATCATCTATTTCCAATGGATTAGCGATAACTCTAACTTCTCTTCCAGCTTGAATAGCAAAAGACTTTTCAACACCAGGAAAAGAATTGACGAGATTTTCAATATCTTTAAGTCTTTTTATATATGACTCCAAGGCATCTTTTCTAGCTCCCGGTCTTGTTACAGATATCTTATTGGCAATATATACTATGACTGCCTCTAAGCTTTTAAATTTCATCGTACCTTCATGTGACTCTATAGCATCAATTATGTCCTGTCCTAGTCCATATTTTCGAGCTATATCCCTACCTATCGACGCATGGTCTCCAGCGATTTCATGATCAACGGCCTTTCCAATATCATGAAGAAGGGCGGCCTTCTTACAAACCGATACATCTGCTTTTAGTTCTTCAGCTAAGTGGGAGGCAATATAACAAACCTCAATACTGTGTTTGAGAACATTCTGGCCATAACTAGTTCGATATTTAAGTCTACCCAATAATCGAATTAGATCAGGATGAAGACCGGTAATACCGATTTCATAAACAACCTTCTCTCCGATATCCTTAATGTTCTTCTTAATTTCTTCTTTAGCTTTATTTACAGCTTCTTCGATTCTGGTTGGATGGATTCTACCGTCTGACAAGAGTTTCTCCAGAGCAAGTTTGGCTACATGCCTTCTAACTAAATCAAAACCGGAAATAACAATTACACCTGGAGTATCATCAACGATGATGTCCACTCCTGTTGCTCTCTCAATAGCATTGATATTCCTCCCTTCCCTTCCAATAATTCTTCCTTTCATTTCATCACTAGGAAGTTCAACCAAAGTAACAGTTGATTCGGACACCACCTCGGAAGCGTATTTCTGAATAGCCTGAGCCAAAATGTCCTTTGATTTGTTCTCAGCCTCATCTCTTATTTCCTGTTCAACCTTCTCTACTCTTTTGACTAAATCTTCTTTAACATCTTCTTCAACTTTCTTTAGCAAGATTTCTTTTGCTTCTTCTTTCTTAAGTTCAGCAATTTTTTCCAGAGCTTTCTCTTGCTCAATTTTAATTGATTCAATCTGCTCTTTAATTTTTCTTACTTCATTGGCCTTGTTCTCTAAAGATTCTCTCTTTAGATCTGACTCTTCCAGCCTTTTATCAAGTTGAACCTCCTTTTTGTTCAACCTGTCTTCCAGCTGTTCTAACTTGCTTCTTCTTTCTTTTTCTTCGTTTTTTACGTTCTCGAGAATCTTAATCGATTCATCCTTGGCTTCAAGGATGATTTTCATCTTCTTGTTATGTGCTTCTTCTATAATCAGGGTTGTTTTGTCTTCGGCATCTTTTGTAATCTTCTTTACATAAAAAATTCTGAACGCCACACCAAGACCCGAACCTAGAATAAGGCTTCCAATCAAGAATAAAATTGTCTGTGTTGTCATACATTATTATTAGGGATTTCTAACCCCTAACAGTTGTTCCAAGGATTTTTCGATCTTTTTTGTATTATCTTTCTTTAAAACCAATATATTAACCAAAAAATGAACAAACTGAAAGTGGATCATAATTAAATAAACATCCTTATTTAAGCTTTTAAGAGGCTAACTGTCAATAAAATAATTTCCGATCAAGACAAAAACTCATAGGTCCTTCTTTAAGTTGGGATTTAACATAAATTAACGCGGCTTAACAAAAATTTTATTTTCAACTCGTAAATCAATATAGGAGAAGGGTCTTTTATCCAAATTTGCATTTTGTAAGGCAATCATCATATCTTCCAATTGTGCATCCACACTTCTATTGAAAGTCATCATCACTTTGAAATTCTTGGATGTCCAAAGATGAAGTTCTTTTTCTCGAGCCAAATACCAAATAGAGACGAGCTTTATTCCGACCTTGTCCTCGAATTGAGTCGCCGCTCGATAAATAAAATCAACCATTTCAGGCATCAATATTCTATCTCCTAATGTTCCTTTCATTTCTGCATCCGTTGATATAATGGTCAAAAATTCCGGATTAGGCCCGGAATATGGCCGACTGGACATAACAAAACCTGCTTTATTTATTAAAAATTCTTCCGATTCAATACTGCTACCTTGGCGGATAATAATTGCCGGTTTGTATTCTTTGATAATTATTTTGAGAGAACTGGGATAGTATTTTTCTATCTCCACATCGGCAAGAGTAACAAAATGTTCGGATAAAACATCTCTGATCTGTTGTGAGGACACACTAAAAATATTTTTTCCTTTTACGCTTTCCAATGACTTATTTAAGACTTCTGAACTTATAAAGGCACTTTCTCCAAATTCATATTCCAAGTTTTTAACGGCAAAAAGACTGCTTTTAATTAACACAAAGAAAAGCAAGAATATTAAGAACAATAGTACAGCGATTAGGAAAAGTCCCCATTTGTAATTTCTTTTAATTTTTGAAACAAAGAAATCTCCTTTTAAAGTCATTTTCTTAAAAAGCGGAATAACCTGGTTTTCCGAATCCTCTTTAATATCCTCTATCATATCTTGGTCGACATCTTTATCCAGCTTCTTCATATATTCCAAAGCTTTTTCCCTTCTCCTCTGTCGTATTTTTTTTAAATCACGCGAATCCCACCAATCATGTAAAGCGTCCATTAATGACATTATTTTGTGTTTTTATCTAAATAACTTTGTAATATCAATTGAGCCGAAATCGCATCTCTTAAACCCTTTCCCTTACATTCCTTAGGCATGTCTTCATAGATTTTGGAGGTAAGTCGTTCATCATAAAAAACAACCTCAATATTTTTCAAGAAAGAACTCAATTTATCTGCAAATTCTCGAACTATTCTTGTCTGATCCGTATCTTGACCGGTTCTAAAAGATACCGGTAGTCCTACAACCACTTTTACAATTTCATTATCCTGGCATTCACTTATAAGATTTATGAAAAGATTCTTATCATTAGAAATAGTTTTATACGCTCTGGCAAAACTCTTCATAGGACAGGACAAAGCCAATCCAACATTTTTTTCACCGTGGTCTATTCCAAGATATCTGCTCATAAGTTTTATAACCTTTCTACAACGATATTACTTCTGACACCCGGAATTTTGGATACCCAAAATGGCCAAGTCTCAATTCTCACTTCGCCAATTTCCGGCATATCTTTAATAATTTTAGCAGACTCCTCCAATGATTTATTAAGAATTTTACCTCTTATTTTATCTCCAAGCTTACTGTTTACTTTGTATTCGGTAATACCATTAATTGTTGTTTCCACTTTAATTTTTCTTTCCTCATCATTTTTCTCCACAACGTTAAACTCTATTTCATCGCCTTTAACATCTTTTAACAATCTGTCCTCCAACACTTTTACGCTTAGTCCATCCTTCATTATTTCTAAAATTGCGTTACTGTCATAAGCGGTTCCTTTAATCTTGATCTTGGCCTGAACCTGAAATATAGTCATATCTTTACCAATCAAATCATCCGGTGCCGTAACACCTATAACTTCTTTGGTTACAGACTCAACGTCTCTACTAATAAATAATTTTAAATTAAGACCGGACGACTTGTTTTCTTCCTCAATCCTTTCTCTGAGTTTTGTCTCAGCAATTTTAAATAATTCGTCCACGATATTAGCTTTAGCCGCTAAAATATCTTCCTTAGTCAAAGTTTTGGTTACACTGGACACTCCATTTGTTATATCTTCCATAACCTCTCCATACACTTTAGATTGGCTATCACCACGAAGACCGGGAATAATTAATCTAGTACCCTTTTTAAAATTTCCTCTATCACCAATCGGCTTACCTGCCTCATCAAATTCATCAGCAATCACATCTGCCTCAACAACCGCATTCCCTCCGATATTAACAGGATCTTGAATTCTATAAATAACACCATCATCAGATTTAAATCTCGTTCTGGAAACAAATTTCCATGCTTGAGGTACGGTATTGATAACTCTAATTCTTCCCGAAGGAGTTTTGCCGGTAAATCTTTCACCGGTTGTTTGATATTCCTTGGAATAGCTTAATTCCGATATTTCTATTGGATAACTTCCTACTAACTTCAATTTCTTGCCCTCCTCCAAAACACTCTTATATCTATCGGCATCGATTAGAGAAAGATTAGTTGTATATGATATTTTTTCAATCTTCGGTTGAACTTGGACTGTAGCATTAGGAAGGACAAAATAACCAATTCCGGCCAATAAAATCACACTCAAACCAAATAAAAAAGTTAGAATTCTTTTATTTGGAGATATCATTTCAACTGTCTCTATATTATCTTCCGTAGAATCGCTAATTGGAGAGATATGTTCTTTCTTTTCCCCTTCATATCTTTTCTCTTTCTCAAAATATCTCATTCTGTTCTTTTTTAAAGTTTCGGAAAGTGTTAATTTTCGACCAAATTCTTTCTCTTCTCCGGGTTCATTTTTCTCCACCCATTCATCCAATTTTTTTATACTCTCATTAAGTCCATCATCCTCCAAGTTTCTAACATCGGTATCAAGACTTTGATATACCGTTAAACCAACTTGTGAAGCCAAGTTTCTACCAGTTTTATCCGTTGTAATCAATGATATTTCCTTCCCAATTTTCTCTGCTTGATTCTTTAGCAATTTTAAATTAACAACACTCTGCAGGATAGAAGCCCTCTTGGGGATTACTATCCTAATATTAGTCTCGTGAGAATTTTTAATACGATCAATTAGAGAAGTAAGCTCCTCATCAATCTCAATGTATATGATTTTTATTTCCTTTTTTTTCATTTTATCTTGTAATTACACAGATATCCTAATAAAGAACAAGCTAATAAGCAAATCCTACAAAAAAAATCCCAAGATACAAAGCTTCCTCCTTCGTTGCACTACGGCGGACACGGCAAAGATACCAAGAAAAAATCAAAGAAACAAAGCACAAAGTTTCCAAAGTAAAGGTTTAGAAAAGTCTAGACAAATAAGTTTAGAAGAAGTGAGTTTAGAAAAGAAGGTTTAACAACAAAAGTTTAAGAGTTTAATAACATCGACTTAAACTTTTAAACGCTTAAACCTTTGAACTTCTTTCTAATCCCTTCTAAACTAATCTAAACCTCTCTAAACTATTTTTTAAATTTATATTTTGGATTTTTCTCGGCTTATACTTGCATCAGTCTTACCACTTTCCTTAAAATCTTTGCCACAACTTCGTCTTCATCAGACAAAGCCAAAGCCAAACTACCCAGACACATTGGTGTAACATCCTGTGGACTTTTCATTTCTCCGGTCAAATCAGTTAGACCTGAGACATCTTTAGGTTCCAAAAAT
>Ga0209016_1002907_pt1 | contig 10788 bp, 4 predicted proteins | sample EPASupsiteSAE305_FD_187265 | JGI IMG/M metagenome (GOLD analysis project Ga0209016, IMG submission 187265) | Bioremediated contaminated groundwater microbial communities from EPA Superfund site, New Mexico - SAE3-05 (SPAdes) (version 2) | ecosystem: Environmental > Aquatic > Deep subsurface >...
ATGGTAATGGTCGAGGGCAGGGTCGCATGGAGCAGTTTGAGGGTTTCCTTGACAACGGGAATGATATGGATCGGTTTGCGCTCCTGCTTGGTCTTGCGACTGAAGGTCAGGATTTGCTGTACAAGATCCGCCGCCCGGTTGCAGGAGGTGAGCAGCTGCTGCAGACGTCGCTGTTCTTTGCCGCCCGGGGCAAGGCTGTTTTGCAGCAGTTCGGCATTGCCCATGATGGCGGCGAGGATGTTGTTGAAATCATGGGCAATGCCGCCGGCAAGCGTGCCGATGGCCTCCATCTTCTGGGCTTGACGCAGTTCCTCCTCCAGCCGGAGTTCATGGGTGACATCCTTGTGAGTGCTGACATAGTTGATCACCTTGCCCTTTTTGTCGCGGACCGGGGAGGAGGTAACCGCCGCCTCATAGGTGGAGCCATCCTTGCGGGTGCAGGTCATCTGCCCGGACCAGCGATTGCCCTGTTCCAGGGTCTGACGGATTTGCCGATAAAAGGCGCGGTCATGTTTCTGATTTTCGAGGATGCGGGTGTGCAAACCAATGATTTCATGGCGGTCGTAGCCGCACATCCGTTCAAAGGCAGGATTGGCATAGAGGACAATGAAGTCGATGTCGGTGATGAAGACCGCCTCGTCGGTCTGCTCGATGGCGGTGACCAGGCGGAGATGGGCCATTTCCGCCCGTTTACGTTCGCTGATGTCCAGCACCGCGGCCAGGCTCTGGCGGGTGCCGGGCAGCATGGTGACGGTGGCGACCACATCCACCACCTTGCCATGGCAATCGCGCAGCTGAAATTCGTAGGTCTGCGGAGCGCTGCCCGGGGTGACGCGGCGCAGGCGGTGGTACTGAACCATCCGCTGGAGGTCTTCCGGGTTGGCCACCAGTTCGGTCCATTTGAGATGGCCCTCCACCGCCTCTCTTTGGTAGCCGGTGAGGGTCTCGAATTCCTTGTTGGCCATGGAAATGGTCATGTCGTCTTCGATGAAGATGAAGGCGGTGCCCGAATTTTCGAAAATAGTCCGATATTTGGCCTCGGAGGCGCGGAGGGCGTCCTCGACCTGGCCCCGTTCCTGGTAGAGTTCGGCATTCTCCAGCGAGATCGCCGCCTGGGCCGCCAGCATTTCCAGCACCGCGATCCGGTCTGAGGAAAAGGCCCCTTTCACCAGGTTGTTTTCCAGATAGAGCAGGCCGATGAGCCGGGCCTGACGTATCACCGGCAGGCAGAGCAGCGAGATGGGCCTGGTCCTGGTGAGGTAGGGGTCGGCGGCAAAGCGGGTGTCCTCCGAGGCGTCGTCGAGGATGATATTTTCGTGGCTGCGGCGGACATAGTTGAGGATGGAAAGGGGCAGGACGGCCTCATCGGCCATGAGGGCGGTCTCGGGCTGTCGAACCTTGATCGCCGCCCCGTCGATCCAGGCCTCGGCCTGGATGGCCAGATAGGCGGCGTGTTCGCAGATCAGGTAGCCGTGCTGGGCCCCGGCGTTTTCGAGCATGGTCCGCATCAGGATCTCCACCAGGCTGGCGGTGACAATCTCTCCCGAGATGGCCTGGGAGGCCTTGACCACGGCAATGGCATCCAGGGCGCCGATGTAGCCCCCCTGCTCGCCCAGGGTTGCCATCTGGCCGGTCCCATTGCGCAGCCAGGGGTAGCGTCGCTCCATCTGCCTGACCTTGCCGGCGGCCCCCCAGCGGTGGTAGCAGCTCTTGGCCTTGTGGAGATAGGTCTCGGCGATGGTGGTGAAATCGTGGTGGAGGTAAAACCGGCCGGCGGCCTCACAGGCCAGGCCCTGATCCTGGAGGAATCCTTGTCGACCGGCCTCCTCTATGGCCAGGTCGTAGAGCCGGCCGGCGGCGAACTCCAGGCCAGCGATTCGAGCCCGTTCCGCTTCGATCAGGTGGTACTGGTGGCTGAAATTCTCCGGGCAACTGGTCGCCCACCCCTGCATCCGGGTCTGATGGTGCTCCAATTCGGCGAGGATCTCGGCGCGGACCGTTGTCGAGGCCTGGTCAAAGGAGGCGGTGAGCACCAGGGAGGTGTAAAAATGGAGCTCTGCCACCGAGATCGAGCTGGAGAAATAACCGAGCAATCCCTGGGCGGCGGCGACCGCCTTGCGGGCCGCCTCCAGGTGGCCATGGAGATAGAGCAGCTGGACCCGGAGCACCTGGTAGCGCCCCAGGGCCCCTGAGCTGCGATGCTCCTGGCAGGCGGCAATATATTCCTCCTCGCCTTCGATCGTTGCCGGGTCGGCCGAACCGTTGTCGTCGGCCAGGGTGGCGAGGGCCAACTCGAGCCCGAGGAGAGTGTCGGTGGCCCACTGGTTCTTGGTTTTGCGGGTAAAGGCCAGCAGTTCGGGGATATCGGCCTGGATTGTCGCCAATGGCACCCCACGGTAAAACGGTTGGAACAGTTTGTAGGCCAGGGTGTATCCGGTCCATTGCATCTCGCCCGAGGCGAGCCCGGCCTCGACCCCCTGGTCGTTGAAGCCGTCGGAATACTTCAGCGGCCGGACCCAGTGACTCAGGTAGTGGCCCAGCATGAAACAGGCCTGGCATTTCTGGGCCGGGGCATTGAATCGTTCGCTGATTTTCAAGGCCAGCTCGCCGAAGGCGTAGGCATCGGCAAACCGGTTCATGGCCGAGTTGAGGAACATGCCAAACGAGGTGTACCCGACGGTTGATTTGGGGGTCGGCCCGTATTGCAGAGAGAGGTTGACATTATGGAGGCTGATGAGGGCGAACAGGGTGTTGTCGGTATAGCGGGCCGGCACCACCATGTTGGAAAGCAGCTCAAGGGCGATCCTGCTGCCCGGATCGGTCATCTCCGGCGCATCGGCCAGGCTGTCGAGGCTGCGGTCGCCGAGGATCTCCCTGTGCCTGGCCAACTGGTCGTCGAGTTCGTCGGCTAATCGGGTCAGCGAGAGCTGGACATCAAGGAGCTGGAGGGCCTGTTGACCGGTCCGGATCGCCTCTTCGTACCGACCGGTCAGGGTATATTGGATAATGAGAATATTATAGAGTTCGGCCCGCTCGAAATTCGATCGGGTCCGTTCCAGGAGGAGTTCGATCTGGTGCTGGGAATCGGCGTAGCTGCTGTTGACATACTGGGCTACGGCCAGCTCTTTGTGGAGGTCGTACATCAGCGGGTAGTGATCGATCCAGCCATCCTCCTCGACCATCCGGACGCCGAGGCTGAAGTAAGTGAGGGCCAGGGCATAGGCCGAAGAGACCTTGGCCTTGCGGCCGGCCATCAGGTTGAGCGCAGCGACCCGGTAGCGTTCGTCCCGTTCGACCACCCCCTCCCTGCCGAGGTTGAACTGGTTGACGATGTCGAAGATCCGTTCCTCGACCTCAGCCGGGGCGGCGCCGGCGAGCATCAGCCGGCCGATCTCCAGATGCGTGACCTGGCGAAGGTCAAGCGGGATGAGCGAATAGGCGGATTGTTGCACCCGGTCATGGAGGAAGGCACAGCTGCCGTCCGCCAATTCAAAGAGTACCAGGCCCAGCTGCAAGGCCTCCCAGAGGATTTCCGCCACCGTTTCTTCGGGCAGATTGCTCACCGTGGCCAGGGTGGCGATGCTGAAGGTGTTGCCGATACAACTGGCGGTCTGGAGGAGATACTGGGTCTCGGGGCTCATTTTTTTGAGATTGCCGACCATCAGGTCAACGACGTTGTCGGCATACCCCTTGGTGCGGATGAGGTCGATGTCCCAGTGCCAGCCCCTGGCGCCGCTGTCGACCCCGACCAGGTGCTCGCCGTGGAGGGTGCGGAGGAACTGGATGGTGAAAAAGGCGTTGCCGCCGGTCTTTTCGTAGACCAACCGGGCGAGGCTGTCGACCTGGGCCTGACCGGAACGAAAGGTGTCCGCCAGCAGGTGACGGAGATGGGCAAAGGAGAGCGGTTGGAGCTGGATGGTGTCGATGGCGCAGCCGGCGGTGCGGATGTTCGCCAGTTTGCTCATCAGCGGGTGGGCGGGGGTCACCTCATTGTCGCGATAGGCGCCGATCAGGAGCAGGTACCGGGTCTGCGGCTCGGTGAGGATGTACTCGATCAATCCCAGGCTGGCGGAATCAACCCACTGCAGGTCATCGAGAAAGAGGACCAGCGGGTGCCGGGCATCGGCAAAGACCCCCATGAACTTGCGAAACACGGTCCGGAAACGGTTTTCCGCCTCGTTCATCGGCAGTTCGGCCACCGGTTGCTGCCGGCCGATGATGACCTCAACCTGGGGGATGATATCGACGATCAACTGGCCGTTGATCCCCAGGGCATTCCACAGGCGCACCCGCCATTGGGCCAGGACCTCTTCCCGCTCGGTCAGGATCTGGCGGATCAGTTCCTCAAAGGCTGAGATGAGGGTGGCATAGGGGATGTTGCGTTTGTACTGGTCAAACTTGCCCCAGATAAAGTGGCCATGCCGCCGGAGCACCGGCCGGTACAATTCCCGGACCAGCGAGGTCTTGCCGATGCCTGAGTATCCTGCGACCAGCAGCAGTTCGGGATTGCCGGCCTCGACCACCCGCTCGAAGCTCCGGAGGAGGGCGGCGATCTCCTTTTCACGGCCGTAGAGGCGGTGCGGGATGAACAACTGGTCCGAGGTGTCCGACTGGCCCAGGGCAAAGGGGATCAGGTACCCTTGGGCCTGCCACTGGCACAAACACTGTTCCAGGTCGCGCTGCAGGCCAAGCGCGGTCTGGTAGCGGTCCTCGGCCGTCTTGCTCAGCAGTTTCATGATGATATCCGACAGCAGGGAGGGCATGCTGGCGATGAGTTCGGCCGGGGCCTTCGGCAGGCGGGCGATATGGCAATGCGCCCATTCCAGCGGATCCTTGGCTTGAAAGGGCAGGCGGTTGGTCAGTATCTCGTAGAGGATGACGCCCAGCGAATAGAGATCGGTGCGACAATCGACCTCCTGATAGAGCCGCCGGATCTGCTCCGGCGAGATGTAGGCCAGGGAAGGGCCGGAAGCGGAGAGGGTTCGGTAGTCTCCGTCGGCGAGAGCGGCCTTGGTGGTCGATCGCTGGTCGATCAGCACGACCGGGCCGTGGTCGACGGGGATGAGGATGTTGCGGGGGACCAGATTACCGAGGGGCACGCCTTGCCGGTGGCATTCGGCCAGGGCGACGGTGATCCGGATTGCCAGCGAGAGGAAGTCGCCGATTTCCATGGGGTGGGTGGGGGATACCGTTAAGGAAGCGCTCTTTTCTTTTCCTGAATTCACGATCCGCGCCTCTCTTCTTGTCATGGGGCAAATGATATCCGGGTCAGGGAAACCGGGAAATCTGCTGGATAAGCAGGGGGGGGCGGGGATGGTCAACGGGCAGAAGGGCAGGCGCCGCTCAATCGTTTACCTCATTTTTTTCCTTTTCCCCTGAGCAATGACCTTGTTGTTCAGAGCACAGTATATGCCATCTGCAAAGGGATTGCAAAGAGGAGAAGCGGGGCGGGTAGGGTTCGCTAGCCTTAGCTGTCACCGGGCAATGGGGCAAAAATTGGTTTCAATGGAAAAAAAGGCCCCGGGGCCAGAGGGGATGGGCAAGCAGGAGCGAATTGTAATTAGAGGGTGACAGGGCGGCAATCATATCTTTTAATCATATCTTTATTGGTGCAGAATTCCCTGAGTCTGACGTGGGGTCGGCAGGCGCAGGTTTTGACCTCGGGATTTTTTACGTTTAAAATCATTTTGTTGCAATGCCAAGGGCAACGGGATGGCGGACGTTCCCGACCGCTCTCCCAGAGAGAACGATCGTTTTTCAGGGCACGGTTATGGTTACATAGTTATTGACATGGCCAAAACCGTAGCGATATCATGATGGTATCACAATGCTCGCCCTCGTCACCCGCAATTATAGGGGCGGACAGGGGTGGTGAAGAATAACAGGAAGCCCAATTGGAGCACTGGCAGTGAATGTAAGCAGAACCGTACACCTCATTCTTCTGATACTCTTCATGCATGCGGGTATGGCTGGCGCTGGGCCAGCCCCTCGCTATGATCTGGCCTACAACTGGGATCCGGATGTCAACCGGATGATTGGCGTTCAACGCAAGTTGGCCGCAGTTCTTGGTTTGACCATCGACAGGCAGCTCGAGATTGTCGGCCGTGGGCGGGAATTCGGGGTGGTCTGCAAGGTCAACGGCACGCTCAAGCAGGCCCTGGACATGGCCGGCAAACATCAGGTGAAACTGCGGCAGGCAGGTCTGCCGCCACCCCGGCCGTTGATGGCTACCAGTTCTTATAAGCTCTACCAGGTCAGCTATGCCTCGGGGGCTCAGCTTGAAGGGGTGGTCACGCTTTATGCCCAAATTAAGGCTACCCTTGGTCGACCGGATGGTGACCGCCTTTGCATCGAAAAGACCGGCCCGGCAACCTTCACCATCGTCTACCGCTGTTGGCAAAGTCGGGCCGAAGCGCAGAGGATCGCCTCCCGGCACGGGGCTCTGCTGAAAAAAAAGAAGATCCCCACTGCGGTGATCCCCGCTGGCGATCGACCGGTTGTTAACGACCAATCCTTACTGCTCGGCGGGGCAAAGGCAGCATCTGCCCCGGATCTTTCCCCGGCTGCTCCGCTCTCATCCCTCATGCGGGACAAACAGGTCAAGGGAAAGGTTGAGTTGCAAGCCAGGGTTGCTGTTCCACAGGGCGATCGACAGCAAACGCGGCAGGACCCGGATCAAGGGGCAATGATCTCCCCCGGGGCTCCCGGATTAAACAACAAGATGGGCGCCTTTCTCCGGGAACAGCAGGAAAAAGGCCGGATTCGGCGTGAGGTGAGGACCGCCTTGGTGGCTTATGATCTCACCAATGATACCTATGTGGTCAACATGAACTCGCATCGCGCCTTTCAGGCCGCAAGCATGATCAAGCCTTTTGTTGCTCTAGCCTTTTTTCAGCAGGTCAACGAGGGGAAATTGTCCTATAGTCCGAATAATCGTCAAATGATGGAGGCCATGATCCAGCAGAGCAGTAATTCGGCGACCAATGGATTTATCCGACAGCTGGGCGGTCCTGCCAGGTGTGAGGCCCTCTTGAAAAAAGAGTACGGTCAGGTTTTTCAGCAGGTCAGGATCAAGGAATATATTCCCCCGGACGGGCGCACCTATAAAAACAGTGCGCACCCGGCCGATTACATTGTTTTTCTCAAAGCGTTGTGGAAAAATCAGCTTCCCTATTCCAAAGAAATGCTTCGCTTGATGGCCTTGCCGGGCCGTGACCGGATCTTTTACGGTACAGATCTTCCCAACGGCACTTTGGTCTACAATAAAACCGGGACCACAGCCCATCTCTGTGGCGACATGGGGATATTGGTGCCTCGCACCAGAGACGGTCGTACCGTGCCCTACGCAATCGTCGGCATCGTCGAGCGTTCATCAACGCCTGCGGATTACAAACAGTGGATGGTTGCCAGTGGGGGGGTTATTCGTGATTTTTCATCCCTGGTCTACGCGGAAATGAAACAGAAATACAACTTGTTGTAGATAGTTCCGCTGAGTTGTACTCGTCATTTGATGGCAAGGAGGTGGATAAGTTTCAAGAGATTGTCCCTTGCTGCGGGGTGTCGTTGCTCTCAGGCCTGGGTGTAAAAGATGAACAACTCCCTCGGACCCTTTGTCATGGATAATATCGGTCCGACCTGTTCGTTTTTTTTCGAGATGATCAGCACTGTTTCGGGTGATATTCCCCTTTCCTTTTGTTCATTATTAAGTCCTGCTTCATCTCATTTCTTCGCCGCCTACTCCGAGGATGGCAGTGACGGGTCTGTCTCTCTGCTTGTTGTATAGATTAAATATACAGTATTTACCCGAAAATTCTTTATTGTAACTTGATAGATATCTAGACATACTGAATTGTAAATGGGGACAAGGTCCTGGCTGTGGTGGGAAAATGGTGATTATTCAACAATAAATCCAGGAGCGCGTGCCCGTCGGTCAATTAATGTCAGGTAAGAGTATGACCTGGCGATAATCCCTCTAAATTTAGGACAAGAAAAGGAGAAGGGTATGTTTAAGAAAATTTTGGTTCCCTTGGATGGTTCGGAATTGGCCGCAAAAATTCTTCCCGATGTCGCCACAATGGCCAAGTGTATGGGGGCGGAGATTATCTTGCTCCATGTCTGTTATTTTCCGTTGGCGGCAGATATGGAATCGTTGCCCCCAAAAATGGAGAAGACGGCTGAGGAAATAGTTGCCAGGGAATGTGCCCTGTTTCTTGGCCAGGTAGCCAAAGACCTGCAAGTCCAAGGGGTGAAAGCCACCCAGCAATGCGTGGAAGGATTGCCAGCCCGGGAGATTATCGCCTTTGCCCACAACAACAATATCGACCTCATCGCCTTGGCAACCCATGGAAAAGGGGAGGTCGCCTGGATCCTCGGCAGCACCGCCGAGAAGGTGGTGGCGCACGCGACCGTGCCGACCCTGCTGTACCGTGTGGTCGAGGCCAAAGTCCCTGAATTGAAAGAAAAGATAGTCGGCATGCCCTGAGTTAAGGACCCGAACCAGAGTGGGAGTTGATCGACTTTATTAAACAACCACACTCCCCTGAAATTGAAAAGTGATCAATAACCCCGCGCGAGACGGGGTTTTTTTGTTTGCCCGGCATGGCGGACAAACCCAGCCTGCGGTACGCAGGCGTCTTGATCCGGGCTTTCATCCGTCGAGCTACGGGTAGTAAGCAGGTGCGGTCTTCTCCGATGGCTGTGGAGGTTCACTCCGGTGTCATTCTTGTTGACCTGTAACCATCGTTACTTTATTGTTGGTGTATGAAGAACGCCAACTGGTTGCTGCTCACCTATAAAGTCCCGCCGGAACCGGCCAAGAAACGGGTTGCCCTTTGGCGGCGGCTCAAGGGCATGGGCGCGGTCTATCTTCAAAACGGCGTCTGCTTGCTCCCTAAGACCGATGATCATACCCGCAGGCTCAAAATGTTTGAAAACGACATCTTGGAGATGGGTGGGGCATCGGTCATTCTGGAAACCGTAGCCCTTGATCAAGCACAGGGAAACAAGGTGGTTGCCCGTTTCAAGGCCGACCGCGACGAGGAGTACAAGGAATTTCTTGATAAGTGCAAGGATTTCGAAGCTGAGATTGCCAAGGAAACAGCGGCCAACCACTTTACCTACGCGGAACTGGAAGAGAACGACGTTGACTTGAAAAAGCTCTATTCATGGCTGGAGAAGATACGCAAATTGGATTTTTACGGCGCGAATTTAGCCGGTGATGCCCAGCAGCGCCTGCAGACCTGCGAGGCCCTGCTCGAGGCCTATGCCCAACGGGTCTTTGACGCTCAGGATGAAAACCGCTGATGCCGTTGAGCCAAGCACCTCGTCAGGAGCACCACCATGCCGAATACTGACGCACCTGAGGCAACCCCGGCAAGCCAACCCAGGGGTTGGCTGAACCGAACCGTGATCGGAGCGGGAGTCACCAGTGGCTTGGGTGATTTGTGCTATGAAACCACCACCGTGATCCTGCCGGGATTCCTCGCGGTCCTCGGTCTCCCCCCGGCCGTGCTCGGCACCATTGAAGGGATCGCCGATGGCGTGGCCAGTTTCACCAAGATGCTCTCCGGTTATATCGCCGATAAGCTCGGCCATCGGAAACTGTTGGTCAGTATCGGCTATGGCCTGACGCCCCTGGGCCAGCTGATGATCGCCCTGGCGGTTGGCTGGCCCTTGATCCTTCTGGGCCGCATCGTCTCCTGGTTTGGCAAGGGGCTGCGCGGTCCGCTCCGGGATGCGATTGTCATCCAGGCCGTGAGCCCTGCCACCCGGGGACGGGCCTTTGGTTTTCACCGGGCCATTGACACTCTCGGTGCGGTCCTCGGGCCCCTGCTGGGGGTTGTTTTGTTGGCCTGGGCCCAGACCTGGGCTGGGGGCAACCCGGCGACGTCATTTCGTTTTGTGCTCTGGCTTTCGCTCATCCCCGGGGCCCTGGCGGTTTTGGCCTTTACCACCATGGTCCAGGATCCGCAGCACTCGCCCAACCCGGGGCTCAGATTCTTCCAGACCCTGGGTGGCCTGCCGAGGGCTTTCAAGCGCTACCTCCTTGCCGTGGGAATCTTTGGCATCGGTGATTTTTCCCATAGCCTGTTGATCCTGGCCGCCACCCAGTTGCTCACCGCCTCCATGGGGGTGGTCCAGGCCGCCCAGGTGGCGGGTCTGCTCTATGTCGGTCGCAATCTGGTCCAGGTGGCTGTTTCCTTTCCCGTCGGTGTCCTGGCCGACCGTTTCGGTCATCGCCCCGTTCTGGTCGCCGGCTACCTCTTGGGCGTACTCACCGCCGTCTTGATTGCCGGTGCCTTTTGGTTCCACGTCGACAGCCTCGTTTTCTTAGCAGTGCTTTTTTTCGTTGCCGGGCTCTATGTTGCGGTCCAGGAAGCCCTGGAGCCAACGGTGACCGCTGCCCTGGTCGGTGGAGAGGTGCTTGCCCTGGGGGTCGGCGCCCTGGGGACCGTCAACGGCGTGGCCAAATTTGTCTCCAGCACCGCCGTCGGGGTGCTGTGGACCGCTGTTTCACCGGTCTTCGGCTTCGGCCTTGCCGCCCTGTTGATGGCGGTTGGGGCCGCAGTTTTGTTGTATGTCGACCCCAAAGGTAGCCTGTTTTCAGGTACGAGTTGAAAAAAAAATAAAAAAGCGAAGGAGGCTTGAATGTATTCTGCAGAAGTGGAGAGGATGACCTGTGTGGCCAAAGGCCCGAATCACGGGCCGGCGCCGATACCCCAGGAAGGCCGGTGGACACAGGCCAAAGAGATCAAGGATATAGCAGGGCTGACCCATGGTATCGGCTGG
>Ga0209016_1002908_pt1 | contig 10781 bp, 9 predicted proteins | sample EPASupsiteSAE305_FD_187265 | JGI IMG/M metagenome (GOLD analysis project Ga0209016, IMG submission 187265) | Bioremediated contaminated groundwater microbial communities from EPA Superfund site, New Mexico - SAE3-05 (SPAdes) (version 2) | ecosystem: Environmental > Aquatic > Deep subsurface >...
GAACCCGGAGATAAACCACAATAAATATGCCGTCGAAAGACTATATCTCACGCTTTGCTCCGCCATCAATATTATTGGGCCTGATTCACGGGATTTGACCATGACAGGCCTGTCATGCTACAAAGAAGTATACGCATTTTATGGCATGACGAAAAGTCATACGAGACAATTTTCGGGGAGATTCTCATGACGCTTCTTCCGACCATTAAACAGTTGCTTGCAATGGAGCCAGAGGGACAAAAGATCGTGGTGCGCGGATGGGTCCGCACCAAGCGCGAGACCAAACAATCCGTATTTGTTGAGATCAATGATGGTTCCTGTTTTTCAAATATCCAGGGCGTGGTCGACGCCTCTCTTCTGGCAAAGGATACGGTCAAAGACGTACTTCCGAGAATTTCCACCGGGGCGAGCGTCGAAATCCGTGGCGCGCTCATATCATCGCCCGCAAAAGGCCAAAAGGCCGAAGTCGCGGTTCAGGACATCGAGCTTATCGGTGAGGCTCCCGCCGACCGCTACCCCCTTCAGAAAAAGGCCCACAGCCTTGAATTCCTGAGGGAACTTGCCCACCTCAGGGTGCGTACCAACACATTCGGCGCCGTCGCCCGCGTGCGCAACCGCATGGCCTTTGCGATTCACCAATTCTTTCAGGAGCGCGGTTTCTACTACGTCCATACGCCCATCATCACCGCGAGCGACGCCGAAGGCGCGGGCGCGATGTTCCAGGTCACGACCCTCGACCTCGAGGCGCTCGCGAAATCCGGCAAGCCCGTCGATTACGAGAAGGATTTCTTCGGCAAAAGAGCCTATCTCACGGTCTCGGGCCAGCTCAACGTCGAGACTTACTGCCAGGCCCTTTCGCGGGTATACACCTTCGGGCCCACGTTCCGCGCGGAAAACTCCAACACCACCCGCCACCTCGCCGAATTCTGGATGATCGAACCCGAGATGGCCTTCGTGGAGCTTCCCGAAGATATCGCGCTCGCCACCGAATTTATCCAATTCCTCGTCTCTACTGCGCTGAAAGACTGTGCGGAGGACATCACCTTCTTCGACCAGCGTGTCCAGCCAGGCCTGCGCGAATCGCTCGAGAAGGTCGCGCGGACTCCCTTTACGCACATGACCTACACCGACGCCGTCCGGGAGCTCGAGGCCTCGCACGCGGAGTTCGAGTTCAAGCCCTATTGGGGCTGCGACCTCCAGAGCGAACACGAAAAATTCATCACGGAAAAGATCGTCGGCGGGCCTGTCGTCGTCACCGATTATCCAAAGGAAATCAAGGCTTTCTACATGAAACAGAACGGGGACGGCAAGACGGTCGCCGCCATGGACGTCCTCGTACCCCGGTTTGGGGAGATAATCGGCGGCTCCGAGCGCGAGTGGCGCCTCGATCTGCTCGAAAAGCGCATCGAAGAGCTCAATTTGTCCAAAGAGGCGTACGGCTGGTATCTGGACTTGCGCCGCTTTGGCTCTACGCCGCACTCAGGCTTTGGGCTCGGTTTCGAGCGCCTCCTCATGTTTGTGACGGGAATGACCAATATTCGCGATGTAATCCCCTACCCGAGAGCGCCGCGCCAGGCCGACTTTTGACAGGGGATAATCGATGAAGAGAAACTACGGCGCTGCGCGCCAGAGCGCATTTTCCCACGCGACCAGGATATTCGCGGGCATTTTCTTCATATTCATTGCCGTTTCGGGGCTTTCCGCCCTTTCTCGGAATGAATTTGAGCAGTTCGGCATCACCATTCCCGCACCACCGCCGCTCAATGCCCGGTCCGCTATTCTCATCGATGCCGCCATAGGAGCAGTCTTGTACGAAAAAGAGGCGGACCTCGCGCTGCCTCCCGCCAGCCTGGCAAAACTCGTCACCCTCCACGTCGTCATGGAGGAAATTAAGGCCGGAAGGCTTTCTCCGGACGAACTCATCGAAATCAACGCAAAAGACTGTTCGCCCTACATACCTTATGGCTCGTCCCTCATGTATTTGCAGCCGGGGATGAAGGTGAGCGTGCGCGATCTCATGCTCGGCGCCGCCGTCGTCTCAGGCAACGACGCGGCATACGCGCTTGCCCGGCGCGTCGCGGGCTCGAACGAGCGTTTTGCCGAGATGATGAACAGTGCCGTCCGCAAGCTCGGCTTCGACAGGATGACCTTCGTCGAGCCGAGCGGCCTCTCAGAAAGAAACCTTGTCACCGCGCGCGATTTCGCGCTCTTCTGCAAAAAATATATAGAGCTGCACCCTGAAGCGCTTAAAGAGCTCCATTCAGTCAAATCGATCCATTTCCCCCGTCCTGAGCACGCGACCGCCCAATATCATCCCGATGGCATCATCATTCAATACAACCGCAACCCTCTCATCTTCAGCTATGAGGGCGCCGACGGCCTAAAAACGGGATACATCATCGAGGTCGGCTACAATATGGCCGCCACCGCGATGCGCAACGGGAATCGCTTTATCGCGGTACTTCTCGGGGGCTCCTCAACGTCGTACGCGAACGGCACCACGCTGCGTACAAAGGATACGAAAGCATTGCTCGATTGGGCCTTTGCAAATTTCAGCACCGCGCGGCCTGGCTACATCATGCCGAAGCCGCTTCGCGTATGGTTCGGGGCACCCATTCATGTTCAGCCCGAGCCCTACGGAGAAGCGGCAGTCACTGTCCCCGCCGCGCTCGCAAGCCGTGTCACCGCACGGATCGATACACCTAAAAGCGTCAAGGCCCCTCTTCACAAGGATGATAAAATCGGCCGCATTGTCTATGAAATCGACAATAAAGAGATAGCCTCGGTCGATCTCGTTTCCCCTCAGGAAATAGCGCGTGGAGGTTTTTTCAGGACCGTCCTCGACAGCGTTCTGAGATTTTTTGCCTATATCTTCGGCAAGGTGTAGCCCGCATACTCTTCATCGAAGAGTCCTGTTTCACAGACCCCGGCGGCCTCGCGACAGAATCAATATCCAAGTTCCTTCTCTGCCGCATCGATTGCATCGAAGAGTTTATCGACCCAGACTCTGCCCTCTTCTTTATACTGAGCGAGCATGAAGTCTCGGGCGGCAGGAACGGTTGCATCGCGGAACTGCTTCATCTCGGCCTTTGTCGGCACATACACTTGCATCTTCTCTGCGAGCGCAGGAAGGCCTTTGTCCGTCGAATCGATGATTCTGGAAAGCCCGCGCCCGGCAATGATTGCCGTCCTCGCCGCGTCGTCAACAACGCCCTTTAGCTGATCAGGGAGGCCGTTGTAGAATTTGGGATTGACGACCCACACATATGGCGCATACAGGTGGTTGGTCAGGGTGATGTATTTCTGGACCTCCTGAAGTTTGGCCATGGCGATGATGGAGACCGGGTTCATCTGGCCATCCACCACACCAGACTGCAGGCTTGTGTATACCTCAGCCCAGGCAACTGTCGATGGATAGGCGCCAAGTGCCTTCACGATTGCCTGATGCAGAGGAAGCGCCATTGTGCGCAGTTTGATGCCCTTCATGTCTGAAGGCGATTTGATGGGTCTTTTCGAGTTGGTAATGGCAAAGAAGCCGCCCGATTCGCCAAAGCCGAGCACATGGAAACCGGTTTTTTCCTCAATATCAGCGGCGAGTTCTTTGCCGAATTCACCGTCATAGACCTTATAGCCCACATTGTAGCTCGAGAAAGCAAAAGGCATGTTTGTCACGTCGATAAGAGGATAGAACTGTGCCATACCGCCGGAAGACGAAATAAAGGACTGCACGACACCAGATCTGACCTGGATGAGCGTCTCCGCCTCTTTCCCAAGTACTCCGTCGGGATAAATCTCAACTTTTATCTGGCCATTCGATTTGCTCTCTACTTCGCTCTTGAATACTGCGGCCATTGCTGCCGATGCCACATCGTAGGGCTGTTGAGGATTGAGATGAGCCAGTTTAAGAGTAATTTGCCCAAACACGGCCGAAGGGATCAGCAGAAGAATCAGGGCAAACACTGCCTCCTTTGATCTTCTCATGAACACCTCCCTAAAAACTTTTTATGGTATAAGAATACGATCGTAATTATTGATACGTCAAGAGTCGAAGGTTTATGTCCAATTTATGTATAATTATAAATTATTATACAGAGTCTGCCAGTCCCACAAGCGTCCCTTCCGAATCAGAGACAAAGGAATCATCCCGCAGAATGTGTACAAAACCTTCTTTTTCAAGCTTTTCGGCACATGCGGAAACCCGCTCCACGTCCGCAGCAACCTGATAGGCCAAGTCCACGAAAGTCTGTGGCGATGTCTGAAGAAGTTTTTTCAGTATGGCACCCCGAAGCTCCCGTTCGGACCCTTTAAACGGCGATTGTGGCCGGTACATGCTCGCCTTCTTTCCGAAATTGCTTTCGTGGACCTTGAGCCACGCGCCATAGTCCATGAGCGCGGTATACCATTGTCGGGGATTTTCCACGTCCAAAAGCGCTTCGCCGATCCGTTCGAGCCCTTTGTCTCCGACATGCTCTTCGGCACTGCAAAAATGCCGGATGAACACGGTGCGGATATTCGTCTCCAGAAAAACCGACGGAAGATTGAAGGCAAATGCCAGCACCGCGCGCGCAGTATAGGTACCTATGCCTGGCAGGTTCCGGAGCGCCTCTTCGGAAGCAGGCACTTTGTCCTCGTATTCTTCGGCAAGGATTTTCGCAGTCTTATGCAGAGAAAGCGCGCGCCGGTTATAGCCAAGCCCACTCCACGCTGCGAGCACATCGGAGACAGGAAGCCTGGCGAGGGCCGATGGAACAGGGAAACTCTCGATCCACCGCGGATATATCGCCGAAACCCGTGATACCTGCGTCTGCTGAAGCATAATCTCGGAGACGAGGATTGCCCAAGGGCTCACACTGCCTCGCCAGGGGAGCTCGCGGTAGCAGGCACGTCCCTTTTCGAGCAAAAATCTCCGGGATTCGGCGATGTCTTCAGCTGTAGATATGGACAAATTCATGAAGGAGTTCTTCGGCCTTGGTCTTGCACGAGCCGCACACCGTGCCGATCTTGGTCGCTTCCTGGAGTGTATACCAGTCGCGCGCACCCTGCCTGACAGCCTCTTCGATATCTTTATCGCTGATATTCAGGCATTTGCATATAATCTGCGCATCCTCGCCACTGAATTCCCCAGCCCTTCCCTTTCGTTCGAGATACACATCGATCGCGGCGCGCAATGCCTTGTCTCCCAGGACCGAGCAGTGAATTTTGTTTTCAGGCAAGCCGCCAAGACGGTCCGCGATATCCGCAGGCTTGATGTGGTACGCATCGCGTATGCTCATGCCCTTGATCGTCTCTGAAAGCATTGAAGTCGAAGCGATGGCGGACGCGCAACCATAGGTTTTCCAGCGAACATCCGTGATGAGGTCATTTTCAATCTTCAGCATGAACATCATCTGGTCGCCGCACTTTATATTGCCGACCATGCCTTCGGCGTCGGGCCGAAAGTCCTTATCTCTATCCGTATCATAGACATTGCGAGGATTTGTGAAATGATCTTTGACAATATCGGAGTAAAGCCACTGAAACGCATCCATTATCCTGCTCCTCTCTAGAATATTAGCCGATTCCCTGGGCGAGCTGTTCCAGAGGAATGGTCGACATTTTTCTCAACCGGGCGATGATCGGCGGCAGCCTGTCGGCGACATAGCGCACGTCATCTTCAGTCGTGTACTTGCCGAGCGAAAAGCGGATCGAACCATGCGCGAGCTCGGGGCCCAGTCCGATCGCCATGAGCACGTGCGATGGATCGAGGCTTCCCGAAGCGCATGCGGAGCCGGTAGAGACTTCGATACCTTCCAGGTCGAGCGAGAGCAAAATCGATTCCCCTTCCGCGCCCGGGAACGACACATTCAGCGTGTTCGGCAGCACTTCGGCAGCAGGACCATTGATCCGCACCATGGGAATCCTTTCGAGGATCAAATCGCGCAGCATCGCTCTGAGGCTGCCCACTTGCTGCCGGTATTCGGAGAGCTCTTCTTGCGCAAGCCGCGCAGCCTCTCCAAAACCGATGATACCGAGGTTGTTGTAGGTTCCCGCCCGAACACCGTTTTCCTGATGGCCCCCGCGAATCAGAGGCTCTATTGGCGTCTTGCGGCGCACATAGAGCGCGCCGATGCCCTTGGGGCCATAAATCTTATGGCAGGAGAGGGTCAGGTAATCGACATTCCAATCCTCGACAGAAACAGGGATTTTCCCCACGGCTTGCGTCGCGTCGGTATGGACGAAGGCTCCCTGCGCCTTTGCAAGCCTTGCGATCTCGCCGACATCCTCGATAGTGCCGATCTCATTGTTCGCGGCCATCACAGAAACTAAAAGTACATCGGGCCCCAGTTCGGCTCGATATGCATCCATATCGATACGTCCATCGCGATCGACAGGGAGGAATACCACCGGAAAGCCTTCGTCCCGAAGATGAGCCGCCGCGTTGAGCACACAGGGATGTTCAATGGCTGTCGTGATTATCTTGTGCCTGGTCTGGTTTCTTCCTCTCAGAAACATTGTATTGAAGACCGTATTGTTGGATTCGGAACCGCCAGAAGTAAAATATACGGTCGAGGGATCTTTGGTCCCAATGAGCGCAGCGACATTCGCCCTCGCCCCCTCGATTTCCGCGCGAGCCTTGCGGCCCAGTTCGTGCATGCTCGATGCGTTGCCATAGATATCGAGAGATTTCACCATGAGATCTCGGACTTCCGGCCTCAAGGGCGTCGTCGCGTTGTAATCCATATATACATAGCGAGTGTTCATGCGCATCTCTCCTCTCTAGTCTCTGGCGACGACAGTCTCTTCCCGGGCAAGCTCTTCCGCCGCCGAAAAGCCAGGCTCTGCGATCTCTGCGAGCGTCACTGACTCAAGATATGCGTCGACGGTGCGCTTCAGCCCCAGCCAGAAGCGCCTCGGCAGACAGCCTTCGGAAACAATGCAAAGTGTCGCGTTGTCGAGGCATTCTACAGGCCTGATTTCACCTTCTGTGGCTCTCACCACTTCACTCATGGAAATCAGGGAGGGAGCTTTCGCAAGCCTGTATCCTCCGCTGCGCCCTCTGTCAGCGATAAGCAGGCCGGCACTTTTGAGCTGACCGAATATCGCTTCAAGATACTTGAAGGGAATATGCTCGGCTTCAGCGATGCTCGCGACGCTCGCTGACTTTGTGCGCACAAGATGCACGAGCGCGCGGATCGCATATTGCGTTTTTGTGGGAACCTGAAACATGGTAAATTCCTACTAAATTACTCTGAATATGTACTATCGCGAATCCTTGCTTGTTTGTCAATTACTTGAGGAGTTCAACGTGGTCGAAGTTCCGGTTTATCGAGAGTTCTTCGAATACAAAGCCGTATTCCGTGGCGCCGGCGGGTTTTTCATGGCAGCCGCCAGCCAAAATCGTACGGGCAATAATCCGCCCAAGGCCTGGCCCCATCATGAACCCCTGCCCGCACATGCCTGTCATCTGCAGAAAGTTTACGGCGGAATCCGGGTAGCCTATGATTGGCAAGCCATCGGGCGTCATCGGATACATGCCGCGCCATGTTCTGCGCACACGGAGGTTTCGCAATCGCGGATAGAGTTCGAGCATCCGGCGCACGGCAAGCGGCAAAAACGTCGAAGTCGAGTCCTTGTCCCTCCCCCAAACCTGCGGCCGCGGCGTAATGCAGAATACAATCTGGCCGGTCGAAGCCTGATAGAAATAGTAATTGCCCGATTCCGCATCGGACCGAATATCGACGATCATCGGCTCCAGAAAGCGCTCGACCGGCTCGGTCACTCCCGCTTCGTGGCAATCCGGGAACACGGGGATATCAAAGCCGGCAACTTTCGCGATATCCGCGGCCTTGGCGCCTGCGGCATTCACGAAAAGACCTGCGGCAAATTCCTCGTCGCCCACAGAGATCGAGGCGACCCTGTTTCCCTCTCTGCGAATTCTTTCGATGCGCGAATTGAAGAAAAAAGATACTCCCGCCTCCAGAGCCAGACTGTGGAAGGCGCTCCCCGCCATCAAAGGAGAGGCGTAACCATCATTCGGGCTAAAAGTACCGCCCATGAGGTCGTCCATGAGAATCCCGGGGGCCATGCGGCCTATTGTGTCTGGATTCACCCAGTCTATATTCAATCCCGCGACTTTCTGTTTCTCCAGAAGCGAACGGAATTGGCTTTCAGTCTCCGCATCGTATGCCACATAAAGATAGCCGCCCGGCCGCCACTCGACATCGAAGCCGTATTGCGACTGAAGCGTCGAGAATATTTCAATCGATTCGAGGCAGATACGGATTTTGGCGGCATCCGAATGTGTCGCGCGCACGCCGCCGATCGCCGCCCTGTTCTGCCCCCTGCCCCACGACGCTTCCTCGTCGACGACAGCCACGTTCAGTCCCTTTTCGGCAAGCTGCCAGGAAAGCGGCAGTCCTACAGACCCCGCACCCACAACCACCACATCAAAATGCTTCATGGGGCCCCCCTCGCGCCGGCATCTTTGCCCCCAAGTTTATGCAGGCCCTCGTTGACCAGAGACCCCATCGGCACTTCCATGAAGAGAGGCCTTTGAGTAGGCGGTTCCACATCGGCGGGGTCAATGCCAGCCAATGCGAAAGCCTTTGCAACAAGCTGAGAGCAGGTCTTGCCCCCGCAGGCCCCCATGCCTACGCGGAGGGACTTGAGCTGGTTGGTATCGCGGACATTGTGCTTCTTGATGAACTCGACGATCTCTCCGAGCGTAACCCGCTCGCATCGGCAGAGCACGGTGTCCAAAACATCGGTAGACTCGGCCACCCGCGCATCATTTCCCCTGCGGAGAGAAGCGGCCACCTCCCCGGGTTGAACACGGATGCCGGCGATTCTCGATGCACTTTCGACGTTCACGTTGAAGGTCAGAAGCCAGGTGTTCCTCGATGAAACCTTGCGCCTGGAGATGATCGCGGCTCTCTCGACAAAACCGCCTTTTGGGTCGACAAGGTCCATTTCGGCGCCTATATCGAAGTCCACATTGAATTCCCAGGGTAGAACGATCTGGGCCTTGTCGTCGGCAATCCTGCGGACAAGCGTAATGGCAAGACCAGGACAAATTGCGACGCATGCGCCACAACCTGTGCAGTGATTCCCCGCAAAATAAGGCAAATCCATGATGGTGCCCTGTAAGGACTTAAGCTGAATCGCGTCCACAGGGCACACGGTCGCACAAGGATTACAGGGGATTTCCTCGGAGCAGAAAAATACGGGCCTCCACTCAAGACGTGGAATAATGGGAGAGCGCTCGTAGCTGTCGCCCGGCCGCGAGGCGAGCACCTGCCGCGTTTTTTCCCACTCGGGATCTATCGCTATCTTTTTGCCGAGCATGCGCGCAAGATTTACTGCCGCCGTTTTCCCCCCGTATATCGCGCTCGAAGCCTCGGCAATTTCCGAGGCATCGCCGGCCGCCACCGCCATAATGCCATAGCGCCGGGCCTGTTCGAGAAATTCATTGCAGGGCGAGAGGCCCACGGCGATGAGCACCGCATCGATTTCGTAGACTCTGGTTGTTCCGGGAACAGGCTGAAATTTCTCATCGACGGCCGCGATGTGCGCGCGTTCGACCTTTTCCGCACCTTCTGCCTTCAGAATCGTCGTGTTCAGAAAAATCGGTACTCCCATGCGCCGAATTTTGTCGGCGTGCACCTGATAACCGCTGATTCTGCCGGCCGCTTCAAAGATACCCGCGACGCTGATCCCCGCCTGGAGCGCATGGTAGGCGGCGATGAGTCCGACGTTGCCTGAGCCGATGATGAGGATTTTCCGGCAGGCTTTCACGAGATCGCGGTTGACGAGTGTCTGGAAAGCTCCCGCTCCGATGACTCCGGGGAGATCCCAGCCAGGGAACTGCAGGGCTTTTTCCCGCGCACCGGCCGCAACGACAAGGGCGGTGAACTCAACGAGCAGGTACGATTCGTAGTTGAGGAAAATACCGGCCTTTCTGTCTTTATAGAGGCCGACAACGGGGGCATTCGTGAGAACCGTGACCGAAGGATGACGCGTTGCCTCATCCTGTAAAAGGCGGGCAATATCGATGCCCCGGGTCCCCGCATAGCAGTCCGACTCCGACCCGAAAAATTTATGGGTTTGCAGGACGAGTTTGCCGCCGGCACGGGGCTTGTCATCGGCGACAAGCACTTGATACCCCATTGTCCCAAGCTCGGCCGCAGCTGCCAGGCCTGCAGGCCCTGCCCCGATGATGAAAATATCGGTACGGATCGATCGCCGCTCGGCTTGCACAAGAGGTTCGTCTTGCGCGGGAAGCTTCGGCAAACCACGGAGCGTCCGTACGTCCATTCCCTGAGCGACTGGCGTCATGCATGATTTCTTTGGGACTCCATCGATCAACATCGTGCACTGGGAGCACTGCCCATTGGCGCAAAAAAGCCCTTGAGCAGCCCCATCGCCGTGATGATGGGAAAACACGGGATGACCCGCGGCGATAAGGGCCGATGCTACAGGTTCGCCTTCGAATCCTGGAATTTCCTCTCCGTCAAAATGAAAAGTTATACAGGGTCTGTCTTTTGGGACAGAAAGAATGGGATGCTGTTCGATTCGACTCATAATTCATGCAAGTCTAAAATTGAATTCAAAGTCTGTCAATAAAATCATAATTTGATAAAATCTGCCACCGACCACTGGACAGATATGCCGCATCCGTTGGACTATTACACAGATGAGTATTATCGATGCCATTGATGAATTTCGGGGCGGGCGGATTACGGTGATGGGGCTCGGGCTTCATGGCGGCGGCATCGCGAGCGCTCGGTTTTTCGCAAAAGCCG
>Ga0209016_1002909_pt1 | contig 10779 bp, 8 predicted proteins | sample EPASupsiteSAE305_FD_187265 | JGI IMG/M metagenome (GOLD analysis project Ga0209016, IMG submission 187265) | Bioremediated contaminated groundwater microbial communities from EPA Superfund site, New Mexico - SAE3-05 (SPAdes) (version 2) | ecosystem: Environmental > Aquatic > Deep subsurface >...
GCAGGCGTCACCCCGACCAGGGGGAAGACAATCCGAATCGCAAGGGCGTTGCTGGCAACGGCAGGGTCTGAAGGAAGCGATAGGAAGTGAACGGCCCATAGCGAAAGCGAACCTGATTCGGCCCTACGGAAGGGTAAGCGTGCAAAATAGCGCGAAGCCCGATACCTGGTCAGTTCCGTGAGTTGCTTGAGGATGGTGCCGTTCGCCGGGAGTTCGCCTTAACCGGGGAAGCCTTGCACCATTGCTTGATGCAGTCTGTCCGGCGCGTGTTCGGCAAGGGGGAACCCAAGCTGAAGGTGTTTATGGTATGAGGTGACAGATGATTCCGTAGTAGTGTCGAAATCCTTGCCGATGAAAGCCGGTAACGGTGTGGAGGAGAAAACGAGGATGACCCACGGCGTGTTCGTGGGGGCTCTTATGTGCCAAAAGCCATAGGAGTTGCGAAGGGATGAAGTTTATTTGAAGGTGCTCCAGAAATTGAAATTTGCCATCAACGGAACACAAGTTGCCCAACGGGGCGAGGCACATTGCCGGCGGTGGGCTGCGAAAGGCCCTTCTGCTGTCTTTGGCTGTTCAGCGGAGTATTGATCAGAGGAACCGTACATTGCCAACAGGCTAGAAGGCGGCATCCGGATCGAGAAGAATCGAGGTTGACGAGCGAGAGCATGGGAAGGGGTACGCTGGACAGGAGCATGCCGAGCATCTGGTATAGTCTGTACGGAAGACTGCTGAATAGATCGGCTTTGTACAAAGCCTTTGCGAAAGTGAAGTCGGCGAAAGGAGCTGCCGGAATAGACGGTCAGTCCATCCCCGACTTTGCTGCGAATCTTTCGGCCAATACTGATATGCTTCTGGCGGAATTGCGGGGCAAGAGCTATCGACCTCAACCGGTCCGTCGTGTTGAAATCCCCAAGGATAATGGGGGGGAAACGGTTGCTCGGCATCCCGGCGGTCCGCGACCGAGTGGTGCAGCAAGCCTTGCTGGACATTCTTCAGCCGATATTTGATCCTGACTTTCATCCATCGAGCTATGGGTACCGCCCAGGGCGGAGTTGCCACCAGGCGATCACCAAAGCGAGTCTGTTTATCCGGGAGTACGACCGGAAATGGGTTGTGGATATGGATCTGTCCAAGTGTTTCGATACGTTGGATCATGATCTGATCCTGGCCGGATTTTCCCGGCGGATAACGGATGGAAGTGTGCTTGGTCTATTACGGCTGATTCTTAAAATGGGGTGACGACGGGAGAAGGTTGGCAGGCCAGTGAGGTTGGGAGGCCGCAAGGCGGGGTACTTGACGCCTTTGATCAGTTTATGAAGGGAAGAGGGCAGCGTATCGTCCGCTATGCGGATGATATCCTGATCCTGTGCTGTTCAAAAAGCGTTGCGGAAAATGCGCTTGAACAGGCAAGTCGCTACCTTGAAGACGAACTGTTGCTCACTGTGAACCGCGAGAAAACGCATATCTGTCACCGTGGATTTGGGGTGAAATTTCTCGGGGTGATGATTCACTCGGGCTATACCCGGATTCAAGCTGGCAAGATACGTTCTTTCAAAGCCAAGGTGAAGTCATAGACGCGACGGAATTCAGGGAAAAATCTGGAGCAGATTATCGAAGCCCTCAATCCGGTCCTTCGAGGTTTTGCTTTCTACTTCCGCATAGCCAGCTGCAAGGCGATGTACTTGCAGCTATCACGGTGGATACGTAGGAGGTTACGAGCTGTCCAGCTCAAACTCTGGAAGAAACCGGGGAAACTGCATCGACGGCTGCGTCAGTTGGGATACAAGGGAACCTTCGACTTCATTCGGATGAACTCATGGCGGAATGCGGCCAGTCCGCTGGCTCATTATGCCTTACCCAATAGCTACTTGCACCGGCAGTTAGGAGTGTTTGACCTGAGTGCTGTAACCACTGGTATTCTTGTTTTCGCACAGAAAGGAAAATAAATAGGAGCCGTATACGAGGCCCGTACGTACGGTTCTGTGAGAGGGATGGGGCAAGTGTGATTAACTTGCCTCACCCTACTCGATTGGGGGGGCGGACAGGCAGGCCTTCGCGGAACAGGGGCGATTTTGGTAAGAAAATAGGGAGTTCGCTTTGTCCCAAGCGATTCGAGCCACCAACGATTTTGGGCAGATCTAAAATCGGATGGCGGCGGTATGATGATGATCGACATAGGCGGCGATACCGGCTGCGATCTGTTGGGAGATTTTGTCTAAATAGTGTTCGTCCTGCAGGAGTCTCGCCTCTTCCGGATTGGTGATGAAGGAGATTTCGGCGAGGATGGCCGGCATCTCTGCGCCGATGAGGACATAAAAAGGTGCCTGTTTGACGCCGAGATTGCGGGTCTTGTATTGCTGCTCGACCCCGGCAATGAGATTGGTTTGAACAAACTGGGCCAGGCGGGAGGATTCATCGATTTTGGAGTTTTTCATCAAGTTTGCGAGTATATCCTGCAACTCATTGATGTTATGTGTGGAGGTGGCGTTTTCCAGCGCCGCTACCCGCATGGCATCGGCGTTGGTGGCCAGATTGAGAAAATAGGTCTCGATGCCGCCAATGGTCTTGTCCGGGTGGGCGTTGACATGGATGGAAAGGAAGAGGTCGCTGTTTTGACTGTTAGCCAGAGCAGTTCGTTCCTCCAAGGGAATATAGACATCCTTGCTCCGGGTCATCGCCACCTCGTATCGATAGGTCGTTTTGAGAATCTTGGCGATTTTTTTTGAAACCTTCAAGACAATATCTTTTTCTTTGAGACCAAAGGCCATGGCCCCGGGGTCCTTGCCGCCGTGGCCCGGATCTATGACGATCTTGCGGATCCCCAGGCCCAACTGCTGCGCCAGGGAGATTTTGTCACTGCCCGTCGTCTTGCTCACGGCCGCCACCTTCGGGCTTCGCTTCTTCTGATCTTCCAGACTGATTATCTCTCCAATCCCCGCAATTACCGCTTTGTCGACTGTGCCGGGTTTGGCCGGGGCGATCATTTTTTCCGCACCCTCGGGCGATTCCAGGGGGGACTCCGGCTTTGGGGCCTCGGGCTGGCCCTGGGCGAGGTTCGGTACGGTCGGGATCGGATTCGAGCTGTTTGCTGGCAGGCTGCCATGGATGTCGATAACCACGCGAAAGGGATCGTTGAGGCTGAAAACCTTGTATTCGGTCAAGGAGGAGATATCGAGGGCCACTCGCACCGTATCATCGCTGAACTGGCCGGGGCGAATCTCTTTCAGCAACCCCTCGGCAATCGCGACCGGATTACGGAGTGTAAGGGGGAGGTAGCAGTTGGCGAAGTCGATATTAAGCCGTTGCGGCTGGGCTCCGGATTTATCTAGCAGGCTAGAATTGTACGAAACCGGGGCTGCGGTTTGAATGACGATGCGGGTATAGCCGGCCGATGACCAGTATTTCACCGGGGCCATCTGAATGAGATGCCTGGTTTCGGGGCCTCCCACGGGGGCGGGCGTTGCTGCTTCAAGTCGTTTTTCTTCAAGTCTCTGTAGGCGGGCTAGAGCTTTAGGGTACTGGTCGCTCTTAGGATAGACCTCGACGATCTTCTGGTACAACCCGGTAGCCTGCTGGGCGGTGCCTTTGCCAAGCAGCGCGGCCTCTGCGGCCTCAAACAGGGCATCATCGGCAAGTGAATTGGCCGGGTAGAGGGTGGCGACTTCGGTGAACTGCTCGACGGCGTTTTCCAGGTCAATGGGGAATTTGAACTGGTCGAACATCCGGCGGGACATTTTGGCTTCCAGGTAGAGGCTGGTCGACCCCAGGGGGCCTTTTTTCTGGGCAAGATGAATACGTCGGAAGTTGCGTGTCCCAGTGAGCCAGTTGGCCCTGTCCTTGCCCAGGGCAGGATCCAGTTCGAGCTGGTTGTAATAGGCTTTAGCGGTCAGATACTGCTGTTCGATGGAGTCATGGCTGCCTTGGGCAATCGCTGCGGTCTCGGTCTCGGCTGACAGCGGTAGGGGACAGAGACAGAGCAGGCCAAAAAAAAACGCGTACACCCATGCCAGTCGAAGGGATCGGCTCCATGGATACAAGGCGGGCAAAGGGCGGCAGGCAGGCATAGGGGTAGCAAGAATTCAAGATGAACCAAAAACAGAGATACCGAGGGGCAAGATCTTCCAACTTTCGAACCGGATCAGGTCCGGGGGTGACTGGTGGCACTATACCGCATTCGCTGTCAGAGGTAAAATAAATTGTACTTTCCGGGAGGACAGCGCCATTATTTTTTGAGAATCACGCAATAGAGGGGGTTTTGCTGGGTTCAAAAAATTTGACATCCATGGCCCTCCTCCTGGGCGGGTCTTGGAAAATGGGCCCCTAACCGTTGTTTTTGTTGATCAAAGCCGTGGCTTGGTAGAGGATGTCCATGGCCTGTTTGGGGGTGATTTCGTCGAGGTTGATCCCGGCCAGCAGGGCTATCAGGGGGGGCGTCGGCGGGGTGAAGAGGGGCAACTGGCAGGGTGAAGAGGGGGCGGATTTTTTTCTGCCGGCGAGGTTCGGCTGTCCCTGGAGGTTGAACTCGCCGAGTTCGATGTTTTTGAGGATTTCGTAGGCGCGGGCAATGACCTGGGGTGGGACCCCGGCCAAGGCCGCCACCTGAATGCCATAGCTGCGGTTAGTGGCCCCCTTGACCAGTTTGTGGAGAAAGATAATGGAGTCGTTCCATTCCTTGACCGCGATCGAGTAGTTTTGGATTTTGGGGCTGGTGGCGGCCAGGTCGGTGAGTTCGTGGTAATGGGTGGCAAACAGGGTCTTGATGCCGCGGCCATCTTTTTGGGCTAGTTCCTCGGCCACGGCCCAGGCGATGGCCAGGCCGTCGTAGGTCGAGGTGCCCCGGCCGATCTCATCGAGGATGACCAGGCTGTTTTCAGTGGCGTTGTTGAGGATATTGGCGGTTTCGTTCATCTCGACCATGAAGGTCGATTGGCCGCGGCGGAGGTCATCCATGGCGCCCACCCGGGTGAAGATGCGATCCACCAGGCAGAGGTCGGCGGACTCGGCCGGGACAAAACTGCCCATGTGGGCCATAAGGACAATCAGCGCGGTCTGACGCAGGACCGTCGATTTCCCGGCCATGTTCGGACCGGTGATGATCAGCAATTCATTGGTCTCCTGATCCAGGTGGCAATCGTTGGGCACGAACCGGCCGGGTTCCAGGTTGCGTTCGATCACTGGATGGCGGCCTTCCTTGATGGTGATATGTCGGGCTGCGTTGAGCTGCGGTCGGCAGTAGTGGTAGCGACTGGCGACCTCGGCCAAGCTGGCGAGGATGTCGATCTGGGCGAGCAGGTCGGCAGTGTGGAGCAGGCGCTGGTTATGGACCACCAGCTGCTCCCGGATCTCGAGGAAAAGCGAGTACTCCAACTCGAGGCGGCGCTCCTGAGCGGTGGCGATGGCATGTTCCAGCTCCTTGAGCTCCGGGGTGATGAAACGCTCGGCATTGACCAGGGTCTGTTTGCGGATGAAGTAGTCCGGGACCTCCACAGCCTGACTGCGGCTCAGCTCGAAATAATAACCAAAGACCTTGTTATACCCGACCTTGAGCTTGGCAATCCCGGAACGTTCCCGTTCGCTGCGCTCCAGGTCGAGGATCAGGTTCTTGCCGTCGCGGAGGAGGAGGATGAGGTGATCGAGTTCGGGGTTGAACCCTTCCCGGATCAGTCTGCCCTCCCGGAGGGTGATGGGGGCGTCGTCGCGGATGGCCTGATCGATGAGGTCGTGGAGATCCTCGAGGAGATCGAACCCGGCCGCCATCGACTGGAGCAGGGGTGCCGAGCAGCCGGCGAGCAGCCGGTGTAGCGGCGGCAATTGCGCCAGCGAGGTCTTGATGGCGCTCATGTCGCGGCCGTTGCCATGGCCGAGCACCAGACGGCTGCACAACCGCTCGAGATCGTAGACCGAATCGAGCCGGGTCCGCAGGTCGGCGCGGAGCTCAGTCCCGGCTTTGAGTTCCTCGACGCTGTCCAGGCGGGCGAGGATGGGGTCGCGCTCCTGAAGGGGAAAGAGCAGCCATCGGCGCAGCAGCCGCGCCCCCATGGGGGTGGCGGTCTGGTCGAGAATGGCCAGCAGTGAGCCCTCCCGTCGTCCTCCGACCAGGGTTTCGGTGAGTTCGAGGTTGCGGCGCGAGGCGTCATCGATGATCAGGTAGCCGCTCCAGCTGATCGGGCTGAGCTGCCTGATGTGGGAGAGATCGGATTTCTGGGTCTCGCGCAGGTAGAGCAGCAGGGCCCCGGCGGCATTGATGGCCGCGGTGTAGGCCTCGCAGCCGAAACCGGCCAGGTTGGTGGTGTGGAAATGTTCGGTCAGGGTGGTCCGGGCGGTCACGGTCTCAAAATGAAAATCCGGCCGGGCGGTGAGGCAGAGGTGGCCCAGCTGGGTGGTGAGCAGCTCGGTCAGCTCGCCGCATCGTTCCATATCCGTCTGTGAGAGCAGCAGTTCCGCCGGTCGCAGCCGGGTGAACTCATCGATCAGGGCGGCCGGGTCCCGGGGGGTAAAGGAGCGCTCGCTGATCTGAAAGCGGCCGGTGGAGATATCGACAAAGGCCAGGCCGGCCAGGTGCTCCTTGGCCGATTTTCGCTCGATGGCTAGGGCGCAGACATAACAGTCGGTCTTGGCGTCAAGGATCTGGTCATCGGTGGTCACCCCGGGGCTGACCACCCGGACCACCTCGCGCCTGACGATGCCCTTGGCCTCTTTGGGGTCCTCGGTCTGTTCGCAGATGGCGACCCGATACCCGGCCTTGATCATTTTGCCGAGATAACCGGTGACCGCATGGAAAGGGACGCCGCACATCGGGATCTTGTTGGCGTCCTCCTTGTGGCTGCGGGAGGTCAGGGTGATGCCGAGGACCTTGGCCGCGACCACGGCGTCGTCGAAGAACATCTCGTAAAAATCGCCCATCCGGTAAAAAAGGATGGCGCCGGGATGCTGTTCCTTGATCTCCAGATATTGCTGGAGCATGGGGGTGATCTTGAGGGCGGTGGTCATTGCGCAGACAGGGGCAGCAGAGGGTGGAGGTCCGGGGGCACCGTCATCATGAGCTGGCGGGGGGCGCCGGGCCGGGAATAGATGGTGCTCATGGGATCGGCGGGATCGCAAACAGGCTGGCCCGCAACTGGTCGCCGGCCTCGAGGATGGCATAGGTGCCCGGTTCGCCGTCTCGACCGGTGGCCTGAAAACTGCCCGGATTGAGCACCAGCACCTGGCCGTGAGAGTGGCAGACCGGTCGGTGGGTGTGGCCGTAGATCAGGCAGTCGGCCCCGGGAAAAAGGGTCCAGAGGGCATCTTCGATATCCGGGCCCAGGTGGGCGCCGTGGGCAAGGCCGATGGTGAACCCACCCAGGGTGAACTCCAGCTGGCGGGGGTGGCGGCGGTGGAGTTCACGGGCGCACATGTTGCCGTGGACGGCAAAGAGGGGCCGGCCATGGAAGGCGGTGAGCACCGAAGGGTCGGTGAGGTCGCCGGCATGGATGATGACATCGCAGTCCTGGAAACACAGGGCGAGCTGTTTTTGAAAGCGGCTGTCGGGTTTGTGGAGGTGGGTGTCCGAAAGCACCCCCGCTCTGATCAACATGGGTGGCCTGCCTGGGTAGAGTTGCTGGTTGGCGGACAATCTATAAAAAATGTCGGTCGAAAACAAGGGCAGAGCGAATGAGACGGTATAATTTTACCCAAATTGCAGGAAGCTGTTGCAAAAATAGAGGGTTTGACGTAACATGTTCGCCTTCAAATCTACCGATAAATAAAGAGTTAAGGACGAGTCTATGTATACAGCTTCTGATTTGCGGAAAGGGTTGAAAATTCAAATTGATGGCGAGCCGTATCTTGTCACTGAATTTGATTTTTCCAAACCGGGGAAAGGGCAGGCCCTCTACCGGACCAAGATGCGCAATATGATCACCGGCGTCCAATTCACCCAGACCTACCGGTCCAACGACAAATTCGATCGCCCCAATCTGGAAGAGCGGAACATGCAGTTCCTCTATGCCCAGGATAACGAGTATCATTTCATGGATACCGTCTCCTTTGAGCAGATCTTCCTGACCAAGGAACAACTGGGCGACAACCTCAGTTTTCTGGTCGACAACATGGAGGTCCAGGTCCTGTTTTTCGGCGAGCGTCCCATCGACGTCACCCTGCCCACCTTTGTCAATCTGGAGGTAACGGTGGCCGATCCCTGGGCCAAGGGCGATACCTCGGGCACCGATACCAAACCGGTGACCGTACAGACCGGCTTTCAGCTCCAGGTGCCACCTTTTGTTGAACAGGGTGACAGAATTCAGATCGATACCCGCACCGGGACCTACATCACCCGGGTCAAAGAATAGCCGGGGTGTTGACCCTTCAGGGGCTGCAGCAGCGATCGGCTCTGCTGCAGGCCATCCGTTCGTTTTTTTTCACCAGCGGCTACCTCGAAGTCGACACCCCGCTTCGGCTGCCGGTCCTCCTCCCCGAAGCCAATCTCGTTCCCTTTGCCAGTGAAGACTGGTATCTGCAGACCTCCCCCGAGCTGTGCATGAAACGGCTCCTGGCCCGGGGATGTGAGCAAATATTTCAGATCTGTCACTGTTTTCGCAAGGAAGAATCCGGCCGGATCCACCAGCCGGAATTCACCATGCTGGAGTGGTACCATCGGGGCTGGGGATATTTCGACCTGATGCGGGAGTGCGAGGCCTTGCTTGGCTCGCTCTGCCGGTCGGTACCGCAGCTGCCCGGACTTGATTCTGAAGGAAGGATTTGCTGGCGAGATTGCCGGGTGGCCCTCGACCCGCCCTGGGAGCGGCTGAGCGTGGCCGCGGCCTTCCGGCGCTATGCCGGCGTCGAGGTTGACGAGGTTCTCGGTAACGGGGGCTTTGACGAGGTTCTGGTCACCGCGGTGGAGCCGCAGTTGGGCCGGGAACAGCCGGTTTTTCTCTACGATTATCCCCTCGAACTGGGCTCGCTGGCCCGGCAAAATCCGCACAATCCCCAGGTGGCGGAGCGCTTCGAACTCTATATCGGCGGCGTGGAGCTGGCCAATGGTTTTTCCGAGTTGGTCGATCCTTGCGAGCAGCGGCAACGGTTTGCCCTGGAGATTGAACGGCTGCGGGACGGAGGACAAGCAGCGGCCATGCCGGAAAAATTTCTTGCCGATCTGGCCTTAATCGGCCCGACGGCGGGGATAGCTCTGGGGCTCGATCGATTGTTAATGCTGCTGATGGGCAGTGCCACCCTGGCCGAGACCCTGCCGTTTGTATTTGCAGAATTATGACAGACCAGTTTGTTTTTTCTCTTTTTTTCAGATACCATACATCTTAAAAGTCTTCTGACTCTCCCGGGACGCTGATCAATTCTCTTTGCGGCAGTAGCAGGGCCGTGAGCCGACCGCCATAGACGGCGCCGGTGTCAATGCCTATCCGGTTGACAGTCAGCAGGGGCTCGGTGAAAACGGTGTGACCGAAGACCACCGGTTTGCCAAAATCATAACGGGTGCTGATGAATTGCTCTCGGGCCCACAGGCACCATTGGGGTGTCTGCTGGCTCAGGTGACGATCGGGTTGCAAACCGGCATGGACGTAGATGGCGTGCTGATCTTCCCAGAATAGTGGCAGGCTTTTGAGGAAGGCGAGGTGCTCAAGGGGGATGCCCCGGGAGATCTCGGCCTGATCAGCGGTGAGAGAGAGACCGTAACTGGCCAGGGTCTGCCGCCCGCCGACCTGAAGGAAAAGACGGTTGTCCCCACCCATCAGGTGCTGCAGGAAGAGGAAGTCGTGATTCCCCATCAGGGCGATTACCCGCCCCTTGGCCCGCTGCAGGGAGACGATGGTGGCGATTACCGCTTTGGATTGCGGCCCCCGGTCCACATAGTCCCCCAGGAAGACAAAGGTATCCGCCCGGTGGAGCACCTGCGGCAGCAGTTGGGTGAGTGAGCGGTGGCATCCATGGATGTCGCCGATCACGCAGGTCGTTGAATCCTTGGTTTGCATAGTTGATCAATAAAATTTAAATTGCGCAGTGAAGAGATCATGGACAGTAAACAGCGTCAACTGATTAAGAAATATGTCGATCTCGTTATTGACCGCTGGCGGCTGATCGCGGCCAGTCTGCTGGTCGCCATCACCGTCGGTCTTGGCTATTATCTCTATGTCCCCAAGACGTATCAGAGTACCGCGCTCCTGAGTTACGAGCAACGGCAAATCAATCCGGCCAAGATGGCCCCAGAAGAGGGTAGGGTTAATCTTGGCGAGACCCTGGCGACAATGAAAGAAGTCGTTTTGAGCCGCAACAGCCTTGAAAAGGTCATCACCCAGTTCGGCCTGTACGAGTCGGCGAGGAAACGGTTGCCGATCGAAGACGTCATTGAGGGCATGCGCAGGGACGTTGAAATCAAGCCCGCCAGCAAGGGCGATATCTTCAGCGTCTCCTATCAGGGGGGCAATCCGCAAAAGGTCATGCGGGTCACCAATTCCCTGGCCTCACTGTTTATCGAAGAGAATCTCAAATATCGGGAGGTCCGGGCTACCGAGACCTCCAAGTACACCCAGGAAGAGCTGGCGATGTCGAAGAAGGTCCTCGATGAGAAAGAAGTGCTCATGCGGGATTATAAGCTGAAGTTTTTTAACGAAATGCCGGAACAGCGGGAAAGCAATCTCGCTCGGCTTAAGGCCTTGATTGAGCAGAGCCAGGGGATCCAGAATTCCATTCAGGAGCTTGAGCGCACCAAGGTGATGGCCCAGGAGCAGATGGCCTGGAAACAGCGCCTGGCGTCGATGCGCGGTACCGGCGAGCCTGTGGCGG
>Ga0209016_1002910_pt1 | contig 10773 bp, 10 predicted proteins | sample EPASupsiteSAE305_FD_187265 | JGI IMG/M metagenome (GOLD analysis project Ga0209016, IMG submission 187265) | Bioremediated contaminated groundwater microbial communities from EPA Superfund site, New Mexico - SAE3-05 (SPAdes) (version 2) | ecosystem: Environmental > Aquatic > Deep subsurface >...
TTTCTTTTCCTTTGATATCAGATAATAACAGATTCGCAAGACGACTGGTTCCTAAACGGAATAGCTCGTTATTTAGCCATTCATGGCCCAGAACTTCTTTTACTATCGAGTAATAGATGATAGCGTCTTTTATTGTATTAAGGCCTCCAGCGGGCTTAAAACCGATTTTGTTACCTGTTTCTTCGTAGTATTCCTTTATGGCTTCACACATAACATAAGCTGCTTCTGGCGTTGCGGCAGGTTGTTGCTTACCGGTTGATGTCTTAATAAAATCGGCGCCTGAATACATGGATAGGATAGAGGCTTTTTTGATGTTTGAAGCGCTTCCAAGGGCTCCTGTTTCGAGGATTACTTTGAGCTTATTATCCTTGCAGGTATCTTTTATTTCCTGTATTTCATCGCACATGGTTTCATAGTCACCACTTAGGAATTTGCCAACAGATATTACAATATCAATCTCGTTGGCGCCCCCCATAATAGCCATTGCTGTTTCGGCAATCTTAACCTCGATAAAGGTTTGTGATGATGGGAATCCTCCGCTTACGGCAGCTATCTGTACCTTGTCAATCTCTAATGTATCATGTACAACTTCTGCCATATTGGGGTAAACGCAGATGGCGGCAACATTGTCCAAATCTCCGAATTCTTCATCAAACTGATTGACTTTTTCTGTGAATTTCATCACGCTTTCTTCGCTGTCAGTAGTGTTGAGAGTTGTCAAATCCAGGCAATTGAAAAGGAGTTTTTTAACTTCAATAGTGTCGTTTTCGGGCACTTTTTTCTCAATAATTGCAGCTACTTTAGCCTGGATATCATTATCGCTAAGATCAGTGTTGTACTTGTTTAGTGCAACTTCATACTTACTTTTTTCGTCTTCTTTATATTCCATTACTTGTCAGTTTAGGATTGTTTATATGTCTTTCGTTATCTCTTTTTGTCTTCTTTTCGAGGTTTCTTTTAAAAGCCTCGGTAAGGTCTACGCCAGTCTGGTTTGCCAGGCAGATAAGTACCCAAAGTACGTCTGTCATTTCATCGGCAAGGTTGCATTCTTCGCCCTCTTTGAATGACTGATCTCCGTATTTTCGTGCCATTACTCTAGCTAATTCGCCCACTTCTTCGGTAAGAACTGCCATATTTGTGAGCTCGCTGAAGTAGCGAACTCCGTATGTTTTGATCCAGTTATCGACCTCTTTTTGTGCTTCTTCGAGTGTCATTATTCCTTGTTTTTAGTGTCCATACAAATGGTTACTGGACCGTTGTTAAGCAATTCAACTTTCATATCTGCGCCAAACTCGCCGGTTCCTACCTGCTTTCCCAGAGAGATGCTTAATTCATCGCAGAAAGTCTCGTAAAGAGGCACGGAAACCTCGTGTTTTGCTGCCTTGATATACGAAGGGCGATTCCCCTTTTTAGTTGATGCATGAAGCGTAAACTGGCTTATTACAAGAATTTCTCCATCAACATCTACCACAGACTTGTTCATCACTCCATTTTCATCGTCAAAAATCCTCAGATTTACTATCTTTTTACATAGCCATTCTATGTCTTCCTGCCCGTCTGCTTCTTCAATACCAACCAATACAAGCAATCCTTCCTTTATAGCAGATTTGCAGTTGCCGTTGATTGTAACAGACGCATGACTTACGCGTTGTATTACAGCTCTCATTTTATAAAATTTCTTGTTTGTCGCAAAAGACAAAGTTAGTAATTCTAACTTTATTTACGTAGGTTATCGTGTATAATTTTGGCTTTAGCTTCGCCAACGATGGCCGAAACCTCTTCAAACGATGCCTCCTGGATGCGTTTTACGCTCTTGAATTCCTTTAAAAGGGCAGTTTTAGTTTTTTCTCCGATGCCTTTCAGTTCGTCCAAAGCCGATTTAGTTTGCCCTTTACTACGTTTATTTCGGTGGAAAGTAATGCCAAAACGGTGAGCTTCGTCACGTAGATGCTGAATAACTTTCAGGCTTTCAGAATTTTTATCGAGATAAAGAGGGTAGGGATCGCCCGGAAAGAATATTTCTTCCAGTTTTTTGGCTATACCAATCAGCGTAACACGTCCGGTTAGATTAAGTTCGGTGAATATCTTCTGTGCCGAGCTTAATTGTCCTTTACCGCCGTCAACGATGACTAACTGAGGCAATGGTTGTTCTTCGTCCAATAATCGCTTATATCGCCTGTAAACAATCTCCTCCATTGAGGCAAAGTCGTTAGGCCCTTCAACGGTTTTTATGTTGAAATGGCGATAATCTTTCTTTGAAGGCTTAGCTTTTTTGAAAACAACGCACGATGCAACCGGATATGCGCCCTGAATATTCGAGTTATCGAAGCATTCAATGTGCATTGGAAGCTCTTTCATGTGGAAATCGCTCTGCATTTTTTTCATAATCCTGATGCTTCGCTGCTCCGGATTAAGCTTTTCAGCCTGTTTTAATCGGTCTACTTTGTATTGCTTAACGTTCATCTGTGACAGCTCCAGCAGTTTCTTCTTATCTCCTCGCTGTGGAACAGTAAATGCTACACCGTTAAGCTCTATATCCATTTCAAAAGGAACGATAATTTCTTTGGAGAGACTTTTGTATCTTTCGCGCATTTCGATAATACCGAGAGATAAAAGCTCTTCGGTTGTTTCATTCAAGCGTTTTTTATACTCGAAAGTAAATGCCTGATTTATGCTTCCGTTTGTAATGTGCAGGTAATTAATAAAGGCCGATTTATCGTCGTCTGCAATAGAGAATACGTCGATATTATGAAGAATAGAACTAACAACTTCCGATTTAGCCCGGTAATTCTCTATTAATTCATATTTCTCTTTTATTTTATGTGCCTCTTCAAACTTAAGTTCGGATGCTAATTCCTGCATTTTATCGAATAAAGCCTTGCTTATTTCCTGCGTATTTCCTTTCAGAATCTCTTTAACCTCTGCAATATTCTTCAGATATTCTTCGTGCGCCATTAAACCAACGCAAGGGCCTGCACAGTTTTTAATGTGATATTCCAGGCAGACTTTAAATTTACCTGCACGAATATTCTCAGGTGTGAGGCTTAAATGGCAAGTTCTGATGGGGTATAAGTGCTTTACGAGGTCTAAAAGCGCATGCATTGATGGTGAATGGCTGTAAGGGCCGTAATAAGTAGAACCATCACGGATAATTCTTCTTGTTTTGTATACTCTGGGGAAATATTCATTGCTTACGCAAATAGACGGATATGTTTTATCGTCTTTCAGAAGAACATTATATCTGGGCTTGTATTTCTTGATAAGATTATTCTCCAGTAGCAATGCATCTTCTTCTGTATTTACTACGATGTAGCGAATATCAGCTATTTTGCTGACAAGTATTCGGGTTTTTCCGGGTTCGTGTTCCTTGCTAAAGTAAGAATAAACCCTTCTTTTTAGGTTTTTGGCCTTTCCAACATAAATAATGGTGCCTTCAGAATTTAAATACTGGTAAATACCAGGCTTTTCAGGGAGATTGGATACAATTCCTTTTAAGTAATCTGATGTATTTAATTCCTGAGGCTCCATTATGTTATACTTTGGTTTTATCAGAGTTCAAGTACAGCTTCTATTTTATCTTCTTCAGAGAAAATAGCTCTTCCATTGAGGTCTTTTAATTCAATAATGAAATTAACGTATACATCCTTTGGATTAAATCTCTTCATTAATTTTATGGCAGCTTTCATCGTTCCTCCTGTAGCCAAAAGGTCGTCGTGCAATAAAACTACATCATCTTCGCAAATTGCATCTTTGTGCACTTGGATAGTATCAGTTCCGTATTCTTTATTGTAACTCTCTTCAATAGTAGCAGCTGGTAATTTTCCTGGTTTGCGGATAGGCACAAATCCAGCTCCAAGTCTGGCCGCCAAAATAGGTCCCATAATAAAACCTCTTGATTCTATGCCGGCAACTTTAGTAATTCCTTTGTCTTTGTACATCTCGTACAATTCGTCTGAAAGTTCTTTCAAACAATCAGGGTCTTTAAACAAAGTCGTTTCGTCTTTAAACTGTATCCCAGGTATTGGGAAATCGGGTACATTTCTGATGCTCTTAATAAGCTTTTCTCTGTTCATAGCCAGTATTTTAGTTGTTTCTTGTTAATTTAATTGTTTCACGTGAAACGGGGCTCTATTACTTCCTTAAAAGCACCAATAGCACGTTGATATCGCTCGGAGAAATTCCTGGAATTCTGCTTGCTTGAGCAATCGTTTCGGGATCTATTTTGATAAGCTTTTGTCTAGCTTCAGTAGAAATAGAATTTATAGAATCATAATCGAATTTCCCTTTTATCTTGATTGTCTCCAATCTTTCAATCTTATCGGCAATTAATCTTTCACGATTAATATATCCTTTATACTTGATCAAAATCTCAGCAGCTTCTTTAATTTCCTCTTTTCTCTCGTCAACTTTATCAAGCTCTTCTTTGAATGCAGGAATAGATTCTGAAATAATATCAAGAGTAATCTGAGGACGATTGATTAAATCTATTAGCTTGCATCCTTGTCTCAATGGTGTTGTGCCAATACTTTCAAGAGCATCATTAATATAAGCTGGCTTTACAGAATAATTGCTTGCAAACTCTGTAATACGTTTCACTTCTTCTCTTTTCTTTGTTAAAAGAGCGTAACGATCGCTTTTGGCCAATCCCAGATTATATGATTTCTCAGTCAATCGCATATCAGCATCATCCTGGCGAAGTAATATTCTGTATTCAGCGCGCGAAGTAAACATTCTATAAGGCTCATCAACTCCTTTTGTTACCAAATCGTCGATTAATACGCCAATATATGCTTCGTCTCTTCCCAAAATGAATTCTTCTCCATTATGGCAATTCTGATGGGCATTTATTCCGGCAATGATACCTTGTCCGCCAGCTTCTTCATAACCGGTGGTTCCGTTTACTTGTCCGGCAAAGAATAGATTTCCGATAATCTTCGATTCCAACGTATGCTTTAGTTGAGTAGGATCGAAGTAATCGTATTCAATTGCATATCCCGGTCGATAGATAACCAGATCCTTGAACGCAGGAATCTTTTTCAGTGCATTGATCTGAATGTCCAATGGAAGCGATGAAGAGAATCCATTTAGATATAATTCCTTTGTAGTTTCTCCTTCCGGTTCAAGAAATAACTGATGTTGTTCCTTGTCTGGGAAGGTAACAATCTTTGTTTCTATACTTGGGCAATATCGTGGACCAATGCTTTGAATTTGTCCGTTGAATAGGGGAGAATCTGCTAATCCATTTCTAAGTATCTGGTGTACTTCCTCATTTGTATAACAAGTCCAGCATTCTAGTTGCTTGAGATTTTTTGTCGGAGTATCCATATATGAAAACTTGTGGAAGTCATTTTCTCCATCTTGAGTTCCCATCAAATCATAATTTACGCTCCGGCCGTCAATACGAACAGGGGTACCTGTTTTCATCCTACCGAACTTAACTCCATGTTTTGCGATGGATTCGGTTAAAAGATAAGATGCTGGTTCAGCCATTCTTCCTCCCGGAAGTTTTGTTTTCCCAATATGCATTAGCCCGTTGAGGAAAGTTCCTGCGGTGAGAACAACGCATTTGGCACGGAATTCAACATCAAGATATGTTTTTAAACCTATAATTTCTCCGTTTTCAACGATAATTTCCTTTACGGTATCCTGCCAGATATTGAGATTTGGAATATTTTCGAGAATCTCTCTCCATGTCCATATAAACTTATTTCTATCACATTGTGCACGTGGGCTCCACATTGCAGGTCCTTTTGATCGGTTAAGCATGCGGAATTGGATAGCCGTTTTGTCGGTAACTAATCCCATATAACCACCCAATGCATCGATTTCCCGAACAATTTGTCCTTTAGCAATACCCCCAACGGCAGGATTGCAGCTCATCTGACCAATTTTATTCATGTCCATCGTAATAAGACATGTTTTTGATCCCAGATTTGCGGCCGCAGCTGCAGCTTCGCAACCGGCATGTCCTGCTCCGATAACAATTACATCGTACTTAAAATCCATTGATTTATTCTATTTTACGCCGCAAATTTACGAAAAATAGTTATTAAGTTTAGTGAATGAATGGAAAAGAATTGGAATCAATCTTTAAGAGATATTTGTTTGTATTGCATTTGTTATTTCGCAGTATATCTGTACACTGTTTCTACAACTTGTATTTTGCTCTTTCCTTTTGCCATTTCTTTCTATTATAGTTTGTCTATAGCTGGGGGCTTTTGGCTACTGCTTCTAATATTAATAAGAATTCTTTCTATAGTAGTTAGTCTGGCGGTAGGTCTAGGTATGATAGATAAAAATAGGTTGTTTTCGCTTGACTGTGCTGTTAACTTTAGGTTTATTAAAAGTGGGTTTAGTTTAATAAATAACTGTATACTGGAGTCAAAATAACGCTATCTGAAATTAAACTGTTAAAATATACATGCTTTGTCCTTTGATAGGACTAGGATTGATAGATAATCAATGTGGAGTATTAATAAACACAGTTAAAATCTTGATGTGACAGATGGAATTAGAGCTTGTGTGATAACTACAGATAAACAATATCAAGATTATTTATTAATGCAGTCAACCAAAATGGTTCTTCGTTACTTTTGGTGAAAGCGGACAACCTTAAATGATTATCCAATCAAGATTATAAATGTTTTTTAATAGGCCATTTATTGAATCTGATAAAAAATCTACTAAACATCATGGAAGAGGGGTTTAATATAATATCTTTCAGTAAAAGTGACGAAGAACAACCAGAATTAGGACGAGGTAGGGTGCTGGATTGCCGCTAGAACATTTTTTAGAGGTCTAGCGGCCTTTTAATATCCATTAGAATATAGTTATATGTTTACTGCTTGATCGCTAGATATATTAGTGAGAATTCTATTTTTCAGAGAGGGAAAAAGAGCAAAAACTCATTAAAATAGCATTATGGCTTATTTTAATAGTGCTAAAGCTTTATTCTCTTCAGCCTCCATTATTTCACGTTCACCTTCACCTTTGTCGTTTATTCCGCATAGATGGAGTATACCATGTATTATAGTCCGGTGCAACTCATCATTATAGGATGTATTAAATTGTTCTGAATTGCTTTTAACCGTATCAAGGCTGATAAAGATATCTCCAGAAATAATATTGTCTTCACAATAGTCGAACGTTATTATATCGGTATAATAATCATGTTGCAGATACTCTTTGTTTACTTCAAGGATTTTCTCGTCTGAACAAAAAATATACGCTATTTCCCCAACCTTTTTTTCGTATGAACTTGCCACTGCTTTAATCCATGCAGTAGTCTCTCTCTTCTTTATAGCGGGTATTTTTATCCCGTCTGTCTGATAACTTATAGCCATAATATTAATAAAAGAATAAATAACAAACTGAAATCGCTGTAATTACACCTGCCAAATCGGCAATTAAGCCACATGCAACTGCATGGCGGGTTTTTCTGATTCCCACGCTGCCGAAATAGACTGCCAGAACGTAGAATGTGGTATCTGTTGAACCCTGGAATATACAAGATAGTCGACCTACGAATGAATCAGCACCGTAAGTTTTCATTGCATCCACCATTAATCCTCTGGCGCCACTTCCGCTTAAAGGCTTCATTAAAGCTGTGGGTAGTCCGCCAACAAAGCTAGAATCTAATCCGCTAAGTTTAACGATATACTCAATCCCTTTTGTGATTAAATCCATTGTTCCTGAAGCCCTGAATACTGCTACGCCAACTAATATAGCGACTAAATACGGGATGATCCTTACTGCTGTGGAAAATCCTTCCTTTGCCCCTTCGACAAATGTTTCATAGACATTTATTTTTTTTCTTATGCCTGACGCGATAAAACATAAAATTATAGAGAATAGAAATACATTAGCGAATAAAGTAGAATAGGTTCCAATTTCTTCTTTTGATAGTATGCTGAACAGGCATATTACTCCTCCAATGAGGGCGCTGATTATGCCAACGAAAAAGAATATAGCTTTATTGAATAAATTAATCCTTTGAAAAAGACTGGTTGCTATGATGCCTGCAATTGCAGCACAAAATGTAGAAATCATTATGGGGACAAAAATATCTGTTGGCTGTGCAGCCCCTAATTGGGCTCTGTAGACCATTATGCTTATGGGGATCAATGTCAGTCCTGAGGTATTGATAACAAGGAACATTATCATTGGATTGCTTGCAACTTTCTTGTCTTTGTTTAATTCTTGCAGCTCTTTCATTGCTTTTAATCCAAGAGGGGTCGCGGCATTGTCAAGTCCAAGCATATTGGCCGAAATATTCATAAAAATAGCCCCCATAACCGGATGTCCTTTGGGGATCTCTGGAAATAGCTTGCTAAGTACCGGACTAAGCCAACGTGAAAATGCTGAGATTAATCCTCCATTTTCACCAATCTTCATTATGCCTAACCAGAGTGAGAGTATTCCTGTTAAACCTAAAGATATCTCGAAAGCGGTTTTTGATGAACTAAAAGTGGAGTTCATTATTTCACTAAACACCTGAGTGTCTCCCATAAAAATTAACCTTATCAAAGCAACAACAAAGGCAATGACAAAGAAAGCAATCCAAATGTAATTCAATACCATAAAAGTCCGTTTTTAATAGAATTTTGCAAAAATAAGAATATGTTTTCAGTTATTGCTTTAATTCTTGCTTTTTATCAGATTTCGGCTTAGGAAATTTACAATAGTATATAATATGCAATTGTTCTATATTGATATTTCTGGGTACAAACTTTGATGCATAACGATTTATAATAGAATGATGCTAGTGATAATTTCTCATTAGTACTCTCGTTTAATATATGTTGAATTTTTTAATTAGATTTATTAAATAACTTTAATAAGCTGTTAGCTTTGATTCAATAATTACATTTTTAAATTCATTTTGATCTTGTAAAACCTTTATTCCTATGATCGTTAATCCTGCTTTCTAATAGTCTGTTTTAATCCTCATTTCTTTTTATATTCATATTTTATATGTTGTGAAAAATAATTTTTCTATTTGGCAGTATGCTTTTTGAAAAAAGTAGATTAATATCTATTTTATCAAATAAAGATTTGCTAAATAAACATAAAAATTCACCGTATAAACGTCTATTTTACCATATAATGCGTGTATCTAATTATTTTGTTTTTTTTTATTTAATTAAGGATTGTATCTTTACACTTGAAAAAGTAACCTAAAATTTATTTAATGGAAAATAAGTATTTATTAAAATCATAATCTCCAATTCTGCATTTGTAAAGATCATGCTTTTAATTTGTTATCAAATTCCTTTTTTATTATATAAATACTTGATAATAAGACATATAAATAAATTTTAAATCTGCGTTTATAGCACTTTAATTTTATGAATCAATAAAATTAATATTTGAAATAGCTTGTTATTTGATGAAAATAGAAACTTTATATTTATTTTCTTTTTTCCTGTTTCAAAAATTGAGATGTTTATTTAACGACTATTGTATTTAATCTTATAAAAGCTATTTTAATAATTGATTAACTGACTTTTTTTAATGTTTATAAAACTTAGTACTAAAAAAAATCAATTTGCTTAGAACATAATTATATGTATGATTGTTGACTTAATAGTTTTATTTATTATCAATAAAATGTAAAAAACATACTTTTTTATAATGAATTATTCCTAAATCATAAATTTGTATTCCTGAAACTCATATTCGTTTGTTTTTGAGTAACATCATATTATAATGATTAATATATTAGCCACGGATTTAGATCTTTTATACTTTAAACATATTAAACAGAAAAACATATGCAGAGTCTATTTAAGCAGTTTGTAACCCAGCTCGGTTTGTTAAAAGAAAAGGGAACTTTAGAAACCGATATTATTGATGGTCTAGATCCTTCGATAATTAATTTAAATCAAGAAGTGCATATTTATAAAGAAGTGCTTTATAATTTAGATTCCAAGCAAATCTATTTAGATCCTTCTTTATCGCTAATAAAGCTTAGTTCTGTTGTAGGGACTAATACTACCTACTTATCTAATTCGATTAATAAGTATTTTGGATGCAATTTCAAAACTCTAATAAACAGATATAGAATAGAGTATTGCAAGAAGCTGCTTGGTAATAACCCAATGTCTGTTCCTATTAAAGAGATTGCAAAGAAATGTGGATTTTCATCTGTCAGTGCATTTTATGCGTCATTTAAAAAAATTACCGGCATTTCTCCAGTACAATATAGAATGTTGATAATCTACAGAAATGAAACAAATAAAGAATTAGATAAGGAAATTTGATATTGTATTAACTAATTATAATTTATTATGAAAGAACGTTATGATGTTTTTAGTTGTGCGCATCAAGTTAGGATGCCGACTATATTTGGTTTATTGAATACTGGTTATATAGAAAAAATACAAAAAAATGTATTTTATTAATGGTTTTATAAATATAAAAATTGTTTTAATTATGAGAAAAAAGTATTTTCTTGCGAAGTTGGCTATCTATGGATTCCTGACTTTAGGCGCAGCTACTACATTTGTAGGTTGTAAAGATTACGACGGTGACATCACTGATCTTCAGACTCAGATTGATGACAATAAGGCTGATTATACTTCAGTCTTAACTGAAAAACTTGCTGCAGTTAACACACAGATTACTACTCTTCAGGGCACTCAGACAGCTCTGCAAGCTACTGTTGCTACAGCTCAAACTGCTGCTAATGCTGCTAAAACAAGTGCTGATGCTGCTGCTGCTGCCGCTGCTGCTGCTCAACTTGCTGCTGCACAAGCTAAATTGGATGCTAAT
>Ga0209016_1002917_pt1 | contig 10766 bp, 5 predicted proteins | sample EPASupsiteSAE305_FD_187265 | JGI IMG/M metagenome (GOLD analysis project Ga0209016, IMG submission 187265) | Bioremediated contaminated groundwater microbial communities from EPA Superfund site, New Mexico - SAE3-05 (SPAdes) (version 2) | ecosystem: Environmental > Aquatic > Deep subsurface >...
TTCATGGGCACAATGATTATGATCTGGCTGTGGCTAATGTTTATTCGGCTATTCAAGCGGGAGTTCGTGGTGTTCATACGACGGTGAATGGTTTGGGCGAACGTGCCGGCAATCCTCCGTTGAGTAGTGTGCTGGCTGTTATTCACGATCAGCTTAAGCTAAAGACTACGTTGAATGAAAATAAGATATATCAGGTAAGCAAGTTGGTGGAAACCTATTCGGGTATCCACATTTCAACTAATAATCCGATTATCGGCGAACATGTATTTACGCAGTGTGCAGGTATTCATGCGGATGGAGATGCTAAAAATAATCTTTACTTCAATGATTTGCTTCCCGAGCGTTTTGGTCGTACGAGGGAGTATGCGTTGGGAAAAACATCTGGCAAAGCCAATATCCGGAAGAATCTGGAAGCCCTGGGCATCGAAATGGATGAAGAATCCATGCGTAAGGTTACAGAACGGATTATTGAATTGGGGGATAAGAAAGAGATGGTTACGCAAGAAGATCTTCCTTATATTATTACCGATGTGCTTCGTCACGATGCAATAGAAAACAAGGTGAAGTTGTTAAACTATTCACTATCTTTGACGCAAGGTCTGAAGCCTGTGGCTACGCTTAAAATAGAAATTGAAGGTAAAGCGTACGAAGAAACGGCTTCGGGAGACGGACAGTATGATGCTTTTGTTAGGGCGCTTCGCAAAATTTACAAATCGCTGGCTAAACCCTTTCCGATGCTTACAAACTACTCCGTATCCATTCCTCCCGGCGGACGTACCGATGCTTTCGTGCAAACGGTTATCAGCTGGAATCATGAGGGTGCAGACTTTAAAACACGTGGACTGGATGCCGACCAGACTGAGGCTGCTATCAAGGCCACTGTTAAGATGCTTAATAAGATTGCATAAGTTTAACTAATAGAAACGGAAATGAAAAAACAATTGACTATTGCGCTAGTTGCGCATGATAACCGTAAGGCGGATATGGTAGAGTGGGCTGTTCATAATGCAGACATGCTTTCTATACATAAGCTGGTATGCACCGGCACAACAGGTAGTATGATTAGAAAGGCCTTTCAGGAAAAGGGAATTGAAGCAGATATTACCTGCATGAATTCCGGACCGTTGGGTGGTGATGCCGAAATTGCTGCTAAAGTAGTCCGTAAGGAAGTTAATCTGGCTGTTTTTCTGATCGACGATTTGAACGCCCAGCCACACGAAGCGGATATACAGATGCTTCTTCGTCAGTGCCGGGTACACAATGTGCCTATTGCCTGTAACCGCTATAGTGCTGACCTTATGATTACAAGTACGCTTTGGGATAACGAAGACTATGTTCCCACTGAACCTAAGTATGTTTATTTTAAACGATAATTAAAGGATAAATTACCAAATATGAAATTGAATATTGCAGTATTGCCTGGAGATGGAATCGGACCCGAAATCATTGAACAGGCCCTAAAGAGTGTACAGGCTATATGTACAAAATTTAATCATGAACTAACGTATAATCAAGCGCTTGTTGGGGCTTGTGCCATCGATGCAACCGGTAATCCTTACCCTGAAGAGACGCACAGTCTTTGTATGCAGAGTGATGCTGTATTGTTTGGGGCGATTGGTTCGCCTGCTTACGATAATAATCCTTCGGCCAAAGTGCGTCCGGAACAAGGGTTGCTAGCCATGCGCAAGAAGCTGGGTTTGTTTGCAAATATACGCCCGGTTACCGCTTTCCCAAGCCTTTTGCATAAGTCGCCGCTTCGTGCCGAACTGATAGAAGATGCCGACTTTATGTGTATCCGCGAACTTACCGGTGGTTTGTATTTTGGCCGTCCGCAAGGTCGCAGTGAAGATGGGGATACCGCTTATGATACCTGTGTTTATACCCGCGAAGAGATCGAACGCATTGTACGTTTGGCTTACGGTTATGCACAAAAACGCAGAAAGAAATTGTCGGTTGTTGATAAAGCAAATATCTTGGCAACCTCTCGTTTGTGGCGTCAGATTGCTCAGGAAATTTCTGTTGAGTTCCCGGATGTAGAAACAGAATATATGTTTGTTGATAACGCAGCCATGCGTTTGATACAGTGGCCGAAAAGCTTTGATGTAATGGTTACTGAAAATATGTTCGGAGATATTCTTACAGACGAAGCGTCTGTTATTACTGGTTCGTTGGGTATGCTTCCTTCTGCTTCGGTAGGGATTCATACCTCTGTATTTGAACCTATTCATGGTTCATATCCTCAGGCAGCAGGAAAAAATATTGCCAATCCGTTGGCAACAATTTTGAGTGCGGCTTTGATGTTCGAGTATGCTTTTGATCTGAAAGAGGAAGGAAAATTAATCCGCGAAGCAGTTACCGCTTCAATGGATGCAGGTGTTGTTACAGAAGATATCTCTGAAAAGGGAAAAGCTTATTCTACATCGGCTGTTGGAGATTGGGTAGCAGCTTACATCAAGAATAAATAAAAAAGAAAGGCCGCGGTGAGCGGCCTTTCTTTTTATTTACATAACTTAATAAGTTCGGTAATTGTTTGCTTGTCGTAACCCATTTCGAATGCCTTTTTAAAGTCGATCGCTGCCGATGGTTTTTCGTATAGCGCCAGCTTAACCTTACCTCGCAGCACATAAAGTGCGGCTGTAGGAGTTGTTTCAGCAAATACTTTATTTATATCAGCCATTGCGCGTGAGTTTTTCCCCTTCATAAAATAGAGGTCAGCGCGACCTTCGTACAACGACCAGTCTTTGGGAAGTTCGCTTATCAGGTAATTATAGATACGCTCGGATTCATCAAAGTTGCCGCGCATTTTCTCCAGAATGGCGTGTCCAACTCTTCCATGAACCGATTTATCGTTTATCTCCAGAATTTTATCGAAATCCTGTTCTGCAAATAGATAGTTTTTAAGTTGCAGGTATATTAACCCTCTGTTATAAAGAGCTTCTTCGTGTTTTGGAGCAACGGCAATCAGTGTTGAATAGTCGTTAAGCGCTTTTTCCGTATCACCCATTTCGGCATACAGGGATGCACGGCTTTCAAGAATACCTTGATTTTGAGGGTGACCGCTTAATGCCGCACTGTATGAAATCATAGCATCTTCCATTTTACCTTGTCTGCGTTGAACCGTTCCCAAGTTGGTTAGCAAAGCAAAGTTATTAGGATTTGCAGGCTCTAAACGCATGGCAGCTTTCAGACTTTCTTCTGCGGCGGGTAAATCTTTTTTCTCGAGATAATCGTAAGACTTGCTAATCAACTCCTCATATCCTTGCGCCTGCATAGAAACAACTCCAAGAAGCAGGCAAATAAATAGCATAAATACTCTCATCGCTTGTATTTGTTTTATTAAGTTGCAAAAGTAAGTATTTAATTGCCTCCTTTTTAGCTTTTAAATTTTATTTATACCTTTGTGAGATATCGTAACAAAACTACTTACTTATATGAATACTCTTTCTTTAATATTATTACAAGTCGAAGCGCTCTCCAAAGCGGAGCAGTTGATGAAAGTGCTGATGGATTCAGGCATTGATCTTGGTAAAAGGATAGTCACTGCTGTAATTGTATTCCTGATAGGCCGTATAATTATTGGTCTGCTTAATAAACTGTTCCGAAAGATCCTGATAAGAAGAAATGTGGAATTGTCTATCCGTACCTTCCTGGGAAGTATGGTTAATATTCTGCTGACTGTGCTGCTGATTATTTCGGTTGTAGGTGCGCTTGGTGTGGAGACAACCTCATTTGCAGCGTTACTTGCCTCTGCCGGTGTAGCAATTGGTATGGCTTTAAGCGGTAATCTGCAGAACTTTGCCGGAGGATTAATGGTGCTGTTGTTTAAACCTTATAAGGTTGGAGATGTGATTGAAGCCCAGAGTGTAAGTGGAACCGTAAAAGAAATCCAGATTTTTCATACAATCCTTACCACCTTCGATAATAAGGTGATATATGTTCCAAACGGAGCTTTAAGCAGCGGAGTAATTACCAATTACAGCAATCAGGCTACGCGTAGGGTTGATTGGGTGTTTGGTATCGAATATGGCGAAGATTATGAACGGGTAAAGAGTGTTATCGAACGACTTGCTGCCCGCGATGAAAGAATACTTACCGAGCCGCTTCCTTTTATAGCTTTGCACGCCCTTGCAGACAGTAGTGTGAATGTTACATTGAGAGCTTGGGTAAAAAGCGAAGACTACTGGGGTGTATACTTCGATATGAACCAAAAAGTATATGAAACCTTCAACAGTGAAGGAATAAGCTTCCCCTTCCCCCAACTCACCGTCCATCAGAATTGATATTTTTCAAGTTTATAAGCGAGGGCTGGCCATTTATTTGGTCAGCCCTTTTTGTTATTATTAATTAATGTACGCGCGTACGTTATTATTATAATCATTATGTGATTCATTCAATTGTTCAAATAAACCTACCCGTAACTAAATAGAGATGTTGTTTACACTTTTTTGTCAAAAAATGTACACAAAATGGGTTCGTCCTCAAAACACAGGGGTTTGATAATAAACCCTCGGGCTTGGTTGGGGGAGGCCCAAATAGACTCATAATTCCTATGCAGATTCCCTGTAACTCCTAACTTTGTAAGGAAAAGTAATGTTTTGAGGAGGAAAATCTATGGAAAAGAATCAAAATTCTTTCATTTATTAATACCCCAAACTTTCTTTTTTCAGCTGCTTGTTTGTATAAGTACTGATATTGTTTAAAACTATTGATATCTTTTTATTACTAATTAAATTAAAATTTTATGATTAAATTTACAAACTTAAGAACAAAAGCTCTTGCCCTCGTGGCAATGACAGCTTTTAGTGTCGGGTCGGTATTTGGGTCGCCAATTGCTCCTCCTGCTAATCCGTTCTTTGGGGGAACTGTTGCTACAGGACCGAAGATCCTTCAATGGAGCAATCAAACCAAGCTGCAGGCTCCTGTTAGTGAAGGTGCAATTGCTCAAGGAGTAAAAGTGACTTTTTCTGATTCTCCAACAGGTATGGCATTTAATACTATTGCTGTTGCTCAGAGTGCCACTGTTCCAACAACCAACCCTGGTGTTTCTACGTATTGGGTAAATGGTTCTGCTTTAAACTTGTTTGCAGGTGAAAACAATAAGGTTGCTGTATCATTTGATATTTCAACTAAGTATTTGACCGATGTAAAAGATTTACAGATCGCTTTGGATGCTAACACATTTGGTGGAACATCTAATATGAACGTAAACTTTCACATGGCTTTACAAGTTTATGACCTGAGCGGAAACTTGGTAGATTATTCAGATATTTATCAAGGTGCCGGAATCACTCCAATGCCTTGGCCTTGGTTTGGATGGAATGAAGAAGAACTTTCACAAGTTTATCCTAGTATCTATAACACATCTGAAGGTTCTAAATTATTGAAATTATTCCAAACAGCTGATGATGTTGTTGAAGATCATGATTTTATTCCAGGATCTTTAGATAATAAGATCATCCGTGTTACTTTAATTTCTGATAGACCAACAGGTGCAGTTGTTAATAACTTCCCTGCAGCTATGGTTGTTAAGAGTGTTAGTATTGATTCAAACGAACCTACATTAACATTATCAAGAACAGCTGAATTTAATCCATTTGAAGCTGGTATGGGTTATACAACTCCAGAAAGTGCATTGAGTCTGCTTACTGTAGATCAGGATGGTTTAAATTTACCTTCACCTGCTGCTTCTGCTGTAGAAATTACTAGTCCTAATGGATTCAAGGTTTGTGGTCTTCCTTCTACTGCTGCAGTAGCTAGTATTATGATTGCAAATTCTCCTGTAAGTGATAATTATGTTTTTGCTCCTGAAATTATTAAGACTTTCTCTGGAACATTTACTGCTGCTGCTAAGTTTATTAATGCAAATGATCCATTATCTCCAATTCAGGCTTTAACAGCAGAATCTCAGGTTGTTAATGGTAGTTCTGTTCCAGAATTAAACTTGTCTGAAGATAAATTAATCTTTACAGAAGGAACTAACTGGACAAGCAAAGACATTCAGATCTGGGGTAAGAATATTCCAGCTGGTGACCAAGGTGATTTCCGTTTTGTAGGTGGTCACGCTGACGATCAGGATGATTCTGCTTTGGCTGAAGTTGGTGTAGATAACGAATTTACAATTGGAGATTTGGGTGTTATTGCTCATAATTCTTCAAACGTAATTGAAGTTGACTTTGCTCAGTTCTTAAACAATGTTGATATCAATGTTGCTAAGTTTGTAAAAATGAGCCGCAGATATCGTGTACACGATGCATTTGGTGTTGGTGATGATTTCACTGGTAAAGAAGCTCGTTTATTTACAAATCCTGATGCAGAACTAATTCCTTTCCCACAAGTACTTGTTGTAGGTAATGTTGGTGCTGTATGGTTTGAATATGAAGGAACTGAAGGAACACCTGGACAGGTTGTAGGTGATATTTCAACTGCATTCTATGCTCCTTATAATGCTGAATTGTTAACTCAGGCTACTTCTAGAACAAAAACTTTCTATTTGAAGGGTGCTAAGGTTAAAGCTAATTCTAGCGACGAAGCAATATTTGAAATTTCTTTGGATAAGATCGCATCACACGATGATGATGGTCATATTGCATTCCTTTATAGCGTAGACAAGGGAGCAACCTGGAAAACAGCTGCTACGAAATCTACTATTAAGGTAAAACTTTTGACAGCTAAACAAATTCTTGACTTCCAGGAAATTGGTGTGCCTATTATGGTTAAATTCAGACCTGATTGTGATGGTTTCGAAGAAGCAAATGATTTGCAGCTTAGCTATCATAACCACAATGTTTTGTACAAATGGACTCCTCATTTCAATTGTTTATTGGCTGAACAAACCAATGAAGAAGGTGCTGCCGGTGCTGCTGCTGTAGTATTTGGTGATACCAGAGCTAATTTGGAAAATACAATCCACGATTGGAAGTTTGTAGATGTTATGGAAAATAGTGTTCAAGTATTCTGGAGCGGTTCATTCTTAACAAAGAGCGAATTCCGTAAAGATTATGGTAATACATTCCTTGGAAGCTGTGGCGAACAAACAAATCCGCTTTCAGAAGGTGAATTCTTTGTTACAGGTTATAACTTGACAGACAAAGTAAGCGTTGTTGCAAACAAAGATGCTTATAATGAAGATGCATTTGTAATCACAGTTGAACCTGTTGCAGGTTTTGGTGTAGCAAATGGTTTGGTAATTACTCCTAATGAATTTGGTGAAGTTTATGCTAAGGTAACTGTTAAGTTTGCTCCTACTGTAAAAGCTGAAGGCCGTCGCGCTGTAAATGATCTTATTACTGTAGCTTACGAAGGCAATACTGTTGCAAATGAAGGTTCACATTGGTGGGATCCTGAATTTAACTTCGTTGACATCTTGAATGAATACATGACTGAACACGGACCTATCCATGATTTGTTCTTGTATCCTGCTTATGATTATCCTGAAGCTGTTCTTTGTGGTCGCGTTTACGATCCTACATTCGAAGCAGTTGATGTTGCAGGTATGACTGCTCCTATCAATGGTGAAACTACACAAGACTTTACTTTCTCTGCTTCTGATTTGGATAAGACTTTGAAGACTGTTACTCTTGCATTGGTTAATAATTCAGCTTCACCTTATACAATTACTTCTCCGAAGGTATTGAATATTGATGAAAATGGTAATGTTAATGCAACTGTTACTGTTAAGTTTGCTCCAACTCCTGCAAACAAGTGTAACAATTTGAACTCTATTGTTTATACTTATGGAACTTGTGCTTCTATTCCAGTTGAAGAATCTGAAATAGCTGGAACAACTATTGTTGCTCAACCTACATTCCAGGCATTCCAGGCTGGTGACATCCAGGGTGATCGCGTTGATTTGAGAATTACTCCTGCAGTTGGTGGTGAAAACTACTTGGTAGGTATCGGTGTTCTGAAATATAACAAGGTTACTTCTTCTATCTTTATGTCTGAAGTTTATGCTGCAAACGACAAGATTTTTGTAGAATTATTTAATGGTACAGGTGAAGAACTGAATGGTGATATCATTACAGAAGATGCTCCTAACTATTATCTGCAGATCTTCAAGAGCGGTGTAACTGCTGCTATTGATACTATTATCCTAGACGGTACAGACGAAGCTCTTTGGGCTCCTTATGGAATCGAAGTTAAGTCTATTGACTTTGACATGGATGGTTCACATGACTACAAGCTTGTTTTGAAACAAGGTCAGATTACACTTGACGTTTACGAATTTACAGGTGATATCTCTCACAAAACAAGAAAAGATGACTTGGCTGTTGCTTCTTATAAGACTTCTACATTTACCGAATCAGACTGGACAACAGTTGGTGGATGGCATACAAGTTTGAATGCATTAACTCAGGTTCCTTTGTACGCAAGTATGTTCCATGCTGAAGTTGAAGCTGCTAACTTTAAACAATACTTCGAAGATGTAACTGCTGAAAAGCTTGTTTACGGATTTGGTAAAGGTGCTTCAGTTAGTAACTTAAAGAAAGGCGTTACTTATACTGCCTATGCACAAACTGTTCCTGCTTGTGATGCAGTTGTTGTAGACGGTCATCCAGCTATTAAGCTTGTTCCTGCTAGTGATTCTAACCGTGTAACTGGTGACGCTATGGATGGTGTTACATTCGGTTTCTTCACTGGAATTGACCAAGTTGAAGTTGCTAAGAATATCTACGCTGCTAATGGTAAGATCTATGTAGCTGGTGCTACTGAAGGTGTAACTATCTTCAATGCATTAGGTATGCAGGTTAAGGCTGCTTCTATCGAAGAAGCTGCTGCTGGTATCGACGTAGCTAACGGTATCTATATGGTTAAATCTGGTGACAAGACTGCTAAAGTTCTTGTAAACAAATAATTCCGTAAAAATAATTTTAAAAGGCGTCCTTAATCGGGCGCCTTTTTTTATATTTGTACATACTCTAAATCATTGAATTATGAAGAAAAATCTACTCTTTACTTTTTTTCTTTTATGTTTGCTGCCGTTAACTGTGTTTGCCCAGGTTTCCACGGACACGGTAACAATAGTTAAACCTCAAAATTGCGCTGTTAAAGTTAATTTTACTTCTGCGATAACCTCTGCAGTAAAGGATACTACTTTTACGCAATCGGGTATTTACAAGGATCAAATTTATGTTGTTGATGGTACTCCCTTGTCTATAGAGGTCATCCCAAATGAAAACTACGATTTTGAGAAGATAACAATTGGAGGTATTGATCACGTGGATAATCCATATTCTATTGAGAGTATGAATGGTAGTCTTACTGTCTCCTCTTCTGTTGTTTTAATGCGTACTATTACAGTTACAAAACCCGAAAATTGTAAAGTTGTAATTAATTATATGCCTGCTCCGTCGGTTTCAACCAGTAGAGTTGATACTATTATTCTTTCTTCTGTTTCTGAGAATGTTAATTTGAAAGTAAAAGATGGTACTCAGGTAACAATTAAAGTTGTACCTGATTCAGGTTATTCATTTGAAAATACAAATATTGGAGGAACAAATTCGACTCTGAATCCTTCAATAATTTCTTCTTTGACCAGTGATAAGACAATTACAGCTTCGGTTGTTAAATCACATACCGTAAAAGTTGCCAAACCAGTCAATTCGTTGGTTAAAGTAAACTATACAGCTCCGTTGGGAAGTGTGGCTAAAGATACCACTTTTACAAGTTCCTTACTTTATGTTGATTCAATTGTTGTTAAGGATGGAACAGACCTTACAGTAACAGTTACACCTGATACCGGTTACGAGTTTTTAAATATGTTTATTGGTTTAGATGAGTTTACCGCTAATCCAAAGACTGTAACTGCAGTTTCAGAAGATCTTGCGATTACTACTGCAGTGGTTAAGAAGAAGTATCTTGTTACTATTACATCGTCGGACCATGGTACTATCTCTATTACGAAAGGTGGAATACCTGTACCAACTGCCTCGTTAGTTGAACATGGCTCTGAGCTTGTTATTACGGCTACGCCTTCAGCCAATTATATTTTGTCTTCTTTAAAGGTTAATAATGTTGCAATAACTTCTGGTTCATCTAAAACGGTAACCGAAGCTATTACAGTGCAAGCCGAATTTACCTATGTAATTCCTAAGTATGCAGTAACTTTTGTTCAACCGGAAAATGGAGAGATTATCGTTCGTAAAAAGGTGGTAAACGGATCCAACGAAGCTTATGTACAGATTAATTCCGGAGATTCGATTCCTGATGGTACTTCTCTTTATATTTACGCAGAGCCAGGCACCAATTACCTGGTATCAAATATTTTGATTAATGGTATTCCAGTTGAGAATAAATCTGATTATCCTTTGGTAATTGAGGTTGCAGGGGCAACAACAATTGCGGCTCAATTTGCTATCGCTAAGCAAATGGTTACCTTTACACCTCCGGCTAATGGAACGTTTACCGTTAAGAACGGGGATACATTTGTAAACTCAGGGGATTTGGTAGATAGAGGGACTGTACTGACGCTGACGGCATATCCGAATGCAACCTACAAGTTTAAGATGTGGGGAGATGAAAACAAGGATAACCCAAGAGAAATTACTGTAGGAACATCCAACTTAACTGTTTCTGCGCTGTTTGGTCTTATTACCGGAATAGAACAGGTTTATAGCGGTATGAATGTGTATGCAGCTAATAATGCGATCTATTTAAATGGTGTTGGAACTGATGTTACTTCGGTATCTGTTGTTGATATGGCTGGTAAGGTTGTGTATAACAACAAGCCTGAACTTGGTCAGACAATTATTAATCCGGTTAACCGT
>Ga0209016_1002924_pt1 | contig 10748 bp, 7 predicted proteins | sample EPASupsiteSAE305_FD_187265 | JGI IMG/M metagenome (GOLD analysis project Ga0209016, IMG submission 187265) | Bioremediated contaminated groundwater microbial communities from EPA Superfund site, New Mexico - SAE3-05 (SPAdes) (version 2) | ecosystem: Environmental > Aquatic > Deep subsurface >...
ATCGCTATCCACCGGCTTAAGTAAAGCATGAAAGTAAGTAGTCTTCGCGCTTTTATGATAAACTGCCGGGGAAAAAGTACGCGTTAAAAATAAAACCGGCGCGATCTCCTCCTCGACAAAAATAGAAGCAACGTCAAAACCCCGCAACCCTTGCAAATCTTCGTCGATGACCAAAAGATCAGGCTGTAGCCTACGCGTCTGGCGGATAGCTTCCGCACCATCGGCACATTCCCCTGCAATCAGATATCCCCTGTCAGAAAGCGAACTCACCAAAAACTGCCGCAGTTGGGCATTAGCTGAAGCTATGACTGTTTTTTCCTGTTCATTGGCCACGAAAAGCCCCACCCCCTACCGCAGAAGTTGCGCATTAATCGATAAATCCTCTAGCACCGACATAGTTCTCTTTGACTGCGCTCTTTTCCTCCTGCACAGTAGAAGTAGCAACACGCATTGACTTTACAAAAACTTTAGTTTGCACCCAACCGGATAGCAGAACCCTTGCCTTCCTGGGCAGGAGTAACTTCCAGATAAAGGGGTAGACGGTTTTTCACTTCCTGGACATGGGTGATGACACCTACCATGCGCGAATCGGAGGGCAAATGTTCCAATATATCCATAACCATCTCTAATTTTTGTGCATCCAGAGCCCCGAAGCCCTCGTCGAGGAAGAAAAAGCCTAGAGGCTTACCCTGCATCTGTATTTTATGGGATAGAGCCAAGGCCAGTGCCAGTGAAACGATAAAGATCTCCCCGCCAGATAGTGTGCCCACCGGACGACGCAGCCCGCCGCTATAATTATCTACCATAATGAAGTCGCTGCCCCTATTATCCTCAAACAACTCCAACCGGTAACGCTGAGCCGTAAGTTGCCCTAAAGTACGCGAGGCAATACTGACTATCTCCTGTAAATTTTCTTTGGCTAAAAAGCGCACAAAGGATTTACCCTTTATCAGCACAATCAACCTTTTTACCAGCTCGACCTGTTTAGATACAGCTGCGCTTTTTTGCTCCAATTCCTGCCACAGCTTGCGGTTGGCAGATAACCGCACCAGGTTATCATTCAATACCGCTTCCTGAGCAATAAGAGCCTGCCAGCTGCTGATCAGCAACTCGGCTTCTTGACTTTTTTCCTCAGCCAGTCCTGGGGTATATCCGGCTTTTTTCAGTTGACTTTCCTGCTTAGCAATATTGATCCTTAAATTATCAGTTTGCTGTTTGTATTGCTCAAGTTCTTTTTCGTGCTTTTGTACTTCTTCAGTTGGCAGAAGGGCCTTGAGAGCTTCATTAGCTGTAGAAAACCCCGCCGTTAGCAAACCGGAGCTTAATTCTTTCTGCAACTGTGCTAGAGTGTTTTCTAAAGCTTCGCTCTTGGCTGCAGCTTGTATCGACTCATTATTAATTAGAGTAGCCCTATTTCTTTTTTCCTCTTCCTGCTGGCGCGCCCCGGCAAAAGAATTCTCCAAAGCTTGCAGATCTTGGCGCAAATTTTCCTGGATCTGAGCTATACTCAAATCCCCTGCCAACCCTTGTAAAGCAGTCTCTAAAACTTGTAATTGCGCTTCGACATCTGCTATTGAGGAAAAGCAGGCCGCGGATAGTTTTTCTTTCTCATTTATTTGGGCAGATAAGATTTGTGCCTCTTTAAGCAGCTTTTGCAAAGTCTGATTCGTCTCTTCCGCCTGAGTTCCAGCATCTCGCCAAGCCGCCATGCTTTCTTGAAGCTGTTTATGCGCTGCATCCCAATCGGGCAGGTCTGGATTAGCCGGAGCGGGGCTGGGGTGGATTGTGCTACCACAGACCGGACAAATGCCCCCTTCTTCCAAAGAGGAAGCCAGATAGCCAGCCATCTCCTGTTGCTGACGTTGGCGCAAAGCCGTATCCTGCTCATGCCACTTTTGATATAGCATTTGCTCTTTTTCTTTTAATCCTTGATACTTTAAACCCAGATCGTTTGCTGTTTTCTCATTTTGCTCTTGCTCAGCATGCAAGCTTTTTTCTTCCTCTTGCAGAGGCTTTAGCTTCTCCTGCTGCTCTTTGATGCGCGATTTTAAGACGACTATTTGGTCTTCTTTTTCTTTGGCTGCATCTAAACGGGCAATCTTCTCACCAATCGGTCCCCTTTTTTTCTGTAATTCTTCTTCAGCCAGTCGCCTTTTTTCTACCGCTGATTTTTCTTCCTCCTGAGCCTGCTTGGTGGCGGCAGCTCTTTCTGCAACAAGGGAAACTGCTTCCTGCAAAAGTTTATTAGTATCTTTGGCTTTTTCCAAAGGTAAGCGGAAGACCTCCGCCTTTTTAGCCTTTACAAGAGTATTTTCTCTTTCAATCATTTCTTGCTCAGATAAATTTAAGGCCGATAACTCTGCTTTAGCCTTTTCCAGTTCAGCGGCCTGTTCTTGCCATAGGCGGGCTAAGTTTAGAGCTTGCTCTGCCGCTTCCTTTTTTTCTTTGGCTGCAACCAGTTCAGAGCTGCAGGCCTTTAACTCTTCGCTCTGCTCGGCTATTTTCTCTATGGAACAATCACCGAATCCCTCCTGGCGGCTGGCTAATAGACGCAACTTTTCCTCTAAGGATGCCAAGCGGTTTTTAGCCTTTTTATTGAGTGTATCACCATATTCTTCCAGGTGGAAGATGTCTTCCATCATATTGGCCCTATCCATGGGGCCTAGGCGTAAAAAGCGGTCAAATTTTCCCTGGGGCAGGATAACAGTTTGTGTAAAACGGTCAAAATCCATACCTAAAAGTTCTTTGACCTGCTCATTCATTTCCTTAGATTTATCAGCAAGTACTCTATCCTCATCTACGATGAATAAACGACAAGCTTTCGTAACCGTTGAAGACGGGTCATCTTTCTTATGCTCCAAAAATCTTTGAGCACAATATTTTTTATCACCTAAAAGAAAAGTAAAATCAACCATGCATTGCTTTTCTTCGGAGTTAATTACCCCTTGAGTATGGTTTGCAGCACGCTCCACTTCACCATATAGAGCCAAGGTAATAGCATCGAGAATAGATGACTTACCAGAACCAGTAGGGCCGAAGATGCCAAAGATACCGTAGGTGGACAAATTGACAAAATCAATGGTCTGCTTTTCCCGATAGCTGTTCAGTCCGGAAAAAGATAGTGTCAGTGGTCTCATTTTGCCACCTCCTCTATCTCTTCCGTATCTTCTGACTGTTCATCCTCTTCGCCTTTTGCTAAAAGATCTAAAAACAGCTCTACTAATTCTTCGGCAATAGGCACTCCCTGAATGCGGCTAGCAAAAAGGCGGAATTTATCGGCGATATCTAATTGGGCCAGTTCCTGCGCTTCCAGCAGCCCTTCTTCCATATCTGGCAAAACGACCTGGATATTTACCAGACGGCTGTGCGCTTTGCGCAAAGCCTGTATCTGTGTTAGAGAGAGGGGTTCGGGAGCCTGAATAAGCAAGTCCACCCACATGTTTTGATTATGCTCATCCTCGCACCAAGTCAAGGCCTCCTCATAATCTTTGGCCTGCCACTGCAATAAAGGATAACCGCTTTGCAGAAGAATACGCTTTACCTTTGCCTCTTGTCCGGGCAGGATATCAGCTATCACAACGCTTTTGCTCTGACCGCTTTCTGAAAAGCTATAGGCCAAAGGCGAGCCGGCATAAATGCAAGGCATGGCGGCATTGATTTCCTGAGGGCGGTGCAGATGTCCCAGGGCGACATATTGCGCAGCAGACGGCAGAATATGCGTTCCTACGCCAAAGCTACCACCTATCTGCATGACACCACCGGCAGTAGGACGCTCCGAATCGGAGGTTTTGCCACCTGCCAAAGTCAAGTGCGCCATAATGATATTTACTGTATCAGTATTAAAGACCTGAGCCCCTTCGGCAAAAAGCGTTGCCAGCCTTTGTTCATAATCCAGTGCTTGTTGTTTCTCATCGGTAATATCGGCAGAGAAAAGCTCCTGCAAACGGGCCTGGGAAAGATAAGGAACTGCCATGACTACTGTCTCATGCGAGCAGCGGGGCAAAAATAGTCGCAAACAATGCGAGCTGGTAGACAACACCTGGCCCCGGCCTGCCTCTTTTCGCACATCCGCAGGAGGCATCTCCCCTGGATTTCCCACCAGGTAAATGCCCTGTGGTAAGGCCAAAGGCGCGGCAGCTATCAGCCGGGAAGGCTGGTCATGGTTACCGGCAATGATAACCACGGCCCGGGCATCATCAGCTGCTAATTCCTTTAAAAAATTAAAAAATAACCTCTCCGACTCAGCGGAGGGATTGTAAACGTCAAAAATATCTCCGGATAGCAAAACAAGATCAACTTGATGCTCATTTGCAATATTACAAATCTCTTGCAGCATCAGGCATTGTTCTTCATAACGGGAATGTCCTTCCAGCACCTTACCCAGATGCAAGTCGGCAGTATGTAAAAGCCGCATATCCCGCCTCCTTATAAACTAATAACTAAATAGCAATTCGCAAAATATGAAAGATATTCCTGCAAAAAAAGTTACTCTCATCTCTTTCCCCATAAAAAATAGCTAAAAATACTGTCGATTATTGTTTTTTTGACTGGAAAAGATTACTATTATGTTTATATAAGTTATGGCCCATTAATAACTTTGCACGAAAGCCTTAAAAGGAGAAGATATGGAACTGATCAAGATCAGCATCATTTTCATATTTATCATCGTCTTGCTCTCATTGCGTAAATCTTTGGGAGTCGTGATGCTGGCGGCCAGCGTCCTTTTGGGTATCCTCTTTCTCATCCCGCCATTAACTTTCATTCATCAGGTTATTGTTTCGGCAACCAGCATGACCACTATCCAATTTATCCTGGTGCTTTTTTTCATTATGCTCATCGAAAATATCATGAGCAAAAGAGGCTATATGAATAAGATGCTGGAGAGTATGACAGCTATTTTCCATAGCAAGAAACTCAATATTGCTGCCATGCCAGCCTTGATAGGCCTAATGCCCTCAGCAGGTGGCGCGCTCTTCTCCGCCCCCATAGTCAAAAAAGCCGCCGAGAATACTCCCCTGACCCCTTTAGATATGGCTTTTATCAACAACTATTATCGTCATATGATGGAAATATTTTTCCCTACTTATCCTACTTTATTACTGACTGTGCAGATCAGCGGTGTATCGCTTGGCAGCTATATGATGGCTATGTTTCCTATTGCTGTTTTGACGGCAGTTATCGGCCTATGGTTTCTACGTAAAATTCCTAACCACGAAGAAAAAGGCGAACTAGTCTCTTTTGCCGCCAAAGCTAAACAAGTGCTGTATCTGCTACAAAGCCTCTGGCCGCTTTTATTGATGATTATCCTCATTGTAGCTTTTAATGTTCCGGCCCATATTTCTGCAGGCTTAACCTTTGTCGCCCTTGTTCTCATTAGCCGCATGAAACCAAAGGATTTACTTCGCTTATTTAGTAAAGCCACCAATTGGCACATTCTGATAATGGTTCTGGGCGTAATGGTTTTCAAAGACTTGCTTTACTTTTCTGGTGCTCTGGGGCAAATATCCGCTACTGTTTCATCTTTGCCTATCCCCAGTTATTTGATATTTGTCTTGCTTTTCTTTTTTATCAGCTTAATTACGGGAATGATGATGAGCACTGTAGGTATCGCTTTGCCCATAGCCCTAGTCGCTATGCCCGATTGGGGAATGCCTCTTTTAGTGCTTTTGACTATGGCTGCTTATACAGGGAATATGATAACGCCTATGCACCTTTGCTCTGTCATCACTTGTGATTATTATAAAGTTGATATAAAGAATTTTATCATTAAAGCGATTCCACCTTATTTTATAATTCTGGGTATTTGCATCGCAGTCTATCTCTTGCGAGTAACTTATTAAATGCCTGCTTGACTAATAGCAAAAGAAAAGGTTAAAATAGGTAGATAGAATTAAAATAAAATTATTAGTAAACTTATAACTAAATCATCAATCCATATTTGGAGGTATATACATGGAAGAAAAAGACCCGTCCATCCTTACCAATGAAAATTTTATTAATGACATCATCAATGAGGATTTGCGCCAGGGAAAATATATAAACAAAGTTCACACCCGTTTTCCCCCAGAACCAAATGGCTATTTGCATATCGGACATGCCAAGGCTATCTGCCTAAATTTTGGTTTGGCAAAAGAATATGGCGGATTATGCAATTTACGTTTTGATGATACCAACCCCTCAAAAGAAGAAGAGGAGTTCATCAATTCTATCATCGAAGATGTGCGCTGGCTGGGATTTGATTGGGAGGACAGGCTATTTTACGCTTCCAATTACTTTGACCAATTATATAAATATGCTCAAGACTTGATACGCAAAGGCCTTGCCTATGTTTGCGAACTTACTCAGGAAGAAATGCGCCTTTACCGGGGTACCCCTACCGAAGCTGGAAAACTTAGCCCCTATGCTTCACGGACGGTTGAGGAAAATCTACAGCTTTTTGCCGAGATGAAAGATGGCAAATATGCCGACGGCGAAAAAGTTCTGCGCGCCAGAATAGATATGGCTTCTTCTAATTTTAATATGCGCGACCCTGTAATCTATCGCATCCAACATTCGCATCATCAAAGGACGGGCGATGCATGGTGCATCTATCCCATGTATGATTACGCCCATCCTATCTCCGACGCTCTGGAAGGCATTACTCATTCCATCTGCACCTTGGAATTTGAGAACCACAGGCCTTTATATGATTGGGTGCTGGCAAATATCGATATCGAATATCCCAGCCGCCAGATCGAATTTGCCCGTCTCAATATCACCTATACAATTATGTCTAAACGTAAACTCCGCCGCCTGGTGGAAGAAAATTATGTCAGCGGCTGGGATGATCCCCGCATGCCTACTTTATCCGGAATGCGCCGCCGCGGTTATCCGCCAGTATCTATCCGTAATTTCTGCACCAAGATCGGCGTTGCAAAAGCCAATAGCACCGTAGAGATCGAACTTTTGGAACACTGTGTGCGCGAAGAACTTAATTATAACGCCAACCGTTATATGGCAGTGCTCAACCCCTTGAAAATAACTTTAATTAATTATCCCGACGATCAATTGGAAATGCTCCCGGCGCAGAACAACCCCGAAAAACCGGAAGAGGGCTCTCATTCAGTCAGCTTTGGCAGAGAACTTTATATCGAAGCTGATGACTTTATGGAAGAGCCTGTCAAAGGCTTTTACCGCCTCTCCCCCGGCACGGAAGTACGACTCAAACATGCCTATATCATCAAGTGCGAAGAAGTCGTCCATGACGAAAACGACAAGGTCATCGAGCTGCGTTGCATCTATGATCCAACTACCAAAAGCGGCATGAAAAACTCCAATAAAAAGGTCAAAAGCACTATACATTGGGTCAATGCCCATGACTGTCTGGACATGGAAGCAAGGCTTTACGATCATCTTTTCACCCAGGAAAATCCTGACGATACCGAAGAAGGCAAAGACTTTACCGATTATATCAATCCCGATTCCCTTGTCATCAAAAAGGGCTATGGCGAAAATGCCCTCGCCCAGGTTAAAACCAGCGAAGCTGTCCAATTCATCCGCATAGGTTACTTTGTTGCAGACCCTGGCAGCAGCTCTAAGCAATTAATCTTTAACCGTACAGTTTCTCTTAAAGACAGTTGGGCAAAAAAACAGTCAAAATAAAAACTTGAGGAAGAATCATAAAATGATTCTTCCTATTTTTGTTAAGTGTGATTATTCTTACAACTCTTGACAAGTTTGGTTATAATTCTTAGAATAAGGTTAAGCGTATAACCTTTTGGCTATTACGCCGGAAAAGAGGGGGAAAACATGTCAAAAAAACTTTTTCGTTCCACAAATAAAAAAATGCTGGCCGGTGTGTGCGGCGGCATCAGCGAAATGACCGGTTTGGACGTTACCATCATCCGTATAATTTGGGTAATACTTTCTATCTGGCCGCTTCATGTCTTAGGAGGTATAGTACTTTATCTCATCTGCGCGCTGATTATTCCGGTCCAACCAGACCATATCGATATTTAAGTCGTATAAAACTATAAAAATAAAGCAACCCTTTTTAGGGTTGCTTTTTTATTTAATTAGTTAAGGTATAAAGGAGTTTATCCTCTCTTTTTCATATAATCTGTTTTTGTAGTTTTATTAGTTTTTTTCCTTTTGGGCATGACCGCAATAGGAGCAGGTTGTATCTTTGCCACGTCCACAACGGGATTTTTACGGATACGGCTTAAAATAAACACACCGACTAATACACCGATGCCTGAAATAAGCATGGCGGCGCGAAACGGGCCAAACATGAGGCTGTCGGTACGCAGCATTTCGATAAAAAAGCGGCCGATAGAATATAAGATCAGATAACTGGCAAAGACGCTGCCGATCTTATGCTCACGATGCAGTAGCTTATAAAGGATGATAAAAACGACTATATCCCAAATACTCTCGTATAAAAAAGTTGGATGGCGGTAGGCTCCTGCTATATACATGGCCCAGGGAACTGTCGTGGGATAGCCATATGCTTCCTGGTTGAAAAAATTGCCCCAGCGGCCTATAGCCTGAGCTAGTGAAACAGCAGGAATCAAAAGATCTGCCCAGCGGAAGAAATTTAACTTTTTTCCCCAGGCATATAGTATGCCCGTAAGAACAGCTGCTATAATAGCCCCATGGATAGCCAAGCCACCCCGCCATATCTGGAATATTTGCCATGGATGCTGTCCATAATACCCCATATTACAGGCCACATAATATAAACGCGCGCCGATTATCCCAATAGGTAAGATCAATAAAAGGATATTGGCTAATTCATCGGTATTGAGATGCTGCCTTTTAGCTTCTTTATATGTCAAGAAAAAGCCCAAGGCTATACCACTGGCGATCAGCAGACCATACCAGCGAATTGTTATTGAACCAATTTGAAAAGCGATCCCGGAATCAGGCATGAGAACTCCTTTAAAGTAAATTTATGTTACTGATTATACACTATATCTGAAAAATAAAAAACCAATTCCCATTAGCTTTATTTACTTTCCCCCAATATTACTAAATATTATGCGCCTAAAATAAAAAAAGTAAAAGCATTCCAAGCTAAAGTCGCGGAAAAAACTTTTCGGAATCTTTTTACTATGATATAATTAATGCCTAAAATAATTGTCAAAAAATGGAGACAAAAATGGATTTTAAGCCAATAACTCTTGAACAAAAAGAGCTTTTTAATTCTTATTTAAAGGGCAGACGTTATGAGACCCCTGTTTTTACCTTTACCTCCCTTTTTATTTGGAAGGATTGGGACCCCCTTAGCTGGGATGAGATAGAAGGCGCACTTTGCGTCAAAAGCGGCTATCATGGCTGGGATGCAGTACTACCGCCTATCTCCGGCGATGATAAAAGTGTGCTGGCTGCTACCGAGGCTTTGATTGACTGGTATAAACAAAGAAATCTCCCCTTTCTGATGGCGGAAGCCTGCGATCTGATGGTAGAATTTTTTGAACGCACCTGGCCAGGACGCTTTATAGTGCGAGAATACCCTGAAGGCGCCAATTATATCTACCGCCAGGAGGACTTAGCTAATCTCCCTGGCAAAAATTACGCTAAGAAGAGAAATCATATCAGCCAATTAGAACGTCTTTATCCACAATATAAATTTCTCCCATTAACAGCCGACCTGGTACCAAATGCTATCGGCCAGCTCAAAAGTTGGTCAAGGGATCATGACATGACCAATCCCGACCTGGCGGCCGAGCAAAGAGGAGTCATGCTGGCTTTGGAGAATTTTGGTAAGCTTGACTATACCGGCGCTTGCTTAGTGATAGGCGACCGTGTTGAGGCATTTGCCTTAGGCGAGCCACTCAATAGTGATACAGTCATCATTCACGCCGAAAAGGCCAACCGTGATATCCCCGGCGCTTATGCCGCAATCAATAGCTTCTTTGCCCGTGATTATTGGCAGGACTATGATTACATCAACCGTGCGGAAGATATGGGCATGCCTGGATTGCGCAAGGCTAAATTGAGTTGGCATCCCGACCATATGGAGAAAAAATTTCATCTGCGTTTAAAATAACTTTATGATATATGAACATATTGAATTACAAGGAGGGAAGATATGGAATTCCGTTTGGCAAAATCAAGCGACACTGAGGCCATCAAAAAACTTTGGGCCTATTCCTTTGAAAGCTACGAACCTTATTTCAGTTGGTATTTTGACACCATCTACAAACAGGACCAGACTCTCTGTGCTTTTGAGGGCGAAGAATTGCTTGCCTCCTTGCAGATGATACCTTATCAGCTATTTTTACGGGGCAGTGTTCTTCCCACAACTTATATCGTAGGCGTTATAACCTCCCCTGCCGCACGTGGCCAAGGGATAGGTAGAGTTTTAATGGAAAAGGCTTTTGCCCATTTAAATAATCAAAATATACCCGTATCCCTGCTTCTTCCCGCCTGCCCTGATTTTTATTTTCCGCTGGGTTATGCCTATTGCTATGAAGAACACCGCTGGCAAGTACCACTTACCTGGCTAAAAAAGCTGACTCACTCGCCAGCAAAAGGCAAATGGCAGGAAGCCGGATGTAACCAAGCAGATATAGAGACCTTAGACAGCATTTATCAAAACATGACCGCCGGCAAAAATGGCTTCATCATCCGCAACAAGACTAACTGGCAGAACTTCCTCACAGAGTTTATCAATGACGGGGGTAAAATCTGGTTATTTGGCGATGAGGATAATCCTCAGGCCTATTTATTATACTCATTCAAAGACAGGACTTTCATGGTAAGGG